>ENA-OQKF01000249-OQKF01000249.1-human-gut-metagenome-genome-assembly--contig:-NODE-249-length-39547-cov-29.581304_pt1 | contig 39547 bp, 42 predicted proteins | sample MGYA00242617_ERZ504784 | MGnify/ENA primary metagenome ERZ504784 (study PRJEB26092, sample SAMD00036364) | human gut metagenome | host: Homo sapiens | study: EMG produced TPA metagenomics assembly of... | reverse complement strand
GTGAAGGGGCAGCCGTTGTACAGGCTTTCCGACGTGCATGGACAGGTCGTGCGACGCGACTCGATTTGACAAAATCGAAAGTGCAACGCACAATTGTCAGTGGATTAGAGGGTTCAAACCGAGGTGAATTGGTTTGAACCCTTTTCATATCCGCCATGGATTCTCCTAACTCCTTGGGTTACGTGCCCGTCCTGTCCGAACGGCATATCGGACACGCTCCGCCCACCCACGTCAGAGTGGGCATACACCAACAGTGGCAGGCAAGCCAATCCCGCGCTTACGTGATGCGGTGATGCTCAAACCGCCTGTCCATGCCTTCGTAGGAATCAACGGCAGATCGCACCGGTCGCAGATCTTCGGATCCTCTTCCTTGCGGCCGCGTGTATGCGCGGGTTCGACTCACGCCGAAGGCACCTATCCCACCTGACCTTGGTGGACGGATGGTGGCATATGCGCAATCAGATGCATTGGAACAGCAGCGACAGAAGATTCAGGCTGCCCGACGATTGGGAGAGCCGCAGGGCCATGGTCAAGGCTCGGGCGCATGGACGCTGCGAAGCGAGGATTCATGCGAAGGATTGTGATGGAATCGGAACGGATTGCGATCACATTATTCCTGGAGACAACCATTCCTTGGAGAATCTGCAATGGTTGAGTTATGCTTGCCACAAGGCGAAGACGGCGCGCGAGAGCGCTGAAAGGAACAGAAGATACAAGAGACTGAGAAAGCATCCGAATGAACGGCATCCTGGACTGATCGGCCGCTGACTGAGGTGTCGATACCGGTGGGGGAGGACTCCGCCGGCGCCAAGCCCCTAACCGCCGATAGCAACTCAGGTCGTACGTACGCTTCTCCGTCCCGTTTTTCGCGCTTCGACGTTTTTCCATCGTTTCATCGAGATGGTTCCGCATATCCCTGTTTTTGCGACGTACAGGCATGGCGCAGCTTTTCGCGACACCTTCCACGTTTTTCCAGACAAACGTTTTTTACTGATGTCACGAAATAACAAAAACGGTTGAAAATACTGGTATACAGCGTTTTCTGAGAGAAAAACAAATATAATGGGGAGTATGAACGCCTGCGAAACATGCGGAATCGAGCTCCCCGAACAGACCGGTCGCGGCAGACGCCGCCGCTACTGCTCCGACGCATGCCGGAAGCAGGCCAACCGCAAAAGGCTCAACCCCCCGGCGCGCATGGCATTGGTCGACCGATGGGTCAGATGGCGCAAGGTGGTCCGAGGCGACGGAACGACGAAAATCCCGCTGACGATAGACGGCGCCGTGGCGTCCAGCACCGATCCGGACACGTGGAGCACGTTCGAGGCGGCCGAGGCATCCACCGCAGGCGACGGACTGGGCTTCGCGCTGGGCGGTGGAATCGCCTGCATCGACCTCGACCACTGCTACGACTCGCGCGGATACCTCGCCGACTGGGCCAAATGCCTCATCGCGCCGGTCGAGGGAAAGACATGGATCGAGATAAGCCCCGGCGGCGACGGCCTGCACATCTGGGGACTGATGCCGGAACGCGCCGGAATCAAGGTGCGGGGCATCATGAACGCCGAAGCCTACAGCCAAGGACGCTACATCACGGTCACAGGACGCACGTTCCGCGATTCGCCGGCCAGACTGGCCGACCTCACGTTCCTTTTCACCCTGCTCGACAGACTCGGATGACCTTACGAAGGGAGGAAGCATGGCCAAGGACGCGGCCTCCCACCGCATGCCGGCCGGACTGATCAAAAACGGCCGCGGCCAACGGCTCTGGCGCGACATCACCGCGAAATGGGAGCTCACCGAAAGCGAGTACCGCACACTGGAGAACGCCTGCTACACCGCCGACCGCATCGGACGCATTCGCAGGGCCCTCGGCGACGAGCTCACAACCGAGGGAAGCCAGGGACAGCTCGTCGTGCACCCGCTCCTGCCCGAACTGCGCCGCGACGAGACCCATCTGGCCGACCTGCTCAAACGCATCGAAATGCCGGAACCCGAGGAACAGTCCGAGGACGCCTCGGCGGACGGCGGCAGATCCAGCCAGATGCGCGCCACCGTCAACAAACGATGGCACGACAGCAAATGGGAGAAAGCCTACGGCTGATGGCAAGACTACGCAGCAACCTGAAGGCCGCCGCGTTCATCCCAAGCCGCGAAAGCGATATCCGCGAGATCTCCGACTGGTATCGGGACATGCTCGCCGACGAACCGGCGCCGCAATGGAACACTGACCCGATACTCATCGGACCGACATGGCGCCGTGACGAGCATGGGTGGATCCTCCCGCGGGTGACGCTCGGCTGGCAGTTCCTCGGATGGAGCGGCTACTGGCTTCGCGACTCATCCAAAGGACTGCCGTGGAAGTGGACCAGCGAACAAGCGCGTTTCTGGCTGTGGTTCTGGGCCCTGGACGACCACGGACGCCCATTGCACGACAACGCCGTGCTGCAGCGGCTCAAAGGCTGGGGCAAGGACCCGATGGCGGCCGGAGGGGCATGCGGCGCGTGCTTCGCCCCATTGACGTTCGACCATTGGGATCCCGAGAGCGGAGATCCGGTCGGCAGGGACGAGCCGAACGCGTGGGTGCAGGTGTGCGCGGTCAGCCAGGAACAGACCAAGAACACCATGAAGCTCCTGCCCGGCCTCCTGCCTGCGTCCACACGCAAGTACTACGGCATCCAATTGGGCAAGCTCAACATGTACGCGATGGGAGACAGCCGGCAGATCGAGGCGGTCACCAGCTCGCCGTTGGCGTTGGAGGGCGGACGTCCGACATTCGTGATCCGCAACGAGACGCAGAACTGGAACTCGTCCAACGGCGGCAGCGACATGGACGGCGTGCTTTCCGGCAACGCGGCCAAACGCGAGGAGGGCGTCGCGGTCAAGATGCTCGACATCTGCAACGCCTACCGCGATGGCGAGGACAGCGTCGGACAGAGGGTGCGCGAGGCATGGGACGGAACCCAAGGCGACCCCGACAGCGACGACGAGGGCAAGCGTCCGAAATACATGGACTTCGGCCTGCTCTACGACTCGTTGGAAGCCGCGCCGGACAGTCCGATGACCGAGGACACGATAGGCAAGGTCATCGAGGACGTGCGCGGCGACAGCACCTGGCTGTCCATCGAACGCATCAGCAAGGAAATCCTCAACCCGAAGAACCCGGTGAGCGAATCCCGGCGCAAATGGTACAACCAGTCCACCGCGCCGGAAGACGCGTTCGTCACCCACCAGGAATGGGACCAGAACGAACACCCGGAGCTTTCGCTCGAACACGGTGAGCGCATCAGCATGTTCCTCGACTGCTCGCTCAACGACGACAGCACGGCGCTCGTGGCCTGCCGCGTCTCCGACGGATTCGTCAAACCATTGGGCTTGTGGCAGAAACCGGCCGGTGAGCGAGGAAAGGACTGGCGCGTGCCCAGGGAAAGCGTCGACGACGCGGTGCGCGCGGCGTTCCACGCGTACGACGTGGTCGGATTCTTCGGCGACCCCAGCCACGTGCTGGACTCCGAAACAGGCCTGAGATACTGGGATGCCCTATTCGACCGGTGGCACCGCAACTACGGGCGCCGACTCAAGACATGGGCCGTCCCGTCCGGCCGGGACAGGCACGCCGTCATGTTCGACATGATCAACACGGACATCCAACGCAGGTTCGTCACCGCCGTCGACCAGGCGTACACCGACATCGCGGAGGGAGACTTCCCCCACGACGGCGACGCCAGGCTGCGCCTGCATATGCTCAACGCCAGACGTCAGCCCACAAGGGTCGGCATGAGCATCGCCAAGGAAAGCCGCGAGTCGAAACGCAAGATCGACCTCGCGATATGCGCCATCGGAGCGCGCATGGTCAGACGCGAATACCTGAACAGAAACTCCAGAAGCGGAGGAGGACAGCTATGGTGACCACCGGCTACGACAACGAGAAGCAGGCGTTCGAAGCGCTGAGCACGCTGCTCATCCCGGCGTTCGACAACGAGACGCCGAAACTCAACAGAATCGACCGCTGGTGGCGGTGGAACCCCAAGCCCATCCGCCTGAACGCCGGGGCGACCATGGAACACCGCATGCTGCGCGACATGGGCGAGACCCCATGGCTCGGCCTCGTCGTCACCACGCTCGCCCAGACCCTCTACCTGGAAGGCGTGGACTCCGAGACGCAGGACACCGGGGACGCTCAACGCTTCTGGGAGCCATGGCAGCGCAACCGCATGGGCGAACGCCAGATCGCGCTGCACCGCGAGGCCATCGCCTACGGCACCGCATACACGGCGGTCCGAGGCGAGGAATCTGCGGACGAACTCCACGCCCGCATCGACTGCTGGAGCCCCCGCGACGCGATCGCCCTCTACGACGACCCCGCATCCGACAACTGGCCGCAGATCTTCATGCGACGCCGCAAACTCGACGACCATGCCGTCGAATACCAGCTCTGGGACTCACGGAACATCTGGACATGGCGCAAAACCGGCGGCACATGGCAATTCGACGGCCAGACGCCACACGGCGTGACCGCACCGGACGGCAACCCGGTATGCCCGATCGTCAGATACTGCAACCAACGCGACCTGCAGGGCCGCGTGCCCGGAGAGGTCGAACCATACATCCGCATGGCCAGCCGCCTGAACAAGGACAACTACGACCGCATGCTCGCCCAGCACTACAACAGCTGGAAAGTCAAAACCGCCACCGGCCTCGACATGAGCGGACTGACCGAAGCGGAAAAGGAAGCCAAAAAACTCCAGATCGAACACGACAGCGTCCTCGCCGGAGGCATGGACGTGAAATTCGGAAGCCTCCCCGAAACCGACCTCGCCAACATCGTCGCAGCAAAAACCAGCGACGTCGAGGAACTCGCCGCCGTCAGCCAAACCCCGACCACGGCGTTCGGCAAGATGACCAACGTCGGCGACGCCGGCATCGAGGAATCCAGAGCGGGCTTCTACGCGAAACGCAACGAACGCCGCCGCGCCTTCGGCATCAGCCACATGGACACGCTCCGACTCGCCTCAGCCGCCGAAAACCGACCCGACGACGCCGCCAACTTCCACCTCTTCCCCAAATGGGAAGACACCGACACAAGAACCATCAGCCAAGCAGTCGACGCACTCGGCAAAGCCGTCCAAATGCTCCACGTCCCCGACCAACTCGTCTGGGACATGATCCCCGGCATCTCCAAACCACAAGCCGACGCATGGCGCGAATACGCCGCACAACACCCCACAGCCGACGACATCGCAACCCAAATCCAAATCGGACAACTCAACGGAAACGGTGCATACGATGGCATCAACAGCTAAAGGCACCCTCCTGACCGACCAGCACCGCAGACGACAGGTCGCGCTCGCCATCACCGCGGACAGCCAGATGCGACGCGTGTGGGACAACACCCTCGACGTGAACGACCTCGACCGCACGCAGCCGATCTGGAAGAAGGCGATGCTCGACCTGCTCGGACAATGGTGGAAGGTCAGCGCCGACACGGCCGCCCGATACCTGCCTCGCTTCCGCAAAGCCGAGACGGGCGACGGCGACATACAGGTCGGAGTGCCCCGCTTCAACCGGAGCCAAACGGGGAAACAGTTCGAATGGGGAGGCGTGGCGAACATCTTGTGGCACGTGGCCATGGGGCAGACGCAGGAGGCCGCGTACGCGGCCGCACGCGAACTGTTCATCGGCATGTTCCACGAGGCCGTGCTCACCGGAGGACGCCTCACCCTGCAACAGTGGGCTGCCAAGGACGCGCGCGCCATCGGATGGCGGCGCGTGTCCGACGGGCATCCATGCGCGTTCTGCGCGATGCTCTGCAGCCGCGGCCCCGTGTATACGAGCGAACAGAAGGCCCTGCGCCGCCAGACGGACGGCGAGAAATTCCATCCGCATTGCGGATGCACCGTCGAAGTGGTGTACGGCGACTGGAACCCCTCCGACAAGGAGAAACAGTGGATCGACAACTACTACGAGGCCGCCGAAAGCCTGCCCAAAGGTACTGCGAGAACATACGACCAGATTCTGCCGGTCATGCGCAGGACCGGAGACTACCGTGACTCGCACAGTTACAGAAGCACGCCTGAATACCGTGCGAAAATCAGCAAGGAACGCGCCGAAAAACGCAGGGAGGTCCTCAGGAAACGCGAAACCGAACTCTCCAAGGTCCTCGCGCATCCCGGAAAGCCGATGAGCATCACGCAGGCCGACAGGAGAACGTCCAATCCCGGATTCGCCGACCACAAGTGGGGATGCTCCACCAACTGCCAGTCGTGCGTCGTCGCATATGACGCCCGAAGGAAAGGCTACGACGTCGAGGCCAGGGCGAGGACCAGCTCAACGCAGGACAGACTGTCGGAAAACCCGAACAGCATGTGGGTGGACCGCGCGACCGGGCTGCATCCACGTATCCTCGCCGTCGGCAGTCCGAACCGCGGCAATGTCGTTGACAGGATCGAGCGGCATGTCGGCATCGGCCAGCGCTGGTGCATGCATTTCGGATATACGAACCAGCATGCGCAGGGCCACATCGTCATCATCGAACGCCCCTCGGCACGCACCAACGGAGGCGAACCCATCGTCATAGACCCGCAGAACGGCAAAATATCCAGATTGGATGACTACCTCGATAGGGATCTCATCGATGTGAGAAGCGTGCGCATGTTCCGTGTCGACGACAAGGACATCGTCAGGGACCACGCGTACGAGATCATCAAACCGAAGAAGGCGATGCGACGATGAAAACAAGACGCGAACTGGACAAGGCCGCCGACGAATTCGCCAAGCATCACGGCGTCATACTGCACGAGCCCGAAGGAATCTACGGCGGACTGGCACTCTACTACTACACCTGGCCGGGAATGGCAAAAGGCGGATGCTACGGTCCGCCGGCATACATCCTCGTCAACGTCGAAACCGGCGAAGCGCAGTGGGAAGCCAACACGGACCTCGACAAGTACATCTCCAACGAGGTCCGCAGAAACCTCAAGCCAATGCCGGAAGCCTAAAAGCCGAACATCACATCTTTAGCCCATCGGGAAGCCCCGACGGGCTTTTTTCATGCCCGCAGGACGGGCGGCAACAAAAGGAAGGAGCCCACAGTGGCAGACGACAACCAGCAGGACAGCAACGTCCAGAACGAACCCGACGGCACCCAACAGTCCGAACCGGACACGAACAACGCGGAAGGACAGACGGACGGCCAGCAGGAGCCGCAAGCCCCATGGGAACGCGAAGGACAACAGTTCGACCCAGCCACCGCATGGAAACTCATCCAGAACCTCCGCGAGGAAAACGGCACCCTCAAGCACAGGAACGGCGAACTCGCCGACAAGAACCGCGCATACGAGGACGCCAAACTCACCGAAACGGAGAAAACCCAACGAGACCTCGACGAAGCCAACCAGAAGATCGCACGCCTCGAAGCCGACAACGCCTGGAGCCGCGCGCTCGCCGCTCACCCGCAGTTGACGGCCGAAGACCGCGAACTGGTGGGAGAGGGAACCCCGGAGCAAATCGAGGCGAGGGCGGCGAAGCTCGCCGCGCGATACGCCGCGCAGGCCACGGCGCAGCAGAAGCCGGATCTTCGCAATCCGGCGAACCGGGCGAAGCCCACGGGAGGAATGGACCCGACCAAGCCGTCACGTCCGTCCGACTGGATGCGCGACGCCTTCGACAACAACGACTGACCGCCATACAAGGAGCAGACAATGGCAAACAATTTCAATTCCAGCATCCAGCGCAACGACCTCGGACAGGCCCTCATCCCCGACGAGATCAGCCAGGAGATCATCCAGACCATGCCGGAGAAGAGCGTCATGCTCACCCGCGCGAAGCGTATGAGGATGAGTGCCAAGAAGAAGACCCAGCCGGTCCTCGCCACCCTTCCGGAAGCGTACTGGGTGTCCGAAGGCGGACTCAAGGAGACCACCAAGAGCGGTTGGGAGGACGTGAACATCACCGCCGAGGAACTCGCGGTACTCGTCCCGATTCCGGACTCCGTACGCGAGGACGCGTCCATCAACCTGTTCGAGACCATGAAGCCGCTGATCGCCGAGGCGTTCGGCAAGAAGATCGACCAAGCCGCCATCTTCGGCGTGGACAAACCGTCCACGTGGGGCAATGACATCCTCACCGGCGCGAAGAACGCCAAGAACACCATCACCCAGGGCACCGGCAAGGACCTCGCCGCCGACGTGGCGTCCCTCGGCAAGACCCTCGCGAAGGAAGGCTACGCAATCAACGGCTTCGCCAGCAAGCCCGGCCTCAACTGGGAGCTGACCGAACTGCGCGACGCGAACAACCGTCCCATCTACACGCCGAACCTGACCGACAAGCAGCCGGCCAACCTGTACGGATACCCGTGCAACGAGGTCCTCAACGGCAGCTGGGACGATTCCAAGGCGGTGCTTCTGGCGGCCGACTGGTCGAAATTCATCGTCGGCATCCGACAGGACATCACCTACAAGGTGTTCGACCAGGGCGTCATCTCCAACTCCGACGGCACCATCGTGTACAACGCGATGCAGCAGGACAGCCAGATCATGCGAGTGGTCATGCGCGTCGGCTTCCAGGTCGCCAACCCCGTCACCCGCGTGGCCAAGAAGGGCACGCAGTACCCTGCCGGATTCATCGTCCCGGCCGCGGTCGCCTCTTCCGAATCCCGCTGACGGGGAGGCGCATGATGGCGCGTGAACCATTCGCCACCATCCCGCAACTGGCCGAATGGCTCGGCGAGGACATCGACGAGAAGTCGGCCGACGGCAAACGCGCCGCCATGGCGCTCAGATTCGCATCCAACCGCATCCGCGCATACACGCGGCGCGAATGGTCCGGACCGGACCTGCCGGAGGACCTGCAGGACGTGTGTATCACCTGCGCCGGCCGCCTGTGGAGCAATCCGAACGCGGAAACGCAGTGGACGCGCCAGATCGACGACGCCATGGACGGCGGAAGCCGGAAGGTCGACGAGGCCGGCGCCTACCTGACCGCCAGCGAGAAGGAGACGCTCGACCAGCTCGTGGCCGACCAGTCCCCGGCCATCGCCGGCCTCGGAATCCTGCACTCCACCAGAAACGAATCCGCCAACACGGACATGAGCCGGTATTGGACGGACGACGAGGACGGCGAACCGTTCCTCATGATGAAGGTGATGGGATGAGCAACAGGACGCTGACGAGAATGCGCCGATGGGCGGAAAAGCTCATGACCGACCGGATACGCGTCACCGCGCCCGGCACGGTCACGGTCGACCCGGCCACCGGAGCCGAAACCGTGTCACAGCAAGTCGTCTACGACGGCAATGGGAAAGTGCAGACGGCCGGCGGCATCGCCGGACAGCAGCACAACGTGAACGGCGACGGCTCAGTCGGAGCGTTCGTCCCGGAATGGGGCCTCTACCTCCACCTGCCCGTCACGGCCACGACCCCACGCGAAGGATGCGAGGCCATGGTCGTGGAATCGGCCGACCCGGCACTCGTCGGACGCCGATACCGGCTCGTGAACATGCAATCCGAAAAGACGCACGCCACCGCCAGAAGATGGAACGTGCAGGAGATCCCGATGGAAGGAGGCTCATAGTGCGCATCGACTCCCATGAGCTCGACGAACTGGCGAGAAAACTCACCGTCGCGAGCGTCCGCGCGCCGATCAAAGCGGCCAACGCCGTCAAGAAAGGCGCGCAGAACATCAAAACCGCGGTCAAAGCGGATCTCGCGTCGAGCAGCCATTCGAGCTTCCGCCGAATACCCATCGTCTACGAGATCAAAACCGAAGGCATGAGGGTCGAGGCGGACATCGCGCCGGTCAAGACAGCAGGCGGCCTCGCCAACATCGCGTTCTTCGGAGGCGCCCATGGCGGAGGAGGCACCCACCGCTTCTATGAACACGGCGAACAGGAGTTCGAGACCACCGCCCGATACGTCGAGGAAGCCGGGGCAAGCCTATGACCGACTTCCTGAAGGTCAGGGAATCCGTCCTCCGGCTCGTCGGCGAGATCCGCGGATGGGACGTGTACACGGACGGCATCGCGCCAGCCGGCAAAACCCCGCCATGGGTCGTCATCGGACTGACCGAAACCAGCCGAACGCACACGGAAAGCCAATCCACCGACCTGCACATCGGCAGACTCGACATCCGCATCGTGGCCAGAAGCCAGACAAGCGTCGACACGCTCGCATCACTCCTCACGGAAAGGCTCGACGGAGCCCTCTCCGACATGCCGGGACTATCTCCGCTCATCGGAGACGTGGACACCGGCAGCACCCCAAGCGACCTAACCGACCCGGACACCGGCACGCCATACATGATGCGCGTGCTCACATGGCGGGTCGGCTGGCCGGAAACAACATGAAAGGAAACACCATGCAGAAAGTCCCAGCACATCTCGGAGACGGCGAATTCCGAACCATCATGGTCAAGGAATCCGGCATCAAAAACTATCTGAGACCAACCGCCTCCGAACTCAACAGCGGCTCCAACCTCGACCTGAGCCCATACCTGTCCGCCACCGGCTGGCACCTCACCCACAGCCAGGACATGGTCGATGACGACCGCGAATCCTCCGCCACAGTCGGCCAGATCCCCGGACAGGAAAAATTCTCCGACGGCAGCATGGACCTCATCGACAACGTCAACACCTCCGACGCCGCCAACTTCAACAAAGCCGTCGACACACTCACCTGCGGCAAACGCTGCTGGATCGTCCGCCGCCGAGGAAAGACCGTGGACGCCCCATTCGTGGCAGGAGACGTGATCTCCGTCTACCTCGTGACCATCGGCATCAAAATCCCCGTAGCCCACAGCATCAACAGCCGCCAGATGAGCACCATCAACTTCAGCGCCGACCCATGCAGCAAAGAGGAAACCATCACCGTCGCATGACCGACACGCACGCCCTGTCCCGCGCCAGACCAGTCCGACGCGGGACCGGACAACACCGAACAGACCGACGGACAGACAAGGACGAACACTTGGAAATCACCATCACACGACCCACGGCACAACACCGCATCATCACCGACATGCAGACGCTCGCGGAAAGCGTGCGCCTCGGCAACAGGATTCTCGAACTTGACGCCACGGCGGATGCTACCGAATCGGAGGCGTCCGAACGCCGCAGGGAGCAGGACGCCGTCCGCAAACAGCTGGACTCGCTGCTGAAGATCGTCGAACACAAGACGCTCGTGGTCACGTTCCGCGGACTGAACTCCAGCCAGTGGGCGCAGATTACCCTCAAAAACTCCAAGACCGTGCAGGGGCGTGTGATCAAGGACCTTCCTGCCATCGCCAAGGAGGCCGCACCGCTCATGCTCGAATCCGCCGAATGGGCCGACGGCGATGACGTGGAGTTCACCGGCGCTGAGTTCGCCAAGCTCATCGATTCGATGACCGACAGCCAGGTCAACGCGCTCATGCAGACCGTGCAGGAGCTCAACACCCCGGTGGTCGAAATCCCAAAAGAACTGACGCGGCTGGCCTAGCGGACAGGCTTGAGCACGCGCCGGCCCTACTCAACGACCTGCGGTGCGCGCGACGTCTCGGCATCAGCCTGAAACGGTGGCTCGGCTGGACACCGTCGGAAGACGACCCCGCCGAATGGGACGAGACGGAACGCGGATGGATGCGGGCCCTCGACCTGTACGAGCGGCTCCACGAATGCCCGCTGTGCGGATTGAGCACCGACCTGTGCCATGACCAGGGCAAAGTGGACCGGCTGTTCGCCGGAGCGCAGGTGGAGACCTGCTGGGTCACGTTCCAACGCGAACGGGCCATGCGCAAATACGAGGAATCCGGCACGGTGCTCGCGCCGCACGCGCAGACCGCGAGCCTCATACCGAGAAACTAGAAGAAGGAGATGCCGACGATGGCGTTGAACGAGAACATCATGATCCGCCTGTCGGCCGACACCTCCAACTATTCCACGAAGATGGCCGCCGCGAGCACGCAGGCGGAGAAGCTCTCCACCGCGTTGGAGAAGCCGGGCAGCAAGAGCCGGATCGCCACGAACATCATGGCGGGCATGGGCGTGGCCGCCGTGGCGTTGGGCGTGTCAGCCACGAAGATGGCCGCCGACTTCGACCAGAGCATGAGCACCATCCAAGCCGACCTGCAGGCGTCCGACGGCGACATGCAGAAGCTGCGCGCCGCCGCCATCCAGGCAGGCGCCGACACCGTCTACAACGCTAACGAGGCGGCCGAGGGCATCGACGCGTTGGGCAAGGCCGGCCTGTCCACCGCGGACATCCTCTCCGGCGGCCTGTCCGGAGCGTTGAACCTCGCCGCGTCGGACGGCATGCAGGTCGGCGAGGCCGCCGAACTGATGAGCACCACACTCAAGCAGTTCAATCTCGAAGGGTCGGACGCAGGCAAGGTGGCCGACGCTTTAGCGGCCGGCGCCGGCAAGGCCGTCGGATCCGCGCACGACCTCGGTCTCGCTCTGAACCAGGCGGGCCTGATGGCGAACAGCATGGGCGTGAGCATGACCGAGACGGTCGGCACGCTGTCCGCGTTCGCGAACGCCGGCATGATCGGCTCCGACGCGGGCACCTCGTTGAAGACGATGCTCCAACGCCTGTCCAACCCCACCAAGGAAGCCCAGGCTCAAATGGACGAGCTGGGCATCAGCGCATACGACACGGCCGGCAACTTCGTCGGCCTTGAAAGCTTCGCAGGCCAGTTGAAGACCTCCCTGAGCGGGCTGACGCAGGAACAGCGCAACGCCGCATTGAGCATCATCTTCGGATCCGACGCCGTGCGCGCCGCGAACGTCCTGTATTCGGAAGGATCCGAAGGCATCGCCGGATGGACGAAGGCCGTGTCCGACAGCGGGTTCGCGGCCGACGTCGCGTCGAAGAAGAACGACAACCTCAAGGGCGACATCGAACAACTGTCAGGCAGTTTCGAAACCCTGATGATCAATCTCGGCGAGGGTTCACAGGGCGTGCTCCGCAACCTCGTGCAGGGATTGGACACGCTCGTCAACGCATTCTCGTCCCTGCCGTCCCCGGTCCAGCAGGGCGCGGTCGCGATGACCGCCGCGGTCGGCGGCGCCATCGCATTGCACAAGGCGTTGGGGCCGTTGGAGGAAACCTCCGGCACCGCCGGCAATGCGATCGCCATGCTCATCGACCCGATACAGCGTGCCAGGACGGCGGCCCCGCAGCTGGCCGAAGGACTGATGCAGGTCGGCTCGTCCATGGGTTCGGCCATGAGCGACATCGCCACCGGAACCGTCACCATCGGCAAGGGCGAGACCGCTCTCAACGGTCTGAAAAAAGCCGGTTCCGGCGTCATCGACCTGCTGGGAGGGCCGTGGGGCATCGCCATCACGGCAGCAGCCGCGGTGTTGGGAACGTTAATCTCCGAACAGCAGAAAGCCCAAGAACGCGCAAGCCAACTATCGACCGCACTGCAGGACGGAACATCCGCCATCCAGTACTACGACAAGGCGCTGGCCGACTCCAGCGGGGCGAAAGTCACCGACAACTGGCTCTCACGCCTCGTAACCGGATACGACAACGTGTGGCAGGCCGTCGACAAGGTCGGCATCAAACACGCCACATTCATCAGCGCCATCAAAGGCGAGAAAAACGCCGTCAGCGAAGTCTACAAGGAGATCGACGCATACCGCAGTAAACTCGCCGACCAAGGCAACATGGTCACGGGCAACGAATACCGCGTCATCTCCCAAAGCCTCACGGAACTGCAAGGCAACTACAAAAACGCCGAAATCTCAGCAGCCGACCTCGCACAAGCCGACAAGGAGGCCACGCAGGCAAGCCTTGACAAGACCGGAGCGCTCCTGACAGGAGCCGACGCCGCCGACCAGTCGGCATCCAGCTCCCAAGACGCGGCCAGCGCCGACGACATCCTCGCCGAAGCGTTCGGAGCGACCAAAGACGCCGCCAGCGACACCGCCGGCGCGCTCTCCGAAGTCATCGACGCGATGCAGACCTACTACGGGTTCGCCATCAGCTCGTCGGACGCGCAAATCGACCTCGCAGACAAGATCGCATCCGCGAACGACACCATCGGGAAGAACGCCAAGACCCTCGACCTGAACACGGAAGCCGGACGGAAAAACCAGAGCGCGTTGAACGACATCGCCGACGCGGCGCTCAAATGCGCCAAAGCGCAAGCCCAGAACGGAGACAGCCTCAACGACATCTACCCGAACATCGACAAGGCCCACGACGCGTTCACCAGCCTCATGCAATCCCTCGGCAAAACACCGGAGGAAGCCGAGGCCGCCGCACAAGCCTACGGACTCACGCGCAAAGCGGTCGACGACCTCGTCGCCAGCCTGCAGACCACCCCCGACTCGAAAACCATCGAAGTCACAGTCACCGGCGACGCCGTCGACAAATTCGAACAGGTCAAACTCGCAGCCAAGGAGACGCCGGACGGCAAACACGTCACCATCAGCGGAGACAACACCGACCTGATGAAAAAGATCGCCCAAGCCGCAAACGCGAAAATCGACCCGAAAACCGGCACCCTCACCCTGGACAGCGACCAATACATGATCGCCCTCGCCATCGCGAACGGAGCCAAAATCGACGACAAAACCGGCTACCTCAAAGGCGACAACACCGACGCGATGAACAAATTCCTCCAAACCCAAGGATGGAAACTCAACGACAAAGGATTCATCGTCAACGCAGACGGCTCACCCGCCATGAGCGTGCTCACCAACCTGAGCAACTACCAGATCGCCGACAAATACTTCCAAATCCACGGAAGCTACGTCGACGAATCCGGAGGCACATACTCATCCAGCGGATACCGTCCAAAAAACGCCAAAGGCAACATCCCGACAGGAGCAGCCACCGGCGGCATGTACGACGGCGACCGATTCCGATACGCCAACGGAGGCATCGCCTTCAACGGCTACGTCAGCCCGAAATGGGCGCCAGGCACCGCGACCAGCGACAGCGTCTACCTCGACAACGCACGCATCGCACGCGGCGAATACGTCGAAAACGCGCTCGCCACCAGCTATTACGGCGTCGACTTCATGGACGCGCTGAACCGGCGCGCCATCCCACGCGAAGCCCTCACACCCACCAACACGCAAAACGTGTCAGTGACCGTGGACGCAGCCAGCATCGTCGCCGCAATCACAAGCCTGCACGCCGACCTCGGCAACATCATCTCCGAACACGACGGAGGAGAAAACGTCACATATCGCGATCTCGTAAGGATGGTCCGCAAATGCATGCGCTGACATACCGCAGCCACGACGGACGCACCGTCGACCTCTACTGCGAACGAACATGGACACCGAACCTTACCGAAATCAGATCCACACAATGGAACTACACACTCGGAACACGAGGAATCACAGGATCCAGCCGGCCAGCCACAGAAACCACCATCACCATCACAACACTCAACCCCAACGACCTCGACCAACTCCAAGCACTGGCCGACATGGACGTCGAGTCGCTTTCACCCGGAACACTCACCATCAACAACGAATGGACGCAAAAAGCATTCATCGTCGGAACCAACGTGCAATCACCGGCACCCAGCCCAGCGCTCGCCATCGTCACGTTCAGGATTGTACTGTGCGATGGACTGTGGCGTCATCGTCTGTCGACGCAGAGGTTCACTCCGATGACGGCGGATTCGGGAAACGTGCTGGATATGCCGTACGACCTGCCTGCGGATCTGGCCTGTCCCAAGACGATTCAGCGGATATCGAATCCGACGGCCTCGCCGTGCGGGTTTGTCTGCAGGATCTTCGGACAGGCTACGAACCCGCAGTTCACTGTCGGTGGGAACCTCTACCGCTTCGACGACGTGACGGTGCCGTCCGACGGGTACATGACGGTCATAGGCACGTCTTTGGAGAAAAGCATCAAGGTGACCGATGGCAACGGAGATGTGGCCGACCGCTTCTGCAGCGGGGCGAGAGGCTCAGGGAAAGGCTGCGGATCCTACTGCTTCGAACCGATACCATCCGGCGAGAGCATCCTGACATGGTCGGGAGGATTCACCATCGAATTCGATTTGTATGAAAGCTCGGGGGTGCCACCATGGTCGACGTTATCCTAGCCGACGAGAACCTGAAACCGGTATGCTGCGCCACCGACACGACACTCGATTGGGCTGCGGGAAGCGGGGAGAACGATTTCGAACTATCCATCCCGGGAACAAAATGCAGACTCGGATGGTATTTCTGGCTCGACGGCACCGACATCGGTGGGCGCATCACCGACAGAAGAAGCATCGTGTCGGGAACCGCCTCGGACGTCTCATGGCTCGGAACAAGCTGGACGGGAATGCTGGCCGGGAAAATACTTTCACCCGATCCGAAACAGGATTATCTCACCGTTTCCGGCAGTCTGTCCGACGTGCTCTCCTCGCTGGTCAAACGAATCGGATTGGAAAAAGTGTTCACGGTGCGCGCCGGAACGAAGAATCCGGCATTGTCCGGATACAAATTCCAGAATCCGCGTTACGTCGACGCCTACACCGGAATCAGTGCGATGCTGGAATCCTGCGGCATGAGGCTGGACTTCACCGCCAAGGACAACCGCATCGTCATGTCTGGCCATCCGATGCGCACCATCGACGGGGCTCTGGATTCCGATCTGGTGGATTTCACCGCGGAGACAAGCCACCGGACCGTGAACCATCTGATCGGATTGGGCCAGCAGGAGCTCTCCAACCGGCTCGTGAGCGAATGGTACGCGGACAAGGACGGAAAAGTCTCCCAGAAACAGACATTGTTCGGCGTCGACGAAATGGCGGAAGTCTACGATTATTCATGCGCCGAGATGCAGACGCTGTCCGACAATACGCGCAAGCGCCTGCAGGAGCTTCAATCGGGAGGCAAGGTCGACGTGACCTTGCCCGACCAGGCGCAATCGCTCATGCTCGGCGACGGCGTGGTCGTGTCCGACCGGAACACCGGTCTGAACATGACCGCGAAAGTCACTAAACGCATAGCGAAGATCAGCGGCGGCATTCTGGACATCACATACGAAGCGGGGCAGCCTGACGACACCGAATCGTCCGGAAGCCAGTCATCGGGATCTTCGTCAGGTTCGGTAACTGGTGGCGGAACGTACACCGCCGGTAAGGGCATCGGCATCGTCGGAAACATCATCAGCGCTGAAGTCTCCAGTGACGACCTTGAATCGTTCCGAACGCAGTCGGACTCCAAGTACCAAGTCAAGGGCTCGTACCTTTCCGGCATTTCCATCGGATCCGTGACGACACTGGAGCCAGGCGCGTCAGCGTCTGCCACATTGACCGGCTCCGGCAGCGACAAGACCCTCGATCTAAGCATTCCACGTGGCGAGACAGGCGAGCGGGGACTGCGTGGAGAGACGGGACTGCCAGCCCTGACCGCCGGACGAACCTATTCCGGCTCATGGAATGTGGACGCAACATCAGTGTTCTCAACGGACATTTTATGCCTCAACAGGATACCGACGGTCGGTGAGAGATTCTTCGCACTGACCGGAGGCGGAACGACCCTGACGTATTTCACGGTCTCTGAGGTCGACGGGGCAGACGTCGCGATCAAATGCGTGAGCAACACGACGCTGACCGGTAGCAAAGGGGACAAAGGCGAGAAGGGAGATCCCGGTCCACCGGGGCCGAAGGGACCTCCCGGCAACGGTGCGAGCATGACCGACGCGGAGATATTCCTTATCGCCTGGCCGGTCGGAAGCGTCTACATGTCCGGAACGGCCATCGACCTTGCCGCGACTTTCGGCGGAACATGGGTGGAACTGCCGTCGACCGGCCCATTCACGTATCAGAGAACAAGTTAGAAGGAGGCTTTCCGTATGGGAAGGCAGACCGGTTATTCGAAACTGACATGCGACAGGTGCGGCAGAACGGCGTTTCTGCAATCCGGGAACGCCGACGCGCAATCTTGGTACGACGTCAACCATCTGACGTCCGCATCGGCGGCATCGGCCCAACCGCCAAGCATATACACGCTTTGCGGGGACTGCTACAAGGCGTTCCAGTCCTTCGCTGCCACAGCGGATGCGGAGTTCGAGAAATGGGTGAAGGACGCCGACAGGGAGGAACAGTCATGACAATCGAACTTGTGGACGGCAAGGCCGGGACCGCACATATCAGCAGCGAGGACAAGGCGATTATTCACCAGGCCAAGTTCGGCGCGTCCGACATGGTGTTCGAATGGGGCGACGCCATGTCGTGCACCATGCAGTCGGCGAACAAGGCCGTCATCGGCACCGGGTGCGCGTCGATTCAGGGATTGGATTGGCATATCACCAATCCTGAGACCGTCACGATACAGTCCGGGTCGAGCGGCAAGAACCGCAATGACGTCATATGCGCGCATTATCACCGCGAGACGTCAACTGGTGTGGAAAAAGTGGAACTGGTGGCGTTCAAGGGCGTTCCTAGTGATGGCGCGGCCGTTGATCCGACGATACCATCCGCAAAAATCCTCAATGGATCCGCTGACGCGTACATGCCTCTCTGGCGTATTCCTCTGACCGGCATCACAGCCGGAACGCCGGTACGGTTGTTCAATAAACGGTCTGCTCTGTGGGATTCCGTAACCCAGCCATGGAAACCGCCGTACACGAACAACACCCTCACTCTGTGTCGCATCGGACGCATCGTCACGATCAACGGCAACGTCAAGTTCACCGGCAGTGGACAGCAGAACTATTCGACGGCGGTTGAGACCATCCCTGAAGCGTTCCGTCCGCTCGCCGACCAGAGCATCATCGCGTTTCCGTCCTGCGGTTTCAGCCTGCTTGTCATGCGTAACGGGACGGTGCAGACGCTTGGGGACCCGAGATCCGCTTACTCCACGGCGCACGGCTGTTGGATGGCGGAATAGTTTTCCGTAACCCAATCGGATTGGCAACCATTGGAAATGATGAGTGGGTTCTCCGCCACAAAAGGGTGGGGCGTACGCGGGTTGATGATCAAACGGGCCGGCAGTCTGGTAATCCTGTATGGGATGATTCGCCGCACTGGCGGCTGAGAAAATAACTATCAGGTGGCCCGCATCCCCGAAGATATGCGTCCCTCATACAGGGTGTGCGCGCCAACCCTGTACCTCAACGAGGGTCTGGCATCAATCGGAGAGCAGTCCGACAATCCAGACACGTCCACCCTCCGGTTGGGATACACGCATTACGGCGACGGAGCTCAAGCTACGCTTATCAACATGATATGGATGCTCTAGGAGGCAACCCATACGCCTAATACCGCGTACATGTATCCGATTGACGCAGAACCCGAGAGATAGCATTCGCCGTCGGAATGGCAACGGATGTTCCACACTTGTCCGTTGTTTCCAGTCATCATGATCGTGCCGGAGAACACTGGACGAAAACCATCAGGTACCGTCTCATTCACCTTCTGATTCGTCACATTGGATAAGTTGGACGTGACCGAGATGATGCCGCTTGCGGTAACGACATCACCAAAGCGATCCAACCGGATGGTCGAGTCAGAATAAGGAACCGGCATCGACGTAAACGCGTGGGTTACGGAAAGCTATCCGGTCGTTTAATCGCCGATCAGAGCGGCACTGTGATGCAGCCCTCGACCCAACCGCCTTTGCCGAGCGTCATCTTATTGGACGAGCGAAGGTTGATGTTGTTGCCTGCGCTCTGCGCCTCGATGCCATGAAGACCCACGCTCGAATTGGACACCGCGGCGCAATGCACCTCGAACGCGGCCTCCAATCCAGCCGGAAGCGTGAAAAGCGGGGACTCCTCCCATCCCCTCGCGGCATTCCAGTCCGTGTTGAGCCGGATGGCATGAAACGCGACGATCAGCATCCTGCCGACAAACGCGGTGCGATAATCCACGTCCCAGTTGACGTTTGATTTCGTGAGGGTTACGGAAAGCTAGCGGATTGGGTATGTGACGGTTCCGGCGCACTGTTGGCTACTGCCTGTCGAACCGAAGTTAGCAATTCGGATGGCACCGTTCGCTTGAACAATCAACATTCGCGCGGTCTGACCGTTGGTCACGCAGCACATGCCGTTGACTTCAACCGGAGGCCAATACTCTTGCGGCAGAACGTACTTGCACTGTTTCGCATCCCAACTGCCAGCACCAATCGTGCCGCTGAACTTCACGAATATCAACATTCCGGTTTTGATGACGGTAAACCCTTCGCCGTCGTACAGGGTTACGGAAAGCTATGCGACCCCGATAATGAGCCGCTCCCATGCCCGCTGCAGACTTTTCAGCACCGACAGATCCGGGCGCAGATAGTAGCGGGCCGTGGTCTTGATGTCGCTGTGTCCGAGCTGGCGTGCGACCACTGAGATGTCGGCGCCGGCGGCAATCGCCAGTGTTCCGAAGGTGTGGCGCAGGTTGCGTGGCGGCACGCAGGGGAGTTTCATCCGCCGGCACCATGCCATGTAGTGTGAGGCGACCTGGTTAGCGTTCAGGTCTCCGACCAGCCGTCCGCTCCTGCCGTGTTTCAACTGCGCGAGCCTTTTGACTGCGAATCGGGGCAGCGCCACGGTCCGTCTGCTCTGGTCGGTTTTCGGGTCAGTGACCGTCTCATGGCCGGCGACCCATTGTACGGAACGTTTGACGGTGACCGTGCCTCGCTTCAAGTCCAGGTCGGACCATTCGATGCCGACGGACTCGCATCGTCTCAATCCGGCGCATACGGAGACCAGCAGCCATGCCTCCAACGCGTGGCCATAGAAGCCTTTCAGCAGGCGGCGCACCTGGCGTGCGTCCAATACCCGCGGCTCGTAACGGCGGAGATGCGGCAAACGGATCTCCCTTCTGGTCACGTCGTTGTCCGTGACGCCACGCCGGTAGGCGAGTCTCAGTATCGCCCGCAGAACGGCCCAAGCCTTCCGTGCGGCGCCAGCCCGCTTGAACGAGCCTAGCCATTCCTCGATATCTGATGCAGTGATCGACTCCATATCGACACCACCCCACTTCGACTGGATATGACAACGGTAGGCCGATTCGTAGCCCACTCTTGTGCATTCACGGAGCCTCGCGCAGGACGGCCACCAGACATCATCCACGAACGTTCCCAACAGCATTCTTCTTACCTTTCACCTTGTGAAAACCCACAGTCGGCATTGTTCCGGCGAAACGTTCCGACCTGTGGGTTTTCCACCCGTTTTTCAAACCACTGTTCTAAAGGAGGACACGGATGACCAAGATCAATTTCGACTTCGGCAAACCCAGTGCAGGCGGCATCGTCGACCTGTCCAACGCCACCGTGAGCGTGATTCCAACCGAACGCTTCCGCAACGACTCACGCATCGTCGTGCGGGAAGGCTTCGAAGTCGCACTCGACGCGAAAGGCAAGGCGACCGTGACGGTTCCACCGACCGACAACACCTTCTGCTACGAGGTCACCGTCGGACTGGACACGGACCTGTGGAAGTTCCGACGCTACGTGACCGTGCCTGACAGTACGACGGCCGTGGAATTCGCGGACCTGGTCGATGTGGACTCGAGTACTTTGACTCCGGCGCTTAACACTGGTGCGGCCTTGACCTACCTGCTGGCGCCCAGCTTGCAGGAGGCCCAGGCTATGTCGGCGGCGAATTCTGGTCAGATGGTGTTTTATCCGGAGGGTCAGGCTAAGACTGTCGCTTCGCAGATTCTCGAGGATTTGACCGGTGCTCGTGCCGTGGTGGAGTCGCAGTCGGCTGCGGCTGCTCAGGCGGCTAATGCGGCGCAGGCTTCGGCTGCCGGTGCGCAGGCGGCGAGCGTGCAGGCTGCGGATGCCGCTCAGGCTGCGTCCGACGCTTCACAGGCCGCCAGCGCGCAGGTGACGGCGGTGGCCGATAGCATCACCGAGTCGAAGACGGTCGTGGAATCCCATGCGAATGAGGCTTTGACGGCGATTGACGAGGCGGTGAAGCAGGTGCGGGATAAGGCGTCCGACGTGTCTGGCGAGGACGGGACGGATACCATGCCGACAGATTCCACCGATTCCGTCTCCTCTCAGGAGGTGTGACATGGGAGTGTTGCTTGACGGCACGAGGGTCGGCCTCCCATATATGACTCATAATGGTGGCGTGCCTGTGCCGATGAACGCGCTCTACAACGGCGTGCAGGTATGGCCGCCAGCCGCCGAAACGCTCGTGGACGTATGGCTCAAACCTGTGGACTTCACCTCCCAGGCTCTCTACAGTGACCATCCGGAGCTTAAGGTGGCCGCTCAGAAGGTTTTCGCGGACGGTCACATCGAGGACGCGTCCTTGACGCTTTCCACGGCGGATTCCACCGTGGCGAGCATCAATGGCGGCACGGTGAGCTTCGTGAGCGACGCTTCGAATTTCCTCACCGTCCTCAAAAAGGATGCGTTCGGCGCCTGTCAGGTGTCGATTTCCGGAGGCGGCAAGGCTTTGGGAGCCAAGCAGATTCTCGTGCAGCCCGACCAGCCCAATACGGCTCCGGGCGGCAGCCTGTGGTGCCGCACCGAGAAACTCCACAATGGCCTCAAGTATTACACCGGCGCAGTCGGCGACGATGCGAATGTCATGTGCTTCCTCATCGACCGTATCCGCGAAATATGGCGCAAAGAATGGAATGATTGGAAGCTTTTGACCGGAAAGGAATTGGAATGAGACGGAAACTTGCCTATTCGAATCCTGCGCTGACGGATATGGTGCGCCGGTTCGGCATGCTCCCGAAGGGTGACTGGCATGTCGGCAAGACGGGCGGCAAACTCTTCGTGGGCGACACCGACTGGAACAGTTACGCCATATTGGGTGAAACCGTGAATGAAGAGGAATTCCATTTGGCTAAGACCACGAGCATACTGGTGCAGGCGCAGGACAAGACCACTTGCCGTAACATCGCCATCGAATCCAAGCCCGCATACGACATTTTCGTTTCGGGGGGGGGGCTTCCAAGCTTCTTCACCAAGGACTCGGCGCCGTACTAGCCCCGTCAAGGCGGGTGGTCGGCGGTGAGGATCGTGAATCAATGCACCGACCCCAAGGCGTTCAGGAAGCCGATAATGTGGGGCGGTACGTCGCACACCGCCACCAAGGTGGAGAATGGTTGGCGAATCGACTACACCGGCGACGTGGCACTGATGCCGTCGAACAACAGTATCCCGGGAACGGTTGTTTCCGCACTGGTCGATGGGGAAAACACGTACCAACAGGAGAATCTTTTCTTCAAGGATTCGGGCTCCAAGGTGGTACAGGCTTGGCTGCAATGCTCGCAAGCCGAACAGTCGGTGGTGGAGACCATGGGCTTCGGCTGCTTCGCCGCCGACACCGCCCCCTATTAGCCCTCAGTTTGGGGGTGGCCGCGTGAGAATCAGGAATCTCTACGATCCGCCGACCCTGAAGGACCGTGATTCGGTCGTCCCGTGGGCTCCGGCTGGTATGACCGCCTCGTCGAAGACCACCGACGAGGGCTGTGAGATAACCGTCACCGGCGAATCGGAACAGGGCTGCTGGCTGAATCCGCCAAAACCAATGCCTGATGGACTGGCGAACGTCGTGTGGCAGAAAAAGGACGGCTCGTATCTCATCGGCAGCAATAAGTTGACTGTACAGATGTATGAGGGCGTGACGGTATTGACCCGCCTGTGTGGTTTCGATGACCGTTCACTCGTGACTCTGCTGCGGAATGCCGGCCTGCCGCTCGTGTTCGCCGCCTCTGACCACCCGTATTAGACAAACCACAGCCCCGCCACGTGCGGGGTTTTCTTTAAGGAGATGTAATGTGCTGCAAAATTTTCTAGCCGGTTTCGGCGGTGTGGGCGGCGCTTGCGCCCTTATCACGCTCGGCCTGAAAGTCTGGCCGGGCGCGTTGGACTCGCTGGCGACCGGCCTGTACGCGCACGTGCAACCGGAACGCCTGCCATATGATTCGCCGCTCTCGCAGCATTTCGCCAAGACCCGCCAACTCGGCGAACGCACCGAGAAATTCGATGGACGTTTGGACGAACTCTGCCGGGACACGATCAAAAACACGTTGATCTCACTGATGTACGGCGACCGCACGACCGACCACAGCGAGGCTGTCCGATACGAGCTGGCGAAGCTTGAGAAATTGGACGCGCAATGCTGGATCGTCAACGCAGCCGAAAAATATTTGGAGGACCGGCAGTGACGCATTTAGCCATCGCAGGCGGCATATACCTGCTGCTGCTCGCGCTCGTCATCGTATTCAACGACGGCGCGCACAGGCATTGATTTTCACACTTCAAAGCCATCCCACTTCGGGATGGCTTTTCTATTTGCCCCTTGACTCGGGGCGGGAAGGAGAGGATGTGGGAATCCTCGACAAAGGCATGCCGTTGACGACGTTGTGGGGTGACGGCGATGACGGCTAGCATGCTCGCTTTGACGTCCGCTGCAGTCATATTCGTCGCGCTGCTGCTTGTAGTGGCGTGGCTGCTGTGGCGCGGCCATGACGTGCCGGTATGGCTCACCTGCGTCGTGACGCTGCTTCTGGCCGCATTCACGCTCGTCTGCGTCGTCCTGCTCATGCTGCCGCTCCTGCGACTGCTGGAGATGGCCGTCATGATGTGGACGCTCGTCTTCGCGTAAAAAACCATCAAAAAGGAGGAAAATATGAAATCATGGGAGAATCTGGAGGCCGACGAGGATCTCATCCTCTCCACGCACATGACCAAGGGACGCCAGGGATGCAAGGTCGACAAGATCGTCCTGCATCATAATGGCGGCAACCTGACCGGCAGGGGCTGCTACGACGTGTGGCAGACCCGTGAGGCTTCCGCTCACTATCAGGTGGCGGCGGACGGCAGGATCACGCAGCTCGTCTGGGATACCGATACTGCATGGCATTCGGGCGATTGGAATGCTAATCTCACGTCCATCGGCGTGGAGCATGCGGACATTTCGACAGACCCGTGGAGTATCTCCGAGGCGACGTTGGACAACGGCGCGCACCTCGTGGCCGCGCTCTGCAAGCATTACGGCCTCGGCAGGCCGCAGTGGGGCGTCAACGTGTTCCCGCACAGCCATTTCTCCGCGACCGCCTGCCCCGCATCCATCGCAGGAAGCCAGAACGCGGCCTACATGTCCAAGGCGCAGGCATGGTATGACAGGATGACCGGCGCGCCGACGTCCGCCGCTCAGCTGACGCAGTCCGCCGCGGCATCGTCCGCCGCGAACGTGTTGCAGGGCACGTATCGTGTGGCCGTGGACGGGCTCAACGTGCGCGACCGTCCGAGCGTTTCCGGCAATGTGGTCGCCACCTATTCCAACGGCCAGACCGTCAATCTGGATCATTGGGGCACGGTCGCGGACGGCTACATCTGGGGCCGCTACGTGGCTTATAGCGGGGCCGTACGCTACGTCGCATTGGCACCGGAGGATAAGTCCACTTGGTATCTCGTCAAGGCCTGAAAGGAAAGGTGGTATTAATGGCTGAGCATGCGCGTTCCACGGTCGAGACGGTCGTGGACGAGCTTTCCGACGACTATAGGGATTCCGGCGGCTACAAGCCGGTGTTCAACGATACGGTCAGGACCGTCATCTACGTGGCCTCTCTGGCCGCGTCCATCGTCGGTTTGGGTTTCATGATGTTCGGCGACGCGCAGGTGGGCGGTTTCATTTCCACCGCCGCCGGTGTCGTCGCGTCCGGTTTCGGCGTCGCCTACAATCCGCTGCGCAACGCCTGACCGTGATTAATTTTCGGGCGTGAGACTCAAACTCGCGCCGGAAACTCAACTTCGGCGTGGAAAAAATTGCGGAATTATAGTATCCGTGGAATTTTTTACACCCGTTTTTAACTTTTGCCCCTCTCTCAGCTGATGCTGGGGGAGGGGCGTTTTCGTGTTTCCGGCGGGTGTATCATACGGAGAAAGCAGAAAAATAGAGTCTACTTTGAGTGACACTCAGGTGGTGGAAACACGAAACTCCAAGCGTGGCAACGCATGTAGAAACCTCATTGCTATAAGGACAGTTTATAACGACACTCAAATTTTCTTGATGTCTTATAGCTGGCGGTTTTGTGATAGCTTGAGCGGGTTGCATTGTTCATATCAGATGGAGGATTCATGTCCGCTCTTACTTCCGTCTCCGGTTTCCCGCGCATCGGCCAGAACCGTGAGCTGAAGAAAATCATCGAAGCGTATTGGAAGGGCAACACCACCCTCGATGAGGTGCGTGCCACAGCCAAGGAACTGCGCGCCAAGCATTGGAAGCTGCAGCAGGCCGCCGGCATCGACCTGATTCCGAGCAACGACTTCAGCTATTACGACCAGATGCTCGACACTGCCATCCTGCTCAACGTCATTCCGCAGCGCTACCAGCGTCTCGCCTTCGAGAACCCGGAAGAGACCCTCTTCGCAATGGGTCGCGGCTATCAGGGCGAGAATGGCGACGTGACCGCCCTGCCGATGAAGAAGTGGTTCACCACCAACTACCACTACCTCGTGCCGGAAATCGACTCCGCCATCGACATCAAGCTCAACAGCACCAAGCCGTTCGACGAATTCAACGAGGCGAAGGCGCTCGGCATCGCCACCAAGCCGGTGCTCATCGGCCCGTACACCTTCCTCAAGCTCGCCCGCAATCCGCAGGCCGAGGAGCTCGACTACGACAAGGGCCTCGTCAACGCGGTCGCCGCGGTGTACGCCGAAGTCGTCGCCAAGTTCGCCGAACTGGGCGCGCAGTGGATCCAGATCGACGAACCGTACCTCGTGCTCGACAAGGAGCCGGGCGACGTCGAACTGTTCAAGAGCCTGTACGCCAAGATCCTGCCCGCCCGCGAAGGCAAGGTCAAGGTGCTGCTCAACACCTACTTCGGACACATCGCCGACGTGTACGAAACCGTCAACCTGCTCGGCTTCGACGGCATCGGCCTGGACCTGAACGAAGGCAAGGACGAAAACCTCGCCGCCGTCGAAAAGTACGGCGTGGCAGAAAACACCACCATCTTCGCCGGCGTGATCAACGGCCGCAACATCTGGCGCAACAACTACGCCGTGAGCCTCGGCCTGGTCGACGCGCTGAAGCAGGTCACCGCCAACGTGGCCGTCTCCACCGCCAGCTCCCTGCTGCACGTGCCGTTCAGCACCGAAGGCGAGGACGGTCTCGCCGACGACGTGCGCAAGCACTTCGCCTTCGCCGTCCAGAAGCTCGACGAACTGCACGAAGTCGCCGTGCTCGCCGACGCTTCCGACGACGAGAAGAAGGCATCCGCCGAACTCGCAGCCAACCAGGCGCTGTTCGACGGCACCCGCGTCGCCGCCGATCCTGCGGTCGCCAAGCGAATCGCAAGCCTTACCGACGCCGACTTCGTACGTCAGCCGGCACGCGCCGAACGCCAGAAGGAGCAGCGTGAGGCGCTGAACCTGCCGCTGCTGCCCACCACCACCATCGGCTCCTTCCCGCAAACCAAGGAAGTGCGCGCCGAACGCGCCAAGCTGCGCAAGGGCGAGATCACCAAGGCCGAATACGACGAATTCATGAAGAACCAGATCGACGCCTGCATCAAGCATCAGGAGGAAATCGGCCTCGACGTGCTCGTCCACGGCGAATTCGAACGCAACGACATGGTCGAATACTTCGGCCAGAACCTCAACGGCTTCCTGTTCACCAAGAACGCGTGGGTGCAGTCCTACGGCACACGTTGCGTCAAGCCTCCGATCGTGTGGGGCGACGTATCCCGCGCCAACCCGATCACCGTGGAATGGAGCGCCTACGCGCAGTCCCGCACCGATCATGTGATGAAGGGCATGCTCACCGGTCCGGTCACCATCCTCAACTGGTCCTGGCCGCGCGAGGACATCACCCACGAGCAGCAGACCCAGCAGCTCGCGCTCGCCATCCGCGACGAAGTGCTCGATTTGGAGAAGGCCGGCATCAAGGTCATCCAGATCGACGAGGCCGCACTGCGCGAGAAGCTGCCGCTGAGGAAGACCGACTGGCACAAGAAGTACCTCGACTGGGCCATTCCGGCGTTCCGTCTGGTGCATTCCGCCGTCAAGCCGACCACGCAGATCCACACGCACATGTGCTATTCGGAGTTCAACGACATCATCAAGGACATCGACGCGATGGACGCCGACGTGATCTCCTTCGAAGCCTCCCGTGGCGACCTTGTGGTGCTCGACGCCATCCACGACGCCAACTTCGAAACCGAAGCCGGCCCGGGCGTGTACGACATCCACTCTCCGCGCATTCCGTCCGAACAGGAGATCGAGGACCGCATCTACGAGATCCTGAAGAAGATGGACGTCGAAAAGGTGTGGATCAACCCGGACTGCGGCCTGAAGACCCGTGGCAACGCCGAAACCTGGCCGAGCCTGGAGAACCTCGTCGCAGCGGCCAAGGCCGTGCGCGCCAAACTCGCCAAGTAAGGCCGGCATAGGCATAAACAGGCAAGATTTCCAAGGAATCACATGCATTCGCCAATCTTCTCGCTGGAGGTGTTCCCTCCCAAGCGCACCAGCCCTGTAGGTACCATCTACGATACGTTGGATGGCCTGCAGGGGCTGGACCCCGACTTCATCTCCGTCACCTACGGCACCGGCAAATCGTCCGACCGCACGTTGACCGCACGCATCGCGCATACGGTGAACGAATACGGCATTCCGGCCGTGGCGCACCTGACCGCGCAATACCTTGACAAAGACGACGTGGATGAGGCGCTCGACCTGTTCGACCAAGCCAAAGTCTCCGGCGTGCTCGCTTTGCGAGGCGACCGTGTGGAAGGAGCCGAACCGGCGGGAGTGTTCGACCATGCGAGCGATCTGGCGGCCTACATCCGCGAGAAGCGTCCGGATCTCAAGATCTACGGCGCCTGCTATCCGGAAAAGCACCCGCAGGCGGCCACGCTTGAGGAGGATATCGACAATCTCAAGAAGAAGGTCGACGCGGGCGTAAGCCACCTCATCTCCCAGCTGTTCTACGACAACGAGGATTTCCTTCGATTCGTGGACAAGGCTCGTGCCGCCGGCATCGACGTTCCGATCGAAGCCGGCATCATGCCGGTGATGAACGCGAAGTCGGTGCTGCGCATGTCGAAGATGTGCGAATCGCGTGTTCCTGAAAAACTTGCCGTCCTGCTTGACAAGTGGGGGAGCGACACCGCGCTGCTTAAAGAGGCGGGTATCGCCTACGCGTCCGAACAGATCTGCGACTTGGCGGCACGCGGCGTCGACGGCGTGCACCTGTACACGATGAACCATCCATGCGTCAGCCGGCGCATCTGGTCCAACGTCAAACCATTCTTCGTCTGATTCCGGACGATGCAACAAACACGAAAGGGATGGTTTCCGGCAGCTGTCGGAAACCATCCCTTTCGCCATACTTACGGATATAAACGATTACTATGGGAACCATGGCTTCTTCTACGCATCAGTTTGGGGTGCTCGATCTGATTCGGGCAGGATTGCAGGATCTGGACACGGCACGCACGCTGCTTGACGAGTTGCGCGCCGACGGCATCGACGACGACCGGCTATGCCTGCTGATGAAAACATTGGAACAGACCTGCGAGCCCGACATCGCGCTACGCAACCTCGTCGACATCATCAAAGCGTTGCAAAGCCAAGGCCGCGACTTCCACCAGGTCATCACCGACGACGCCGGACTCGTACGACTCGTCACCGTGCTCGGCGTGTCCGACGAAATGGGCAAGCTCATGCGCTTCCGCCCCGAACTCGTCATGGCCGCAGCCAGCGACTCATGCGAAAGCCACCTGTACAACCACGCCCAGCGGCGCGCACATGTGCTCGAAGCGGTCGGTGCCGACCCTGTCGACAGCCGCACGCCGAAAGCCTCGAAACCCCTTGCGGAGGCGGCGACTGCCTTGCGACAGACCTACAGAAAACAGCTCGCCGCCATCATGGCGCAGGACACCACCGCGGAAGATCCCATCGAAATCCAGCCGAGAATCAGCCAGGAACTGTCCGATCTTGCCGACGCGGCCCTGGAAGGCGCGCTCGCCATCGCCCGCAACGAAGTGGACGGCAGCGAACACGTGCGCTTCGCCATCATCGGCATGGGCAAGCTCGGCGCACGCGAACTCAACTACGTATCCGACGTGGACCTCATCTACGTGGTGGAACCGGCGGACGCGGACACCAACGGCATGACCCTCAACCGTGTCGGCACCAAAATGGCCACCACCCTGCAGCGCGTATGCCAATCCGTCATCATGGGCGTCGCCGAACCTACATTGTGGCAGATCGATGGCGGACTGCGCCCCGAAGGCAAGGACGGCCCGCTCGTACGCAAACTCGAATCGCACGAAGCCTACTACGAACAGTGGGCGGAAAACTGGGAATTCCAAGCCCTGCTCAAGGCCCGCCCCGTGGCCGGTGACCCCGACCTCGGCCAAGCGTACATGGACATGACCCGACCGTTCGTATGGACCGCCTCCAAACGCGACAACTTCGTCTACGACTGCCAGCAGATGCGCAAACGAGTCGAAGACCTCATCCCCGCGCCCCTGAAGGACCGTGAAATCAAACTCGGCCGCGGAGGCCTACGAGACGTGGAATTCACCGTGCAGATGCTCCAACTCGTCCACGGCCGCGCCGACGAGACCCTGCGCACCAGCTCCACCCTCGAATCGCTGCAACGCCTCGCCGAAGGCGGGTACGTCTCACGCAGACAAGCCAAGAAGCTCTCCTGGGACTACCGCTTCGAACGCGTCATGGAACACCGCCAGCAAATGTGGGCGCTCAAACGCACCCACCTGTTCCCGGACCTCGGCAAAGCCAGTCTCGGCGGCATCGAACGCAAACGCGACACCAACGACGACGAACTCAACCACAACCTCGAACTGCGCAGACTCGCCCGGGCCTTCCACATGCACCCCGAGGAACTCGTCGACAAATACGACGAAACCCGACGTGAAGTGCGCCACCTGCACATGGACATCTACTACCGGCCCATGCTGCCCATCAACGCCGGCCTCGACGACGAACAAGTGGAACTGTCCGCCAACGCCATGCAGGAACGCTTCGCCTCCATCGGATTCGCCGACCCCGACGCCGCCATGCGCCACGTCACCGCACTGACCGCCGGCATCTCCCGTGCCGCGAAAATCAACCGCATCCTCCTGCCCGCCGCCCTCCAATGGCTCGGCGAAGGGCAGAACCCCGACATGGGACTGCTCAACTGGCGCAAACTCGAAGAACACTTTGGCACGGACAGCGAATACCTCGGCTTCCTGCGCGACTCGCCGTCCGCCGCGCAACGCCTGTGCCACATCCTGTCCAATTCACGGTTCCTGGGCGACGCGCTCAACAAATCCGTCGAATCCGTCACCTGGCTCGGCAGCGACAACGACCTGCAGCCACGCTCACGCGAAAGCCTCGACGTGCAGACACACGCCTCACTCGAACGCAACGCAGGCAGCATCAACGACTTCGCCAACTCCATCCGCGCCATGCGACGCCACGAAATCGAACGCATCGGACTAGGGTGGATGAGCGGCGTCATCGACGACAAGGCGTCGCTCGCAGGTATGACCGACGTATACGACACGGCCATCGACGCATCGCTCACCTGGGCCATCCGCCACCAAACGCAGGAAATGGGACTCGACGAAGCGCCGGCGGCAATCGCCGTCATCGGCATGGGACGCTACGGCGGCAGGGAAGTGAACTTCAGCTCCGACGCCGACGTCATCATCATCTACCGGCCGTCCGATAACGCCGACGACAACCAAGCCAACCTCTTCGCACGCAAAGTGCAGGAAGACCTCCGCGCCATCCTGCAAGGACCGACCACGCTCGAATCCAAAATCGAACTCGACATGGACCTGCGGCCCGAAGGCAAAAACGGACCCCTCGTGCGCTCCTACGCGTCCTGCGAGGAATACTACCGTTCCTGGGCGAGCACATGGGAGCACCAGGCGCTCCTGCGTGCGCGTTACGCGGCAGGCGACGCGGCGCTCGCCGAGGATTTCCTGATGAACGTCGCCGACCCGCTGCGCTATCCGAAGATCGATTTGACGGAGGCGCAGGTCGCCGAAATACGCAAGCTCAAGGCGCGTATGGAAGCCGAGCGATTGCCGCGCGGCGTGCGTAGGGACCGTCACCTGAAGCTGGGCAAAGGTGGTCTGTCCGACGTGGAATGGACGATTCAGCTGCTGCAGTTGCAGCATGCCGGCGACAACGCGAACCTGCGAGTCAACGGCACGATGCAGGCGTTGGACGAGTTGGAGCGGCGCAAGCTGGTTTCCGCCGGCGACGCCGTCGTATTGCGACGCGCATGGTGGATGTGCACGGCCGCGCGCAACGGCAGCTACCTGTGGAGCGGGCGCGTCAACCAGGCGGATATCCTGCCGGATGACACGTATTCGCTGGGAGGACTCGCCGTCTATCTCGGATACGACGCGAATCGCGGACAGCATTTCGAAAACGATCTGCTTGCCGTAATGCGCAAGGCGCGCGACGTGACGGAACGTCTGTTCTACGGCCTTTCATGAAACGATTCGAGCGGGCGCTCGGTGAACACGCGGTGAACGCTCCGGGTCAGTGTTTCGGGCTATAGTTGGCTAGGTCACTTTCAGTGGCCACCTTCAACCACAAGTTGCATGAAAGGTGAGCCGTTGTCCTCAGTACTCGAACCGGCGGTCGAAACGCCGATGGTCGGAAAAAGCGTCATCACTCTCGATGATCTTTCCATTCGTCAGATTCAGGAAATGCTGCACAAAGCGCAGTACATCGATTCCCATCGTAAAGAAGTGGCACACACCTGCGAAGGCAGGGTGCTTGCCACTTTGTTTTATGAGCCGAGTACGCGCACGCGTCTGAGTTTCGAAACCGCCATGCTGTGCCTCGGCGGCAAGGTGATCGGTTTCGCCGGCGCCCAGCTCGCCTCCGTCACCAAGGGCGAGACGATCGCCGACACGTTGAAGACGGTGTCCAACTACGTCGACGTGGTGGCCATCCGCCATCCGAAGGAAGGCGCCGCGCTGGTCGCATCCCGCGCCGCCTCCGTGCCGGTCATCAACGCGGGCGACGGCGGACACATGCATCCGACGCAGACGCTCGCCGACCTGGCCACGCTTCAATCGCGCTTCGGCCGTGTCACCAACCTGACCGTCGGCCTGTGCGGCGATTTGACCTTCGGCCGCACCGTGCACTCCCTGATCGAAACACTGTGCCGCTTCGGCAACGTCAACTTCGTGCTGATCAGCCCCGACGAGCTCAAGACCCCGCAGTACGTGCTTGACCGCATCAACGCCACCGAATCCTGCTCCTACACCGAAGTCAAGGATCTGGTCTCCGTCATCGGCGATCTTGACGTGCTGTACATGACCCGCGTGCAGAAAGAACGTTTCTTCAACGAGGACGATTATCTGCGTCTGCGCGACACCTACATCCTCGACGAAGCCAAGATGGCGTACGCCAAGAAGGACATGGCCGTGCTGCACCCGCTGCCGCGCGTCAACGAAATCGCCGTGGAAGTCGACGACGATCCGCGTGCAGCCTACTTCGAACAGGTCAAGAACGGTATGCTCATGCGCATGGCATTGGAAAGCTCGGTGGTCGGTGACGAACTGCCGGGATACGAACCGCTCGCAGCCAAGGAGGTTGAAGCCTGATGGAAGTCACCAGCATTCAGAACGGCATCATCATCGATCACGTGCCCGCCGGAACCGCGCTCAAGGTACTTGAGTATCTGAAGATCGACCCGTCCAAAACCAAGCTCGCGTTGATCATGAACACCGACAGCCACATGTACGGCACGAAGGACATCATCAAAATCGAGGATGAGACCGAATCCATCGACCTCGACGTGCTCGGCCTCGTGGCGCGCACCGCGACCGTCGGCATCGTCCGCGGCGGCAAAATCGTCGAAAAGAAGAAGCCGACCCTGCCGGAACATGTCGTCAACATCATCAAATGCGTGAACCCGCGCTGCGTCACCACCACCGAGCCTGCGGTGCAGATGTTCCATCTGGTGCATTCCGACCGTCAGGAATACCGTTGCGACTACTGCGACGAGGAAGCGAAGTTCTGAAATCATGACCCTCACCCTTCACGACATCAAGGTCTGGAACACCGGCGAAGTCATTGACCTCGTCGTCCCTTCCGACACGGACGCGTCCGTGGACGCCTCGGCGATGACCATCGCCCCCGGATTCGAAGACCCGCACGTGCATTTCCGCGATCCCGGACAGACCTACAAGGAGTCCATGATCTCCGGCTGCGCGGCGGCGGCATCCGGCGGATACACGAACGTGCTCATCATGCCAAACACCGTGCCGGCCATGGATGGCGTGAAGGTGGAGGCCGGCCAGCCGGGTGCCTCCGAAGTGCTCGACGCCGAATACGACACGGTCATCGATTACCTGCAGCATTACGAGGCCGCTCATGGCGTGAAACTGCCGGTGCGCTACGACCTATGCGTATGCGCCTCAAAGGGGCGTGCCGGCCATGAGGCCACCGAAGTGGCCGACTGGATCGGCTACCTGCCCGAACATGGCGACGAGCATAAGGACGCCTACCAGCTGGCGCATCCGGTGACCGCCATCAGCGATGACGGTTCCGCGGTGACCCCCAGCATTCTCGAACAGGTGTTCGAAAACGTCAAGGAGTCGGGACTGTACCTCATCGAGCATTGCGAACACCACGACACCGGCGCGGTCAATGACGGTCCGGTGTCCCGCAAGCTTGGCGTTCCAGGCATTCCGGAGGACACGGAACTCAAAATCGTCGAACGCGACATTGACATGTCCCGCAAAACCGGCGTGCACGTGCACTTCCAGCACGTCAGCACCGCGATCTCCTTCGACGCCATCCGCAAAGCCAAGGCCGAAGGACTTCCGATCACCTGCGAGACCGCGCCGCATTACATCGCATTGAACGACGAGGCGCTGCTTAAGTACGGCACTTTGGCCAAAATGAACCCGCCGCTGCGCTCCGAAGCGGACCGCCAGGCCACCATCGCAGCCGTCGCCGACGGCACGGTCGATTTGTTGGCCACCGACCATGCGCCCCACACCATGGAAGAGAAGGAACTCGGCTTCCTCGACGCGCCCAACGGCATCATCGGGCTGGAATGCGCATACGGCGTCTGCCACAAGGTACTTGTCGACGGCGGATTCATTTCCGACGAACGTCTCATCGAACTCATGTCCACCGGTCCGGCCGAACTCATGGGCCACGACAAAACGGACATCACGGCGGTGCTCGACGACTACGCCGACGCCGTGCCGGGAGACGACGACACCAAGCGCGTGCTTGATCTGGGCCGCGTGCCCGAAAGCGACCAGGTGGATCTCGTGGTGCTGAACACCGGAGAGGAATGGACCGTCGACCCGGAGAAGTTCCACTCCTCGGCACGTAACACCCCATTCGGCGGATGGCAGGTCACCGGCCGGCCGCTCGCCACCATCATCGGCTCGAAGCTGGCCTTCAGCCGCATCGACAAGGAGGACTGATGGACCGTCTGATCGAAGCCATCGAAGACAAGCAGAATCCAAGCGTCGTGGGACTCGACCCCACCGAAGCGCTGGTGCCGAAGCAGGTCGTGGCCAGCTTCGCCGAGGAAATCGCCGAACAGGTGGAGGATCCGACGGAAGCGCCGGCAGCCCAACTGTCCGTCGCCTTCTTCGAATTCAACCGCGCCATCATCGACGCAGTAGCCGACATCGTCCCGGCCGTCAAACCGCAGATCGCCATGTATGAGGCGCTCGGACCAGCCGGCATCGACGCCTACAGCATGACCTGCGAATACGCCAAACAGCAGGGACTGTACGTCCTCGGCGACGTCAAGCGCGGCGACATCGGCTCCACCGCAGCCGCCTACGCCCACCATCTGAGCGGTGTGAACGCGGGGGAGCACGCTTTCGACCCGTGGCATGAGGACGCGGTCACCGTGAACCCCTACCTCGGCACCGACGGCATCACCCCGTTCGTCGAAGCCGCCACTGGTGCCGACAAGGACATCTTCGTACTGGTACGCACCTCCAATCCATCCAGCAGCGAACTGCAGGAACTCGAACTCGCCTCAGGCGAGCGCGTGTACGAGCATGTCGCCGACCTCGTGGAAGGCTGGGGAGCCGAAACCATCGGCGCGAACGGGTATTCCCGTGTCGGCGCGGTGGTCGGAGCCACCCATCCCGAGGAAGGCAAGGCGTTGCGGGCGCGCATGCCGCACACGTTCTTCCTGGTCCCCGGTTACGGCGCGCAGGGCGGTACCGCCCAAGGCGTGGCCGGCATGTTCGACAAAGACGGCATGGGCGCGCTCGTCAATTCGTCGCGTGGCATCATCGGAGCCTGGAAGAAGTCCGGCAAATACAGCGAATCCATGAGCGCAGACGATGCGCTCGACTTGGTCGCCGAATCGGCGCGCGAGGCCGCGAAGGACATGCGCGACAATCTGCGCGCGGTACTGCCGTAAGCTACCAGAACAATCGAACGAAACACAGGAAAGGGAGTCATGACCGCCGCAGCAACGTTCATGCCGACCGTCGGCCAGGCGAGGGAAGCGGGATTCTTCCCCAGCAGGCACACGGTCGAAATCGTCGACAACCGCATGCTGGCCGATGGCGTGTACCGATTGACATTCCGCGACGAATTCATCGCGGGACATGCCAAGCCGGCGCAGTTCGTCGACGTGTATTCCAACAATCCGAGCAGACTGATGCCCCGCCCGTTCGGCGTGGCCGAAGTGGATGGCGATGAGGTGAGCCTTATCTTCGCCGTCGTCGGCAAAGGCACCGCCGAATTCTCCGAATTGCGTGCGGGCGACACCATTCGGGTGATGGGTCCTCTCGGCAACTCCTTCAACACCAAGGAGAACGCGAACTACGTGCTGGTGGCCGGCGGTCTCGGCGTGCCGCCGCTGGTGCGCGCCGCGCAGGCCATCGCCGAATCGGAGGGGTCGACGAGCACCGCGGTGTTCGGATACCGCAACGTGCGTTTCGGAGACGGATACGTCGGCCGGTACGCGGACAAGACATACAGCATCGACGAATCCGAAGGCAATGTCGTAACGCTCCTTGACCGTATTGAAAATGAACTGGTGAACGGCGAGCTGAAGCCGGTCATCCTCTCATGCGGGCCGTTGCCGATGATGAAGGCCGTCGCCGCATGGGCGGCGAAACGCGGCATCGAGGCACAGCTGAGCTTGGAACAGCGCATGGGCTGCGGATACGGCACATGCGTGCTGTGCACCGTCGACACCGCCGAAGGACGATTGAAGGTCTGCTCGGACGGACCTGTGTTCACCCGCGAACAATTGGGATGGGGGGAGTGAGCATGACCGCAGAACAACATGCGAACCTGTACGAACAGCACGAATGGAAGCATCCCACCCAGGTGGCTGGTATCCCGTGGAAGAATCCGGTGGCGACCGCTTCCGGCACGTTCCAATATGCTGCCGTGCGCTGGTTCTATGACGTGAGCCAGCTGGGCGCCGTCACCACCAAAGGCGTGTCTCCGGTGCCATGGGAAGGCAATCCTGGCATCCGTACTGCGGAAGGCCCCTCCAGCAACATCAACGCCGTCGGCCTGCAGAATCCCGGCGTGGACCATTACCTTGAGGACGATCTGCCGAAACTCAAGGCCATCAACGCCACCGTCATCGCCAACGTCGCCGGACACTGCGACGACGACTACGCGGAAGTCGTGTCCAAACTCGACGATTCCCCGGCCGACATGCTGGAAATCAACGTGAGCTGTCCGAACGTGTCCGCAGGCGGCATGAGCGTCGGCACCGACCCGGTGGCTTTGAGCCGCCTCATCACCAGACTGCGCAAGCTCACCGACAAGAAGATGATCGTCAAACTCACCCCGAACGTCACCGACATCACCGTGCCGGCACGAGCCGCGGTGGAAAGCGGAGCCGACGCATTGAGCCTGATCAACACGCTGCTCGGCATGCGCATCAACATCCGCACCGGCGAGCCGGTCATCACGCACGTCACCGGCGGCGTGTCCGGCCCGGCCGTCCTGCCGGTCGGACTGGCCGCGGTATGGCGCGTGCGCGCCGCATTGCCAGAAATACCGATCATCGGCATCGGAGGCATCGACTCCGGCGAGACCGCGCTCGAATACCTGTATGCCGGCGCCAACGCCGTCGAAGTCGGCGCGGCCGCATTGTTCGAGCCGACCGCGCCGCTGCGCGTGGCCCGCGAACTCGACGATCTGCTCGACGAACGTCCCGAACTCGCCGACAAGCTCGCCAAAGGCGAGACCTGGCGCTGAAATTTCGTAATCGATCAATGTAAGGAGAACAAGCAAATGACCGCATCGCTCGACCATCGTTTCACCGAGTTCCTGCTGGAATCGCAGGCGTTGAAATTCGGCGAGTTCACATTGAAGTCCGGCCGCAAGTCGCCGTACTTCATCAACGCCGGCGCATTCAACGACGGACGCAAGATCGCCCGTCTCGGCGCGTTCTACGCCGAGAAGATTGTCGAGGAGATCGAGGCGGGCAACCTGCCCAAGGACATCGACACCGTGTTCGGCCCTGCCTACAAGGGCATCCCGCTGGGCGTGTCCACCGCCATCGCGCTGACGTCCGCCCATGGCATGGAGGTCGGCTACACCTTCGACCGCAAGGAGAAGAAGGACCATGGCGACGGCGGCATGATGGTCGGCACGCAGCTTGCGGACGGCATGAAGGTCCTGCTCGTCGACGACGTGATGACCGCCGGCACCGCTGTGCGCGAGGTCATCCCGAAGCTCAAGGCCGAGGCGAACGTCGAGGTCATCGGCCTGGTACTGAGCGTGGACCGCATGGAGAAGACCAAGGATTCCGACACGTCCGCGGTGAAGGCCGTCGAAGCCGAATTCGGCTTCCCGGTGTTCGCCATCGCCAACGTGAAGGAGATCTTCGAAGCCGGCCAGCACATCCAGAACGCCGACGGCACCCCGTACGTCACACCGGAGATCAAGGCCGCCGCCGACGCGTACCTGGAACAGTACGGCGCCTGACTGCGGCGTTCGCGCTGAACCGCGCTCATCGGCTGTTATAATCTCGGATATGACAGAAAGGCACTGTGCTGCTTTCGGGCAGTACAGTGCCTTTTCGTTGTGGTTCCTCTGTTCCGGGGTCAGTCGATGAGCGTGTAGCCGTGGCTGGCGACCACCGACTTGAGCTTCTCCAAGTACGTTTCGGCGGCCTTGGACAGCTTCGCGCGCTCATTGGTGATCCATCCGACAAGCATCGTCTCATCGGTGTCGAGCGGCACGGTGACGATCTTCTCGTTGTTGAGATCGCCGTTGTCGATGCCGGTGCACACCGTGTAGCCGTTCAGGCCGATGATGAAGTTCAGAATCGTGGCGCGGTCGGTCACGTTGATCTGCTTGGGGGAGTACTCCGGCCAGACGGCCTCCTCCGCGAAGAAGAAGCTGCCTTCCTCGCCCTGCTCGTATTGGATGAACGGGAACGGCTTCAGATCGTCCATGGTGACCTTCTTCTTGCCGGCCAGCGGATTGTCGCGCGAGATGAACACGTGCAACGGCGCGCGGAACAGCGGATGGAACTCGAGATGCTTCTCGCGCAGCAGCTTGCCGATCACGTCCTTGTTGAAGTCGGACAGGTAGATGATGCCGATCTCCGAAAGCATGTTCGCCACCTGGTTGATGATGTCCTTCGTGCGGGTCTCGCGGATGGTGAACTCGTATTCGTCGGACTTG
>ENA-OQKF01000236-OQKF01000236.1-human-gut-metagenome-genome-assembly--contig:-NODE-236-length-41684-cov-33.993936_pt1 | contig 41684 bp, 33 predicted proteins | sample MGYA00242617_ERZ504784 | MGnify/ENA primary metagenome ERZ504784 (study PRJEB26092, sample SAMD00036364) | human gut metagenome | host: Homo sapiens | study: EMG produced TPA metagenomics assembly of... | reverse complement strand
ATAAAAGAGAAGTTGAATTGGCTAAGTCCGGTAAAGTATCGCTTAAAGAATACAGTAGCATAAAAAATTCCGAGAAACCTATTCAGGCTTCTCGGAAATAAAAGTCTAACTTTTTGGGGTCACTACATACATCTGTCGTCAGGCTACTCTTTTTTTGGAAGTACAAAGTTTAAAGGTATAGGAGATTAACACTTCATGCCGGAACCCTTGCGGGCATAGAACCAATAGGTGATGACTATGGTCACGGCGATGAAGGCTAAAATTATATAGAACGCAGGCATTACCGATTCATAAGTGCTGTAGGCCCAACCGAAAACTTTCGGAATGAAGAAGGCCCCGTAAGCGCCCATGGCTGCGGTAAACCCCGTTACTAACGAAGATTGCATGCCGTCCGTAAAAATGTACGGAATCATGCGGAAGGATGCGCCCGTTTCAAAGCCTGTCATGAAGAACAAGAACAGGAAGGCGGCAAAGAAAAGTAAGAAGTTATGGCTGTTAATACCAATCATGATAACGATAGCGGCAAAGAACATGCCAATTAAGGAAAGCATGGTAATTTTGGTGCCGCTATTGATTTTATCGGCCAACCAACCGCCTACGGGACGAATGCCGGCGCCGATGAACGGGCCAAGAAACGCACCGTAAGCGAACGGAATTTCAGGGAATTCTTTATTTACCAAGAGGCTCAAAGCGACGGAGAAACCGATGAAGGAACCGAAGCCGCAGGTATAAATCCAGGTCATGAGCCAGGTGTGTTTATTGGTGAAAATACTCATCATGGAAGCGGGACTCTGTTTTGGTAATGGCAAGTTGTCCATGTATTTTACGATGAGACCCAAGGTGATGAGAATTTGAATAATACCCACATAGCAGGTATTTTGTAAGAAGATAATAGTGCCATCGTTCAAGGTTTGCGGCGACCCTACGAGTGGGGCAAAAACGGTCATGCCCATAACAATCGGCGCCATCAAGAAGATAATGGAAACGCCCAAGTTACCGATACCGGCGTTAATTCCGAGGGCTGTGCCTCGTTTTGAACGTGGGAAAAAGTGACCGATGTTGGCCATGGACGAGGAGAAGTTGGCACCTGCAATACCGAGTAAGGCCACATAGATGAAAAATGTTTCATACGAGGTTGTCGGATCTTGTAATGCCTCGGCGAGCCCCCAAAGCGGAATTAAGAGGAAGGCTGTTGCGACGAATGTCCAGTTACGCCCACCCAGAATGCCCGGCATATAGGTATAAATGAGTCGGCCCGTAGCGCCTACGAGACCCGGCATGGCTGCCAAGGTGAAGAGCTGCTCATCGGTAAAATGAAAGCCGATGGCATTAAGCTTTACGGCAATCGTTGACCATAATGTCCATACACAGAAGGAAAGGGTCAAAGCGATTGTAGAAACGATTAAGTTTTGATTCGCGATTTTTTTACCATATTGATTCCAAAACTGTTCGTTGTCCGGATTCCATTGTGCCAGGATTTCGCGGCGACTAAGTTTTGGGGCGGCAGTTGTTGCTGCCATGCTTACACTCCTTTGTTACAGTAATGTGAAAAACAGTCGGTATCTACTCGCTCGATATAGATAACGGCTATTATCAACATGACAATTTTGGCTTTATATAAGGCTGTAGCAAGTTGATTTATTTCAGGATACAGTCATGGTCATAAAGCGTGTCTAATTGGAGTATAGGAAAAATATTCGATTTTGTATGTGACAAATATCACTGAAAAGTAAGATTCTGTGAAAAAGGATGTTTTTTAAAAAACTCAAATCAAATTAATCATGTCTTTGTAAGGTGGAATTCAAGATGAAAAATTGTGCAATTTGTAGAATACTTGCATTTAAGCCTATATGTGGCACTAAATATATAACTTTAGATATATAGTGTGCTATAATAGAATAGATAATGCTTTAGGGAAAGGGCGTTTTAACGATAGATTATAACTGAGGTGCTACGTATGAAGTATACGTTTGATATGGTAAAAGACTTGCGCGCGTTTCGCGATATTGATGAAGCGGATTTCAAAACACTGTTGCAAACGGTGGGCGCTTTTACGAAGAAAATTAAAAAAGGCGGTTATATTACGCTGGCCGATGAAGAGGTGCCTTGTGTGAGCGTGATTCTGAAAGGCACGGTTCACATGATGAGTGAAGATATTTGGGGTAATCGGTCGATTTTGGTGTTTATGAATCGCGGCGATTTGTTCGGTGAATCCTTTGCGTGCAGTTCGAATCAGGTCTCGCTGGTTAATTTTTATGCCGCTTCCGATGTGACCGCTTTGTATATTCCGTTCGATAAATTATTATCCTTGTCGGCTAATGATTTGGGGGCGTATCGTCAATTGGTACAGAATATTATGACTCTTGTGGCCGATAAGAATGTGCGAATTTTGCAAAAGCTGGAAATCGTGTCTAAGCGTAACTTACGCGATAAGCTGATGGCTTATTTTTCTTATATGGCCAAGGTTTGGGGCAGCATGGAATTTGATGTACCCCTAGGGCGTGTAGCGCTCAGCGAGTATCTCTGTGTGGACCGCAGTGCGTTGACCAGGGAATTATCGCGTATGCAGGATGACGGTTTAATTGAATTTGAAAAAAATCATTTTAAAATTTTGGCGCCGGCCGATTCATTGACTTAAAGGTTTAGACTCTATACGTATAAATTGAAAATCGATTAGTATTACGAAATTAAAATAGTGTAATACTCAGACTAGCGTTAAAGACAAGAGAGCGAACGAATAATTCGTCGCTCTCTTGTCGTTTTTGGAAGAAAATAAAGGGAAAGTCATACTATATATGAAGGGGTCAGCGTTATTTTTTAGCCAAGACATACACCATATCAATAAGTGGCAAGATTAAAGCTATTAAAGCAATTTCGTTATGATGCGGAATCCCCGTGAGTGGTATAAACATGCCAATTAAAGTCAGTCCGCCCCACACGATTGGACGGGTCCAAGTGCGACCTTGATTTGCTTCTGGCATAATAGTAGCAGTAGCAATGGGCGTTTTAGTCCAGCTGTTCCACTTCCTCCACCGTTGGAACGTCAATAAAGCACCGAATAAGGAAGCCACACTTAAGATAACCATCCAGATAGCCCATACGATTTTAAGAGCTATCGTATTATGATTGTGAATGTGCAAGTTAATAAGCGTAGTTAAACCGGTAAAATACCATGGAATCGGCTGCGAATAGAAATGATCTTTTTGTGCGTTTTCACAAATATTGGCATATACCGGCTGACCTAAGAATAAAGCCGGATCATCGTCATTTTCACGACCAAGGTAGAATGTATAATGACCACCATTGAAGCGGGATGGATAATCCATGGAGATTAACAGTTGCCCCGGGAAGCGGGACTGAACTTTTGCGATGGCTTCCGATGGCGTTAAGATATCGGATTTTTCGGTACTTAATTCGATTTTGGCATTGGCAGCAACTTCTTTATTGTAGTTGTCGTTTAAGATGAAGAACGTAGCGACACCGGTACCGGTAATGCTGAGGAGAAACCCGAAAATGGCCGTTAACATCATTAGTTCACGATGCAAATTACTGATGCGATTGCGTATAGATTCTTTGAACATTCTAGGAGCAATAGCCGCATTGTTATTTTCAATTGCTAAGCTACAGGTAGAGCCGGTAGCAGATGTTACGATAGGTTGACTTTTCAATCTGGCTCTACGTAGGCGAGCTGCTTTTGAAAACGGCCCATATAGGAAAGCGCCGCTTACAACAGCAATACCGCAAATAAAGGAAATAATGCCAATGAGATATAAGCCAAGGCGGTTTAAGGCGAGACGTGTATGCAATTCGTGGATAATATGCATGGTCGTACGAAGCGGTGTGGCCGTAACCTTGCCGCTTTGCGGAGCCGTGAGCTGCTGGCTGTGCGGATTATAAATAATATAATCGCCACCCATCCCCATACGGGCACGCGGTTCGTGAGTATTGTTTTTGTCAATAATACGATATCTCAATAAATGCGAGCCCATCGCCGGCGAAATATTTAAGATTTCTTTGTCGGGATATTTTTGTGTAAATTGAGCGGCGCCTTTATCGGCTCCGTCCCAAAGCGTGTTGATATTCATCGGGGCGGCGCCCATAGTATGCGAACCTTGAATTTCTGCTCTGAATAAGAGAATTAACCCGGTGATGCAGAGTAGGAAGAAAAATAGAAATGAAAATATACTAAGGTACTTATGTAGCTTATATATGGTTGACGTATTCATAACAAGACTCCTTTCTTTGCCATTTTAGTCCTCTAAAGACCAGCTTTCAAGGTTTTATGATTCTACATGAAAATTACTCATAAGTAGATTGTGCCAAGACTTTAATATGTAAAATCGCCAATCAAAAACTTTGATATATTCCTTAACTAAATGTCCCTTTGGATTAATTTTATCGATATATGTGATATAAATCACACACCCAAAAACGTTCCTTTGGTATTCTGAAGATAACAAGGAGGGACAACGCATGAATACGTTTTTTAAAAAATTTTCCTATCTAATACCTAAAAATAAAAGTGAATCAGGTCATCAAGCGGAGTATCAAGGCGGCCGTGACTGGGAATCCATGTATCGTAACCGTTGGTCGTATGACAAAGTGGTGCGCTCCACGCATGGCGTAAACTGCACCGGTTCCTGCAGTTGGAATGTTTTTGTCAAAAACGGTATCGTGACGTGGGAAAATCAGAATCATGATTATCCTGAAACAAGTCCTGATATGCCTGACTTCGAACCGCGCGGCTGTCCGCGTGGTGCTTCGTTCTCCTGGTATATGTACAGCCCGTTGCGCGTGAAATATCCGTACGTTCGCGGTGAATTGGCGGATATGTGGCGCGAAGCCAAAAAAGAACATCCGAACGCGTTAGAAGCGTGGAAATCTATCGTGACGGACCCTGAGAAAACTAAACGCTATAAGTCCGCCCGCGGTATGGGTGGTTTTGTCCGTTCTACCTGGGATGAAGCGTCTGAAATTGCGGCCGCTTCCATGCTTTACACGGTGCAGACCTACGGTCCGGACCGCAACTTCGGCTTTTCGCCGATTCCGGCCATGTCCATGCTAAGTTATGCCGCCGGTGCCCGTTTCATGAATCTCATGGGCGGTGCTTGCCTCAGCTTCTATGACTGGTATGCCGATTTGCCGCCGGCCAGCCCGCAGGTATGGGGCGAACAGACCGACGTGCCGGAAAGTAGTGATTGGTACAATGCCGGTTACATCATTACTTGGGGTTCTAACGTACCGCAAACCCGTACGCCGGATGCTCACTTCCTCACCGAAGTTCGCTACAAAGGCACCAAAGTTATTTCCGTTTCACCGGACTACGCGGAATCTACCACGGCCGCCGATACATGGCTCAATGTAAAAGCCGGCTCTGATGCGGCGCTCGCCATGGCCATGGGTCATGTTATTTTAAAAGAATACTACGTCGACAACCAGACGCCGATGTTCCTCGACTACGCCAAACGTTATACGGACTTCCCATTCCTCGTTCGTTTGGATGAAAAAGACGGCAAGTTCACGGCCGGTCATTTCTTGACGGCCAAAGACATGGGCGATTTGTCGCAACATAGCGAATTTAAATATTATGTGCTCGATGAAAAGAGTGACAAATTAGTTATTCCTAACGGCCAGATGGGCCATCGCTGGGGTGACAAAACAAAATGGAATTTAAAACTCGAAAATAGTGAAACCGGCGAACCTATCAGCCCTAAATTATCTTTCATCGACGAAAAGGATGATTTAAAAACCGTAACTTTGCCGTTCTTCGGTCATTTGGACAATACGGCCACCTTATCCCGTCGCGTGCCGGTTAAACGTATGAAGACGGCTGACGGTGAAGTATATGTTACTACTGTTTACGACTTACTCTTAGCCAACTACGGTGTTGACCGCGGCCTCGGCGGCGAAGTGAATGCTGACTATGAAAGCGATACACCGTTCACGCCGGCTTGGCAGGAAAAATATACCGGTATCAAATCGGACATGGTGATTCACACGGCGCGTGAATTTGCGGATAATGCCATTGCTACCAAAGGTCGTTCCCTCATTATCATGGGCGGCGGTATCAACCACTGGTTCCATGCGGACATTATTTACCGTGCCGTATTGAATCTTGTGCTCTTCTGTGCCTGCGAAGGTAAAAACGGCGGCGGTTGGGCTCACTATGTAGGTCAGGAAAAATTGCGTCCTGCCGAAGGTTGGGGCGCTATCATGACGGCTAAAGATTGGCAGCCGGTACCGCGTTTGCATAACGGTACATCCTTCTTCTACTTCGCCACCGACCAATGGCGCAGTGACGAAATGGATACCAATGATTTGACATCCGCCCTCGTAGAACCGCGTTATCGTCATGTAGGCGACTACAATGTGTTGGCCGCCCGCTTGGGTTGGTTGCCATCCTATCCGACCTTTAAAACAAGCAGTGCCGATATTTATAAAAATGCCGCTAAAGCGGGTTATACCGAATTTGGCGATGTGAAGAACTTCGTAGCGCAGCAGCTTAAAAATAAAGAGTTGGAATTTGCCGTACAGGATCCGGATGCACCGGAAAACTTCCCGCGCAACCTCATTGTATGGCGTGCCAACCTGATTACGTCGTCCTCTAAGGGCCACGAATACTTTATGAAACATTTACTCGGTACGAAAGACGGCCTCCTCGAATCGGATACGCCGGCTGTTAAACCGACCGAGATTAAATGGCGTGAAGAAGCGGGTAAGGGTAAACTCGATTTGCTCATTGACCTCGATTTCCGTATGGCCGGTTCCGCCCTCTATTCGGATATTGTGTTGCCTACCGCCACCTGGTATGAAAAAACCGACTTATCTTCTACCGACATGCATCCGTTCGTGCATCCGTTCCAGCCGGCCGTAGATCCGGGTTGGGAAGCTAAAACGGACTGGGATATTTTCCTTACCTTAGGCCAGGCCGTTTCCAAATTGGCTAAAGAAGTAAATATGCCGGTATACCGTGATATCGTAGCGACACCGTTAGGACACGACTCGGAAGCGGAACTTGCTCAGCCGGGCGGTCTTGTGAAAGATTGGAGCCGCGGTGAATGTGAACCGATTCCGGGCAAAACGATGCCGCAGCTCGTCGAAGTGGAACGCGATTATACGCGTATTTTTGAAAAACAACGTGCCTTAGGGCCAAACTTGGCTGACGGCACAGTAGGTGCTCACGGTATTGCCGTTAACATCGCTGAACAATACGAAGAGCTGAAAGCGCGTAACGGTGTGATTCGCAGTCGTGCGCAAGGTTCTACCGCTCCTGAAGGGGCTACCGACGGAGCCGGTCATGTGATTTCCACAACTGATGACGTAGGGGCCGGTTGCCCATCTATTGAAGATGCCTACCAAGCTTGTCAGGCCGTTTTGACCATGTCGTCCGCAACGAATGGCGCCGTAGCGCATAAGAGCTGGGCGAAGGCGGAAGAATTGACCGGTCTTAAAGACTTAACCAAAATGACGGGCGGTCGCAGCGGTGAACAGATTACCTTTGAAGATATCGTAGCGCAACCGCGCCTCGTTATCAGCACCCCGATTTTCACGGGTAATGGTAAAGATAATCGCCATTACACGCCGTTTACGAATAATGTGGAACTCCTCATGCCGTTCCGCACGATTACGGGCCGTCAGTCCTACTTCCTCGACCATGACATCATGGCGGAATGGGGCGAACAGATGGCTACTTTCAAACCGATTTTGGCGTATGCACCAATGCGTGAAAGCTTGCCGAATGACGGCATTCCGGAAATTACACTTAAATACTTAACGCCGCACAACAAGTGGAGTATTCACAGTATGTACTTTGATACGCCGCATATGTTGACCTTGTTCCGCGGCGGCCAATCCGTATGGCTCAACGAAGATGATGCCAACGAAATCGGCGTGGCCGACAATGATTGGATTGAATTATATAACAGCAATGGTGTGGTGGCCTCCCGTGCCGTAGTAACACCGCGTATTCCGCGCGGCCTCGTTTACATGCACCATGCGCAGGATCGTCACATCAACGTGCCGGGCACCTCGCTCACGGGCGGTCGTGGCGGTACACACAATACGCCGACACGTATTCACATGAAACCGACCCATATGATTGGGGGCTACGGACAATTGAGTTATGGGTTTAACTATTACGGACCTACCGGTAATCAGCGCGACATGCTTGTGGTAGTGCGTAAGATGAAGGAGGTTGATTGGCTTGAAGATTAAAGCACAAATTTCGATGGTCATGAATTTAGATAAATGTATCGGTTGTCATACTTGCTCGATTACTTGTAAAAACACGTGGACCAACCGCGAAGGTGCGGAGTACATGTATTTTAACAATGTGGAAACAAAACCGGGCATCGGTTATCCGAAACATTGGGAAGACCAGAACCGTTGGAAGGGTGGCTGGATTCTAAAAGATGGTAAACTGCAGCTCGCTACGGGCTCTAAGGGCAACCGTCTGATGAAACTCTTTTTCCATCCGGAACAGCCTGAGCTGAAAGACTATTTCGAGCCATGGACCTATGATTATGAAACCTTGATTCATTCCAAACGTAAAAACAATCAGCCGGTGGCGCGTCCCCGCTCTTTGATTACGAAGGAAAAAATGGAAATCGAATGGGGCCCTAACTGGGAAGATGATTTAGCCGGCGGTAATACGGCCCGTGCCGATGTGAACCTTCAAAAAATAGGCCAAAACATCGCCCTTGATTTCCACGATATTTTTATGAAATACTTGCCGCGCCTTTGCAATCACTGCTTGAATCCGGCCTGTGTGGCGGCTTGTCCGTCCGGCGCCATCTACAAACGTGACGAAGACGGCGTAGTCCTCATCTCGCAAGATGTGTGTCGCGGTTGGCGTCATTGTGTGCCTGCTTGTCCGTATAAAAAGATTTATTATAACTGGCAGACCAATAAGGCTGAAAAATGCGTATTCTGTTACCCTCGTTTGGAAAACGGATTGCCGCAGATTTGTGCCGATACCTGCGTCGGTCGCATGCGCTATGTAGGCGTGTTACTCTACGATATGGATAAAGTGGAAGCGGTGGCATCGACGGAAAATCCGCAAGAGATTTATGATAATATGCTTGATGTGTTGCTTGACCCGCATGATCCGGCCGTAGCGAAAGCGGCTAAAGAACAGGGCATCCCTGACAACTGGATTAAAGCGGCTAAAGAATCGCCCGTATTCCGCCTCATTAAAGAATGGCAAATTGCGTTGCCGCTTCATGCAGAATATCGTACGGTACCGATGGTATGGTATGTGCCGCCAATGAGCCCGATTTTACATAAAGATGCGGCGTCGGTACATTTCCCTGAAGCGGAAGCAATGCGTATTCCGGTAGCTTATTTGGCACAGATTTTCTCTGCCGGCAATGAAGATGTTATCCGCCGTGTGCTTAATACCTTGCTTGATTTGCGCCGTTACATGCAGCAGCGTACCCGCGGTGAAGCAACAACTGAATTTGATACTAAATATGGTGAGCACACGCTCTATGATATGTATCGTTTGCTTGGCATTGCCAAATACCGCGATCGTTATCGCATTCCGGCCGGCGTCAATGCAACGCAGGAAGAAAAACGCTTGCATCAAGGCGTAGGTGGTTTCAGCGATTGTGCCTTCGGTGGTTGCAGCGGTTCCGCTCCGAGTGCTTCCGGTTGTAACGGTTGTGCCGGAGGTGGCCATGAGTAACTCTATGGAAACAAAAAATCAAACTGCAAATCAAACAAAGCTGAATCAAATGGCGGAGGGTCAAGTTTTGTCGGATCAAACTGCCTTGGATAAGGAAGCTTTGCAATTGAGTGCCTATTTATTGAGCTATCCTTCGGCCGAGTGGCGTGAAGCTTTGACGGACGTGCAAGCGGCGTGGCGTGCTTGGCCGGATAGCCCCTTAAAAGAAAGTCTCGGGGCGGTGCTTGATTATATCAGTAGTGAACAGGCACGCGAATACGAGGACGAATATGTGCGCGTCTTTGATTTCAGCAGTAATACCAATGTGTATTTGACGTCCTATGATGCCACTAATGCGGAAGAACAGGCGTCGGAGTTATTGGAATATAAAGCTTTTTTTCAAAAACACGGTTATGACATTGCTCGCGAGTTGCCGGATTATGTGCCGGCCATCCTCGAGCTGTGCAGTACTTTAGAACCTGTGGAAGCGTTGGAGATTTTACAACATGGCAAAGAAGCCTTGGCAACGCTTCGTCAACGACTTATTGACGGTAAGCAGGTGCATGCTTTCGTGCTTGATGTAGTATTACAAATTGTAGAACGTTGGGAGGGAACTTTAGGATGAGTGAATTTGTTTGGGTCGCCTTGCCCTATCTTGCGTTTACCTTTTTAGTATTCGGTTCGGCCGTTCGTTACACCGTGTCGGAACGGACATGGACCACGAAATCCAGTGAGTTTTTGGAGAAAAAACAGCTTCGCATTGCCGGTTCTTTATTCCATTTTGCTTTACTCCTCGTGTTCTTGGGGCATGTAGGAGGCATCTTGGTGCCGCAGGAAGTGACGGAAATGTTTGGCATTGACGAGCATCTCTATCACATGGGGGCGCTATACATCGGTGGGGTAGCGGGGATTTTATTGGTGGTAGGCTTCTTACTCCTTATGAAACGCCGTTTTACATCGGTGTACATGAAAGTCAATACATCGTCAATGGACGTGTGGCTCTTCTTGTTCTTGGGTCTTACCATTTTGACGGGTTTTGCCGGTACCATGCTCAACGCCGACGGTGCTTTTAACTATCGTGAATACATCGGACCTTGGTTCCGCAGCTTGCTCATTATGCAGCCGAAACCGGAATTGATGCTGAATATTCCGATGATGTTTAAGGTTCACATGTTCTCATGGATGGCGGTTTGCTTTATCTTCCCGTTCAGCCGTTTGGTGCATTGCCTGAGCTTCCCGTTCCTTTACTTGTGGCGCAGTGCCATCGTGTATCGCCGTCGCTAGTAGATGGGTGTAATAGCGTATTACTGTCGCTAGTAGATGCTTGTAATAGCGTATTACATATATAGTTATATATAGTAAAATACAATCAGAGGTCTCCGTGTGTGGAGGCCTCTTTTTTATGAAGTTAATGATTAATTTAGTGAATAGGCTATACCGATTGTGAATAGGTGTCCGTAAAACGTCAAAAAATGGGTTGGATTGTTCGGATTTTTTGTTTGTTGAGCGTCAAAAATTAGAAAATAAAATATATAATTGGTAATTATTATCATTAAAAAGAGACTTTGGTTCAAATTGCAGGACTTGAGTTTTTAGAAAAATTAATGGTAAGATGCGTATTTACCACAAAAAGTTATCTTCTGAATTGGAAGTGTGTACAGAAAAAACGAATGTGCTTAACACAAAAATATAAAGGTTTATGCATTGATTTAGAAGAGGGGGTATATAAAAGACTAATGTTTCCGCGGATGGGATTTTTAGAGCGCTTTTGAATGTATATTCTATGCATATTAATACCTGAATATGACAAAACAAGTGTACTTTTAGTATATCGATTGTCAACGAAGTGCGATTAGAATCGCAATAATTGATATTTTGCGAAAAGTTCTCAATAGATATAAATACTTGATTAAACTGCATAGACCGCGTTTGAAAGCCCTCTTGATGTGTGCTATGATTAAGTCATCAGAAAATCTCGTTTTAAGTTGAGGAGGGATTACTTTGCGTACTATCGACGTAGCAAAAGTGACGGAAACAGTAGCCCAAATGTGTAAAAATGCGGCTTACTATTTACCACAAGACGTATATGAAGGTTTAAAAGCCGGTCGTGAAACAGAAAAATCTCCGGTTGGTTGTGTTGTATTAGACCAAATCATTAAAAATGCCGAAATCGCTCGTGAAGAAGATCGCCCTATCTGCCAGGATACCGGTTACACCATCGTATTCTTGGAAGTAGGTCAGGACGTTCACTTCGAAGGTGGCGACTTACAGCAAGCTGTTCAAGATGGCGTTGCTAAAGGTTATGTAGAAGGTTACTTACGTAAATCCGTAGTGGCAGAACCTTTATTTAACCGTAAAAACACCGGTAACAACACTCCTTGTATCATTTATACAAGCATCGTTCCTGGCGACAAAGTTAAAATCGACATGGAACTTAAAGGTTTCGGTTCCGAAAATAAATCCGGCGTAAAAATGTTGGTACCTGCTGATGGCGTTGAAGGCGTTAAAAATGCCGTTATGGAAATCGTTAAAAAAGCCGGCCCTAACCCATGCCCTCCAATGGTTCTTGGCGTTGGTATCGGCGGTACTATGGACTATGCAGCATTACTTTCTAAAAAAGCATTGCTTCGTTCCACTAAAAAACGCAACGATATGCCTGAATATGCTAAATTAGAAGAAGAATTGTTGGAAATGATCAACAAAACAGGTATCGGACCTCAGCTTGGTGGTACCACTACAGCATTAGCAGTTAACATCGAATGGGCCGCTACCCATATTGCCGGTCTTCCTGTAGCCGTGACAATTTGCTGCCATGCAAGCCGTCATGCCGAAGAAATTCTTTAATTCAAGGGGAGGAAGATAACAATGGCTGAATCAAAAACAATTCATATTACGACACCTTTAACTGAAGAAGTGTCCAGAACATTAAGAGCCGGCGACAGTGTATTGATTACCGGTAAAATCTACAGCGCTCGTGATGCTGCTCATAAAGTTATGACTGAAGCATTGGCACGTGGCGAAGAACTTCCTATCGATTGGCACGACAAAATCGTTTACTATCTTGGACCATCCCCTGCAAAACCAGGCGACCCAATCGGTGCAGCCGGCCCTACAACTTCCGGTCGTATGGACGCTTACACCCCAACAATGCTTGATCAGGGTATCAAAGGCATGGTAGGTAAAGGTTCCCGCTCCAAAGAAGTTGTTGAATCCATGAAGAAAAATGGTGTAACTTACTTCGCAGCAGTTGGCGGCGCCGCTTCCTTAATTGCTAAATCCATTAAAGACTACAAAGTTATTGCTTACGGTGACTTAGGTCCTGAAGCTTTGGCTGAATTGACTGTTGAAGATTTCCCTTGTATCGTAGTTATCGATAGCGAAGGTAACGACTTCTACAAAATCGGTCAAGAACCTTATCGTCAAGAAGACTAATTAGTATTAGTCAGCTAAACGGATAGTAGTATCCGTTCCAATCTAATGATATATATAACTGAGGGACCGCCCGACCGTAAGGGCGGATCCGCTCAGCTGTATAATGTAACATATACTTGCATTCCAACAAAAAAGTAGTTACACGTTAAAACACGGCTTTTATAGCTGTGTTTTTTTGTTTTATCTAAAAATAGTAGGAATAGTCTCTCATATATTCTTCTTTATGCTGATTGCTACATATATCTAATTGTTATAGCCGGTATTTTTATATTGACAAGGCTGATGAAAGAATCTATAATTAAATTATAGAAACATATGAATAGTTGTTCATATGTTTGCGGAACAGATTTTTACAGTTAAAAATCCGGGTATTTAGAGTAGTGTTAGCCGTAAAAGCTAACCGCAGGAATAGTGTAAGTATTTAGTGTAAGTGGCATACGTATATAGTAGAGGTGAGAAACAGCAATGGAACGCATTTTATTACTTAAAAATTTAACATGTGCGAATTGTGCGGCCAAGATCGAAGACAAGATTAAAAAAATGGAAACAGTAAGTGCTGCATCGTTTTCCGTAGGGACGCAACAATTGCGAATTACGTCCACAGTTCCCGACACCAATGATTTGATTACCGAAATTCAAGGTGTTTGTGATTCTATTGAAGATGGTGTAGAAGTACAGCTCTACGAACGTAAAACTAAGGGGGCTCATGATCATCACGACCATGACCATGCTCACGGCGGCGGTCTGGTAAGCATTATTATCGGGGTTGTGGTGATGCTCGTATACTCCTTTGTAGACGGCATTCCGGAAGACATTGCCTTTGGTGTACTTCTTGCGACCTACTTATTACTTGGTTGGGGTGTTTTATGGAATGCTATTAAAAACATCGGTTCCGGCCAAGTTTTTGATGAAAACTTTCTCATGAGTGTGGCCACTTTGGGGGCCGTAATTATCGGAGAAATGCCGGAAGCGGTAGGGGTTATGCTCTTCTATCGTATCGGTACCTATTTTGAAGAAAAAGCAACGGCCAGAAGTCGTAGCGCTATTATGGATGCTATCGATATGCGTCCGGAACAAGTTCGCTTGGTAGATGAAGCAGGTCAGTCCAAAGTAGTAAGCCCTGAAGAAGTTCGCATCGGTCAGACTATCGAAGTAATAGCCGGCGAACGTATTCCGCTCGACGGTACCGTAATTGAAGGGACTACACGTATCGATACAGCGCCGGTTACGGGTGAACCGGTTCCGGTACAAGTCAAACCGGGCAGTGAAATTTTATCCGGCTGTATCAATCAGAGTGGCCGCATCTTGATGCGCGTTGATAAAGAATTAAAAGACTCTATGGTTACGCGTGTGCTTGATGCTGTTGAAAATGCAGCCGCTACCAAACCTCGTATCGACCGTTTTATTACGCGTTTTGCTCGCGTGTATACCCCAACCGTAGTATTGTTAGCCGCTTTGGTAGCCGTAATCCCATCCTTAATTACCGGTAACTGGAATTACTGGGTATATACCGCTTTAACATTCTTGGTTATCAGTTGTCCATGTGCATTGGTACTCAGCGTACCGCTCGCTTTCTTCTCCGGCATCGGTCGCGGGTCCAGAACGGGCATCCTTTTTAAAGGCGGTTTGTCCATGGAAGCATTGCGTAATATTAAAGCGATTGCTATGGATAAAACAGGTACCTTGACTACCGGCGAATTTGCGGTACAGTCTATTACAACAGCTGAAGGTTTTGACGAAGTAGACATATTGGCTAAGGCAGCGGCCTTAGAAGTACGTTCCTCTCATCCGGTAGCGGTAAGTATTGCCAATGAAGCTAAAAAACGCAATGTTCAGTTAGCAGAAGTTGTTGATCTCGAAGAATTGTCCGGTCGTGGTATGACCGGTGTGGTAAATGGTGTTAAAGTAGCCGTTGGTAATCGTCGTTTATTCAACGAATTACAAATTACAGGTTACGGTGAACCTGCCGATTACGGTAGCGAAGTATTGGTAGCCCTTGACGGTCAATATGCAGGCACAATCTTGATTGCCGATGCTTTGAAAGAAGATACTAAATCAGCTGTGGCAGAACTTGCCAAACGCGGTTTACGCACGATTATGCTGACCGGTGACACTCAAGCGGGTGCCCGGTACATGGCGAAAGAAGCCGGTATTGATGACGTTCGTGCCGAATTATTGCCGGTAGATAAATTAAGTGTTATGAAAGAACTTCGTGAAACATACGGTTCCACCATGTTCGTAGGTGACGGTATCAATGACGCCCCTGTATTGGCCGGTGCCGACGTGGGCGGTGCCATGGGCAGCGGTGCCGATGCGGCCATTGAAGCAGCCGATGTAGTGTATATGCGTCCCAGTATCAGCGCTGTAGTTGAATCAATTCGCATTTCCTCAAACACGATTTCTATTGCATGGCAGAACGTAGTCGTAGCGTTAGGGGTTAAAATCCTCGTTATGATTATGGGGCTCTTCGGCTTTGCCAATATGTGGGTGGCCGTATTCGCCGATACGGGTGTTTCCATTCTCTGCATTTTAAACTCCATTCGTATTTTATATAAAAAATAATAAGGTTTTCAAAAACGTTTAGAATGCGTTGATGAACGCCTCATACGGTAAAATCGCTCTTGGGAAAAGACAAAACAGTCAGGTTCTTTCAAGAGCGATTTTTTCTTATAAATTACCCGATTCAACACTTGACGAACCTCTTCTTTGTTGGATATGATGAAGTATAAGCTAATGAATGGGAGGTGGCGTATGCTCACGGTATATACACATGACGAAGGCGAGCTTGTATCGGACTTAACGGTAGCCGATGCGGGTAAGGGCTCGTGGATTAATTTGGTGAATCCGGACCCCGATGAGCTATCGCTCGTCAATATTATGACGGAAATCCCTACGGACGTTTTGAAAACAGCTTTGGATACGGAAGAACGTTCGCACGTGGAAATTGAAGAAAATTACATTTTTGTTGTTATCAATATTCCGGCATTGCGCGGTAGCGACAGCTATGATACAGTGCCGCTCGGTATATTTTTGACACCTGATTTCTTCATCACCGTGTGTCTTGAAGAATCGGATGTGTTATATCCGTTTATAAACAATCAAGTTGCTACGTTTTATACCTTTAAAAAAACACGTTTCTTGTTCCAGATAATGTATCGCACAGCGACTTTGTTCTTGCGTTATTTGCAACAAATTAACCGCCGTACGGACGACATTGAAATTCAATTGCGTCATACGACTAAAAATAAGGACTTTTTCCAACTGTTGGAATTACAGAAATCCATGACCTATTTTACGTCCGCTTTGAAAACAAACGGCACCGTAATGGAGCGTATTTTGCGCCTCCGTAGTCATGAAGATGTCCGTCATTTGCTTAAAATGTATGAAGAAGACGAAGATTTATTGGAAGACGTTATTATCGAAAACAAGCAGGCTATTGAAATGGTTGAGATGTATTCAAATATTCTCATGAATATGATGAACGCCTTTACTTCCATTATTTCCAATAACTTGAACTTAGTGATGAAACTCTTGGCCGGTGTAACGATTATCTTATCCGTACCGACCTTGATTTTCAGTTTGTGGGGCGTTAACGTACCCGTTCCATGGGCTGAATCGGGTGCCGAAGGGTTTCCTTTTGTAATCGGTATTGCCGCGGTGGTTACGTTCATTGTAGGCCTGCTACTTTGGAAAAACGACTTTTTATAAGTTAATGTATGTATGTCTGCGCGGCTCAACCATGGGCTCACGCAGACTTTTTTTGTAAGGAGGATACTCATGAAAAAAACTTGGTTAATTTTAATTGCTGTTGTCATTGCTATCGGTGCTTGGGTAGTAAGCGGCTATAACGGTTTGGTAGGCATGGATGAAGGTGTAAACAACAAGTTGGCACAGGTTCAAACGCAGTTACAGCGTCGTAACGATTTAATCCCGAACTTGGTAAGCACTGTTAAAGGTTATGCGTCTCATGAACAGGCGGCCATTCAAGCCGTTTCCGATGCCCGTGCTAAACTGGGCGGAGCCCGTACGGTAGAAGAAATGTCTCAGGCTGACGGTGAATTATCCAGCGCTTTGAGCCGTTTACTCATGATTACGGAAAACTATCCGAACTTAAAAGCGGACCAGAATTTCCGCGCTTTGCAGGATGAATTGGCAGGCACTGAAAACCGCATTGCCGTAGCACGTAAAGATTATAATGATGTAGTTAATGCATATAATGCTAAAGTACGTACATTCCCTACATCCATCTATGCGGGGATGTTAGGCTTCCAACCAAAAGCGTATTTCCAGGCAGACCAAGCGGCTCAATCCGCTCCTAAAGTGGAGTTCTAACCGTAAATCCATATACTTATTTTCATAGGATTGTGGCAACGAACTTTGTTTTGTAAAAAAAGATTGGTTAGGAGGGCTTGATGGCTTGGATAATGCGTAAAAACAGCCTTTGGAAAGTTGTCGTGATGTTGCTGCTTACCGCCATCATCGCCTTACAAGCACTGGCGGTTCACGCAGCAGATATTCCGGCTAAACCACCGGCCGGTCAATATGTGGTCGACCAGGTAAACGTACTGTCGAGCAAAGAAGTACAAACTATTAATGCCATCGGCACCATGCTTGATCGTTCTGGTAAAGGGCAACTGGCCGTTGTCGTAGTGCCTTCATTCGGTGATGTGGCTCCCGCTGATTACGCGCTAAACGTATTGCGTGGTTGGGGCGTCGGACACAGCGGCAAAGATGATGGATTCGTGCTAGCCGTGGCGATGGAAGATAAGAAAATCTTTCTCACCGTAGGTTGCGGTTTGGAAGGGGTCTTAAACGATGCTAAAATCGGGCAACTATTGGACACCTATGCCATCCCGAGTTTTCGTCAGGGGCAATTTGGACCGGGCATTGTAAGAACGGTCTGGCAAACGGCTCAAATCGTAGATCCGGATATTAGTAAACAAAGCCAAAATGTGAATCAACAGGCACAACCTGACAATACCATTGAACTGTCATGGTGGCAGGTGTTGCTCATCGGCGGAGGGATTATTTTGTTCCTCATGGTTGATGCCATTTTCTTTGGCGGGGAACTTACCCGGATGCTGCTTACCATGTTTATCTTCCGCGGCGGTGGCGGCGGAGGAGGTCGTGGGGGCTTCGGCGGCGGCAGCGGTCGCGGCGGTGGTTTTGGCGGCGGATCCGGCGGTGGCGGTGGTGCCGGCCGAGGCTGGTAAGAATTATAAAGTAGTTTTGTGAAAAGGAAAGTATCAAATAGAATACGAATAGAAAAGACGCCATATGCTTCCTTGCGATTGTTTGTGTAAGGAATATATGGCGTCCGTTAATTAGAAGGTTAGATTATGAAGCAGATAGAATCAGAAGAATATAAAGAAATACAGAAAAAACGACTGATGAAATTAATCGAGATGGAAGAGGGCTTATTTGAAATCAATGGCTGGCTTTCTGTGGGCGATGTTAAGGAAAATTATAGAAAACGTAAGTTTGAATCATAGTGTTATTTTGCCCACTAGAGCTTAATACTCTAATGGGCAAAAATAATGGGCGAAAAAATGGGAGTGCTTCCTGTGAATAAGAAAAAAAGAGAAATATTTCAAATCACTGAACAGAATCACAAATGCTTATGATTACTGTATTTATCAGCAATTTGAAATATTCCTCTAAATTTTAAAAATAATGGAGCCGACAATAGGACTTGAACCTACGACCTACTCATTACGAATGAGTGAATAAAGCCCTATAAACATTGGCTTGATGCGGTGTCTAAAATAAAAAGTGTGGTAAAAATGTGGTAATTTTAATAAATTTTGAAAAGGCTACCTACAGAAATTTACCCTTATTACTCAATATGAAATCATTAAAGTATGAAGGGAATTATTAATTATGAAAACTACTGCAAACAGCACAAATAAAAAACTTGTCTTTATTCCATTATCCGACCTTGTGAAATATGAAAAGGCAATGCAGATTGATACAAATAAAGACACTTGTGACATTGCAGCCTTGCTACCGTGGGGCATTGCATTAAATGATACAGAGATACAGCAACTTGAAAGCGTATTAGAAATGACTTTAGATACCATAGAAGAAAGAGCCATAGCACCGCTTCAAAAGGCTTTTAGAGATAGACCAATAGTATACCAAAGAGAACTCTTTCAGTACAATATAGACGAAACAACTATACAGGCGTTCTATGAATCTAAAGAACGTACAATAAGATAGACCCCTTTAATGGACACAAAGAAACATTCATGTTACCCCTTTGAATAAAACTCTTTGTGTCCATTTTTTTTAATTCAATTGTGCACAATTTATTTTTTAGTATGCTCACAGTGCGTTTTTACGATTTTTATTTTTCTTTAGGTATAAAACCATAGGGGAACACTTTAGACACTCTAAAAAGCCAATTAGACGTACCCTATAGCATCTTAAACTTGATATATGGAATAAAGACCGCATCATGGAAATACTTTGTGTCTTTTACTCTATATCTACAAAAATTCTATAAAATAATTCTTGCACGATAACTATTTGTGTCTGAACCCTTAGACACCCTTTGTTTATTGTCAGAAAGTCTATATCCATGCAAGACCAATAGATACCCTTATAGGCGTACTTTATGTATTCTTTAATGAGTGCATAAGGTGCGCCTATTTTTTATATTTGTGTCTTTGATAAGGTTAAACACTTATAACCCCTTATAGACAATGAAAGAATAGATAATAATAGTACATAAAGAAATTCTAGTACCAGTGGACTTTTTGAGTGAGAATGTTTTTGATAACGCTAATTGGAACACTTAATACCGCTTTTAATTGGCACACTGGTTGGAGACAAGGGAAAACAAAAGAAAAACTAAAGGTATATATACATGAGAGCTAAAGGTTAACTATAAGTTAACTAATAGATACTATAGGTATACTTAAGTATTCCTTATTTACCAACTGGTGAGATGTCCTTTAGCATACTAAAGTACCCTCATGTTCTCCAACCATGAGTATTCCTTTAGACTGACAAAGGGAATACTACTAAACACTATAGGTGTCATAAGGTACAGACCAAAAGAGAAAGAACATAAATAGTCTTTGTCTTTTCTAACTGGTGGAGTATCCTTTAGCATACTAAAGGATTTATACTGCAATTCAAAGAATAGACCAAAGGATAAAATGGGTAAAAAATTTGTGAACAGATATATATCATACTAAAATTTCTCATTCACCCCATAGGGGTACCAAAGTACACTATACATTACTACAGACACAATACAGAATCGTTTTATATAACGGTATGACACTATAAGAAAGCCTTAGACAAGACTAATTATTGTCTTAACGTGTACCGTTGGCAAGCCTAAAGACGTTCTATGATATGCAATCAGAGAGCCAAAAGAACGCCTTTAGTCTTGTTAAGGGGTACCTACAGTCCCCCTTGAAACCCCCTTGTAAACACATGATAACTCATAGACTACCTACACGAGTTTATAAGGGTACTCAATGAGTTATCATGTGTCACCAACAATTAAACATAAGACACCAACTGCAACTAATAGCAGACACATAGAACAGTAGGGAAACCATTTGAAACCCTAAAGAAATAATACTAATTTGTGTCTACTTGCAACTCCTTGCAGAAGGTGTCTTTTTTTTGTCTTTACGCCCCTACAAAGGGGTATTTTTTTTTGTCTTGAAAAAGGGGTAACAATTATGTATTACAAAGTGAAAGACATTGCGACAATGTGCAATAAGACACCGACAACAATCAATAATAAACTTCATGATGCGGTAAATAGGGGTATTCTTAAAAGTCATGTGTTAGACCAAACGCCGACTATACTAAATGTGCAAGACCTTCAAATATTCCTTTACAAATACTATCCATATGTGTATGATACAGTCAAGAGTAAATTTGATGTAGGTAGTCAAGAAGGGAGCTACCCACAAATGACTACACTATCAAATGGTTATTCTTATAAGCCTAAAGGCAAAACTTATTTTCACATTCGAGATTTAGTATTGTTTATTGATGCAGAAGGGAACGAGGTAAAGTATAAGAACAAGATACATTTTAAGACAAAAACACAAGCGGATAAACACAGACAAAAGTTAATCAAAGAGCGGAACAATGGTAAGTACTTGAAACTAGGAGCGGAAACAACTAGACACGGAAAAGGAAAGCCCAAAGAAACACCTTTATTCCTTTGTGATAGCATGAAAGAATATATTTTGTCTAAAGACATTGAAGAAAAGACAAGAAAAGATTATTTGAGTATCTACAATACAAAGATAGTACCATTCTTCAAAAATACGCTAATTAAGGACTTAACGAAAGAGTTAGTACAGGACTTTGCAGACAGTCTAAAAGCGAACATTACAAAGTCAAGAGTGCTATTGAATATGTACTTAGATTATCTTAGGAAAAAGGGCTTTGTGTCTTTCAATGCAAGTCAAGATATAGACTATCCAAAAGACAAAGGTAGAGGTACTCAAAAGAAAGATGCTTTGACAATGGAAGAACTGCAACTCTTTTATGATTACTACAAAGGACACCGCTTAGAACACGCAATACACCTATTCTTCCATACAGGAATGCGACCACAAGAAATGCAAGCCCTTACATGGAACGATATAGAGTACAAAGAGGATAACTCAATAGAAGTTTATATCACTAAAGCGTGGGGCGAAACTGAAATAGGTAAAGGCACCAAAGAAACAAAGAACCAAAATAGCAATAGACTTATTTATGTTCCACCAAATGAACAACTTGTAAAACTCTTAAAGCAAGCAAAAGAAAACTCTCATGGTTGTAAATATGTATTGTATAATGCAAAATATATGGCACCTATTGAAGAATGTAACTTTTCAAAACGGTATATGAGTGATGTAGCCAAAAAGCTAGGTATTAGAAAGCACATCACGGCTCACTCAATTAGACATACTTACATTTCTTTGTGTCTAAATCAAGGCATTCCTTTGCACACATTGCAAAAGCAAACAGGGCATACAGATGCTACAATGATATTAAAAACATACGGACATAATATTCAACGTATGGAAAAGGCTTTTCAGAATGTGTCTTTCGGCTACTAAAAGAGCAATACGAAAAGACAAAAAAGACATTTGTCAAAGAAATTGCATTTTACCACATTTTGAAATCGCTTGAAAGCCTTGTAAAACCTATGTTTATCCTAAATTGTACTATGTTTTTTACCACACTTTTTGCAGATGTGGTAATTTTACAACAGACAATTTATAACTTTTTGTCTTAGAAAACATGTTTTACCACATTTTTTATACCTTACAAACCCTTATAAAATCTACATTAATAGACAATGTACAAATGTTTTTAACCACACTTGCAAAAAAAAGAGAGCTTCTAAGAATCAAAAACTCTTAGAAACCCTTATAAACACTGGAGCCGACAATAGGACTTGAACCTACAACCTACTCATTACGAATGAGCCGCTCTACCAACTGAGCTATGCCGGCATGACTACTTAGTTATTTTAGCGGATTTTTGACAAAACGTCAAGAATGTTGAAGTAAAAGGTTGAAAAATTAAGCTCTATGAATTTTGAAGTCAACTAAAATATCACATTGCCATTGCATATTGTCACCTCAAAACTACGTGATACGGCTTCAAATATTCCCAAAATTAACGACTGCAACGAATATGTTAATTAGCATTTTCGTTGCAGTCATTTTTATTAATCAATATTAAATTCGACGTTCAATTCTATGTTTAATTTACATTAACGTGTATGCTTGATAGCTTACGGCTCTTTTACATCCACGATGACAAACTCGGATTTGGTGCCGGTTTTAAACTGGATGGCCCAGTCGGAAATGCCGGAGGTTACGACAAAGTTGGTGTTGTCACGTTGTTCCAAGCCATAAATACGGTCGTTTTGCCCGATACTAAACCAATTGATTAATTGCTTGAGTGGAATCATCTGACCGCCGTGGGTGTGGCCGGACAATACGAGGTCGGCACCGGCTTTGGCTTCAGCCGCGTAATCGCGCGGTTGATGGTCGAGCACGATGATATATTTGCTGTGATCGAGCGGAGCCATTAAATCGGCGATAGCTGCACGGGAGCGACCAAAATCGAATTCTTCGGACGCATCCTGACGGCCTACGATATAGAAACGGTCATCTAACAAGATGCTTTCATCTTGAAGTACGATGACACCGTTTTTTTCAAGCTCGGCTACTAAATCGTTGCCCGTGAAATCACGTGAATCCGGTCTGTAAAGGGCTTTATCGTGGTTGCCGAATACATAATCGCCGTACTGCGTGTTAACATCTTGGAGCGCTTGCGTGGCCTTAATCATTTCCGCCTTAGTGGTGCGCTCGTCTACAAAGTCACCGGCAATGACGAGCAAATCCGGTTTTGCTTTTTCAATCGTTTTTAAATGTTTGGCAAAACCGTCGGCGTCGAAGGTGGATCCTAAGTGAGAGTCCCCGATGAGAGCGATGCGCAGATTGCCCACTTTTTTATCGGTCATAACGGTGTAATCGGTTTGGGCTACATGGTGAGCCTGATACCAACCGAGTCCGAGGTATAAAACAGTAATCAGAATACCTGCGGCCGCACTCATCGAACGGGAGACGGTGACGATATCAAATTTCATGGCCAAGATGCGCAGAATTTCGGCAAGTCCCCAGAAGACTGTCAGGTGAAGTAGCACAATTATGGCATTAGTAACGGTATATGACATCCAGATTAAGGCTGTAGGCGCGATAATAATGAGGGCGCTGATGAGCCAGGTCATTAGTTTGCTGCCGTTAGCCAGCATTTCGATAAACGGCAAGCGGCCTACGCTATATATAAGAAATAATAAACTGGCGCCACCCAACAGGAACAGGCTGCCAAATAGTATTAACCACATCATTATAAGAACTCCTCTCTTTTCCAATGCGTTGTATCGGTCGAATTATATGGCCGTAAGCTTGTAAAATGGTACTATTACTCAACGCTCATAGCCTTACTGCAATTTTGAATATATCGTTTGGTAAGTTTTAGCAAGGTTTCCCGTTCGCTTTCACTTAGTTGACTCATAGCCGTTACTTCGCAATTATGAATCTTGTCCATGATTTCTTGGGCCTTCGTCATACCTTCAGCAGTTAAGTTGACAGTTTTATTGCGACGATCCGTCGGCAACTCTTCAAGCGTTACCCAACCGTCTTTTAAAAAAGCAGTCACAACGGCATTTACCGTTTGCTTTGGCAAAAGACAGCTATCGGCAATTTCTTTTTGCGTGAAATTTGGGTTTTCATAAATTGTTGTCAAAATATCGAGTGCCGTATTTGATAAGCCCATGGATTTCGCATAGGCCTCATAAGCCACATACCACTCGTTTAACAGATTGCAGTACATTGCAATTTGATCGTTTATAGTTGGTTTCATTAAACACTCCATCGACTAAAAGTATATTTATATAAAACAGATATATCTTCTATTTGAGCTTCTAATTGTAAAATTATGGTTAGTCTGAAAATCTAACAGTCCATTTATGGACTAATATATGATACATCGAATTTATTAGAAGTGTCAATATTTTTTGTATGAAAAAAAGCCCACCGAAGTGGGCTTACCGGTTCTACCGGATATAGTATTTAGTTATGTATATAGCGTTTTAAAACAGATTATAATAACTGTTTAGCCGATTCGGCTTTTACAACTAATACGCGTTTTAAGAATGGAAAGTCCGCATACATTTCATCGTAAATAGGACCTTCACCGATGAAGCTTGCCGTACCCTCTACACGGAAGCCGGTGCCTTGGTAGCCGTTGAAGCCTTCTACTTCACGAGCGCCCATGGTTACAATAACGCGGTCGTTCTTTTTAATGTCCGCTTCGGTAGAAGTCATGCCGGCTGCAGGAATTAAGATTGTATCGTCTTTAATCTTTAAATAGGAATTCCACGTGTTGGTTACATGAGCTTCATTATCACTCCAAGTCGTAATGGAAACAACACCTTCGTGTTTTAATACTTCAAAAAATTTGTCCGGAAACATTGTGAATCCTCCTTTTTTCTTTCGTTTATTCAAAATTTCAATGATTAATAAAATGTACTATTGAACATAAATACGTTATAATCATTATAGCATAATATCGATATAAATTGATATATGAAATGATTATATATATCAAAAATCGGTAAAATGATACATGAAGTTGATATAAGATAGCTTCAGTTTGAAGCTATGTGGGAGGTTTTATGAAGGCAATTATAGTGGGCGCGACCGGGGCTACGGGGCGCGATTTATTGGAGTTGGTATTGGCCAATCCGATGTTTGATTCCGTTGAGATTTTTGTACGGCGTAATCCGGAAATTATCCACGAAAAGTTGATTACCCATATTATAGATTTTGATAATCCGGAATTATGGGCAAAGTCTGTAACCGGCGATGTGTTATTTGCGTGTCTCGGCACGACTCGTAAGGATGCGGGCAGTCAGGAACAGCAGTGGTTGGTGGACTTTTATTATCAGATGGAGTTTGCTAAAGCCGCTAAAAAGAATGAAGTGCCACATTATGTGTTGCTATCTACGGTAATGGCGTCACCGAATTCGCACTTTTTCTATACTCGTATGAAAGGCGAGTTGGAAGAGGCTGTGAAGGGACTTCATTTTGCAAAAACAACGATTCTCAGACCACCGGCTTTGGAGCGTAAACACACGGATCGATGGACCGAGACTGTCAGTGTGGGCTTACTGAACTTTTTTAATGATAAAGGCCTTTTTGAAGATAAAAAGCCGATGCCTACGGATGTGCTGGCTAAAGCTATGATTATGTCGACGAAGATTCAAGACCGGGCCCTTGAAATTTGGGAACCGCCGATTATTTGGAATTCCGGTCTTGCTTACGATACTGTGGAATAAAGGCACAAGGTGAGACGGCATACGTTTTAATAGGGAGACTTGTGTTGTAAAATAGTTGAAGTCCTTTTCAAGTTGATATTTGTAGATATAAGGCGTACAATAGAGGTAAACGTAGTAGCTTGAATGACGTTTGTTTTAGTATTACATTTTTTTCAGGTGGAAAAGAGGTAATGTTTATGAACGAACAGTTAGCTTTCTTTAAAAAGCCGGACCCGATTACGGATATTAAGGATGTCAAGCAGTATGATATCGTCGTAGTGGGCGCCGGCTCGCCGGGCGTGCCTTGTGCGTTGAAGGCGGCTGAATTGGGCGCTAAAGTTGCCATTGTACAGAAGTTAAAATCCGCTATGGCGGGCGGTAACTTCGGAGCCGGGGTCTTATTGGATAAGAGCGATCCCTATGATGTAGCTCGTTTGGTGACGCTCTTAGAGGCGTCAGCCGATCACCGGGCGAAACGGGGCCTCATTGAAATGTGGGCCAACCATTCCGGGGAAGCAGTAAGCTGGGTGATTGAACAGGCAAAACTCGCCGGTGCTCAAGTAAAAGACATGGGCACACCGGTACATACGGCACTTTTGAAAAAACATGGCTTCAAGATTGAGTTTACTACTTGTGTGTTTGGACCGAAACCGTATAACACGGGGCAGGGCATGAAGGCTCTTTGTAAACTGGCCGAAGAACGGGGCATCGATATTTACTACGGTACGCCGGGTGAACAGCTCGTACAGGATGAAACCGGTCGTGTTATCGGCGTTATCGCTAAATCGCCGGACGGCTATATTCAATTGAACGGCTCGAAGGGCGTTGTCCTTGCCACCGGTGACTATGCAAATAATGCTGAAATGATGCATTATTACATGCCGGATATGGATAATTTGAAACGCAAACGCTTCGGTTATGACGGTGACGGTCACAAGATGATTGCCTGGGTAGGCGGTCGCATGGAAAATGTGGGACATACTAAGATGGCCCATGATATGGATGCGGGCCCGGCGTCGATGATGGATTCGCCGTATATGCGTGTTAAAATGAACGGTAAGCGCTTCTGCGACGAAGCATTGGGCATGGATCTTATGAACTGCTACTTGACGAGCAAGGAAGACGAAGGTCATTATTGCCAGATTTTTGACAGTGATTATATTGAACAGGCCAAACGACTGGGGCTTGGCTACGAAGATTTCGAGTCCATTAAAAAATGGATGCCGGAAGAAGATGTGGAACACACCGGCGTTGTACCGGGGCTCATTGCTACCTTTAAGGCTGATACCTTAGAAGAATTGGCTGCAAAATTAAAGATAAAAGACGTGCCGACATTCTTGGCATCCGTTAAACGTTATAATGAAATGGCGGCGGACGGACGCGACGTGGAATTCGGCGTGGCGAAAGAAAATCTCTGCCCGGTGCTCAAACCACCGTTTTACGGTATTCATCGTCATATTCGCTTTACCGTTTCTTGCTCCGGCATGGTAGTTAACGAACGGCTGCAAGTCGTTGACGATGACGATAAACCGATTGAAGGTCTTTACGCGGCAGGCAATTTAGCCGGTCATTTCTATGGCAGTACGGATTATCCGTTGGATGTATTCGGTCTTAACTTGGGCCACAACTACACCCAAGGTTATGTGATTGCTAAAGAAATCATGGGTGAGTTGTAAGTTGCTGAAGAATATAAGCCAAGTGGCTGTTGTTTGATTCCTAAGGAGGAATGACGTATGAAAGACAAATATGTTTGCACAGTTTGTGGTTATGTGTATGATGAAGCAGCTGAAGGCGTAGCATTTGCCGATTTGCCTGATGATTGGGAATGCCCTACTTGCGGCGTGCCAAAATCTCAGTTTGAAAAGATGTAAGAGGTTTTAAGTAGTAAATGTCTTCATGCGAGGCGTTTAGCAGTGGAAACCTTGTGTGGAGTGGATTGAAGGTGCTCTTTTGATTAGAGTGAATTGAAGTGCGGTAAAAATAAATGTTTACCGGAGAATAGCCCTTGCTCGGTTGAGCAGGGGCTATTCTGCGTTTGTAGGAAATAATTTGTATGAATTTGATTTAAAAGCTGCTACAATAATCTCAACAGGTATAATAGTTTTCAACTTTAATTGGATATTCTTTCAGTAGTTAATGTGCTGAAGTTACTGATGTGTCAATGTCTTATTAAACTTGATCTATTGGTCAACTTAGAGGGAGTTTTTTTAGGAGCTAAATCATGTTTGAAGAGCAAATTGAACGGATTCGTAAGGGGATTGAAACAGCTTTTATTAGTAAGCATGAAGTGTCGGATATTATGTACCAACCTCAATTGGTACTTAATAATCCGACAGAGAAGTCGAAGGTAATAGCTACATTGCAACGTGAGTTATATCGTTGTGACAGCTTTAAGTTTAGCGTGGCTTTTATTACTGATAGTGGTATTGAAGGCTTGCTTGGTACTTTAAAAGATCTAGAACAAAAAGGTATTAAGGGACAAATTTTAACATCAGATTATTTATGTTTTACTGAGCCAAAGGCGTTGGCAAAGATTGCACAGCTATCTAATATTGACTTGAAAATTTATCGCACTCAAAGTGATGGTGCTGAAGGATTTCATACTAAGGGATATATTTTCTCGGATGAAGAAGTGTACCATATTATTATTGGCAGTGCTAATTTAACACAGTATGCTTTATCCGTTAACAAAGAGTGGAATACGAAGGTTGTTACTACAACTGAAGGTGCATACGCACAAACGATAGTTGGTGAATTTGATGAGATGTGGAATAGTCCGGCCAGTCAATGGTATAAGGACTGTATTGATGACTATACCAAGATATATGAGGCTAAGAAAAAGCAATTACAATTTCAGAAACAACAGACTGCTATACAAAATGCTTTAATAGCACAGGGAGCAACGTTAAAACCAAATACAATGCAGGTAGCATTTATGGATTCATTGTATAATTTATTCAAGGCGGACAAGAAAAAAGCATTGTTGATTTCGGCTACCGGTACGGGTAAAACCTACGCCTCGGCATTTGGTATACAACGATTACGACCTAAACGGATTCTATTTATTGTCCATCGCGAACAAATCTTAAAGCAAGCCATGGATACGTATAAGAAGGTCTTTGGTAATAATCGTAATATGGGGATTTTATCGGGCAACTCAAATAATGCAACTGTAAAGAATTGTGACTTTATTTTTGCGACGATTCAAACTATATCAAAGGATACAACATTAAACAGTTTTTCAAAAAAGGCCTTTGATGTGGTAATCTTTGATGAAGCACATAGAACTGGTGGGGCGACGTATCAGAAGGTTATGAACTATTTTAAGCCTAACTTTTTGTATTTAGGGATGACTGCTACGCCCGAACGGTCGGATAACTTTAATGTTTATGAGTTATTTGATTATAATATTGCTTATGAAATACGTTTGCAACATGTATTAGAAGATAGACTTTTATGCCCGTTCCATTATTTTGGCATTGCTGATTTAAAAATTGATGATGAAAGTGTAAAGATTCAAGACTTTAGTCGACTCGTAAGCAACGATCGTGTAGAATACGTAATGGACTATGCTAAATATTATGGCCATAGTGGCGACAGAATTAAAGGCCTCATATTTTGCTCAACTGTAAAAGAGGCTGAGAAATTATCAGAGGCATTTAATAAAAAAGGTTGGCGTACATTGGCTTTGTCTGGGGCTAATACGCAGCAAGAACGAGAAGATGCTATTAAACGTCTTTGCGATGACACTGTGCCTGAATCTGAACGACTAGATTATATTTTGACGGTTGATATTTTTAACGAAGGTGTTGATATTCCTGATATTAATCAAGTTATAATGCTTCGTCCAACGGAGTCGCCGATTATATTTGTGCAACAATTAGGTCGTGGTTTGCGTAAGGCGAACAATAAAGAATATGTGGTAGTGCTAGATTTTATCGGCAACTACAATAATAACTTTATGATTCCGGTAGCGTTGTCTGGCGACCGTACTTATAATAAAGACAATATGCGCCGTTATGTAAGCGAGGGAACGAGTGAGATTCCGGGTTGCTCTACTATTCACTTTGATGCAGTTACGAAGGACCGAATTTATAAGGCTATTGATAAGGCTAAACTTAATGCAGTCAAATTTTTAAAAGATGAATATATTAAATTAAAAAATAAATTGGGAAAAATTCCGGCGCTTGAAGATTTTGATAAATTTGGTGCTATAGATGTGTTCATGATCATTAATTATTCTGGGTCATATCATGAATTTTTAAAAAAATATGAGCCTGAGTATACAGTTGCTTTTAATGCTGATGAAGAGGCGTTTATAAAAATTTTATCTCAGAAATATATGCCGGGTAAGCGTATTCATGAGTTATTGCTCTTGGAAACAATTGTTAATAGTGATGCTATTAAATGGAGCGATTTTGTAAATAAACTTGAGACAATGTATAATTTAGAGAATTCCAAGTCTTTGCATGATAGTGTATTCAATGTGTTATCCGGCGACTTTTATACTGGTTTTGCGGTTAAGCTTTATAAAGACCATCCGTTTATTATTGAAAATAATGGCGTAATAGAGAAATCGCCGATATTTGCAAAGGCAATGGATAAAGAGGAATTTGCCAATGTTATTGAAAAACATATCGAGTATGGTATTCATAATTACAAAAAAAGTATGGAAAACTATTCAAAAAAAGACCGTTCCAGTTATATGCTAAATATACCTATGAAGATGTGTGCCGCTTACTAGAATGGCCAGAGAAGATTGTTGAAAAAAATATGGGTGGATATGTATACAATGTACTTACTAATACGATGCCGGTGTTTATAAATTATGTAAAAGAAAATATATCTCATAGCCTTGCGTATGAGGACCGCTTTGTACATCGAAGCCATTTAATAGGTCTTTCTAGAGTAAATCGGACTGAATCATCGCAAGAGGTTATCCGTTTAGCAAATAAAAATGAAGATAATATTATAATTGCTCTATTTGTGCGTAAAAATAAGGATGATAACAAGTCTAAAAAATCTAAGAAGTCTAAGAAGTCTAAACAGTCTAAAGAGTTTTATTACTTGGGAACAATGCAATCAAATGGAGAAACTAAGGCGATTAAGAGACCAACTAATAATACGGTAAAGGCTGAAAAAGGAAAAGCTAAGGTCCAAAGTAATAAGCTTGTGAATGCGGTTGAAATTCATTATATTTTGGACCAACCAGTGCGTGAAGATATTTATGACTATATTACAACTGTGGATATAGACGTAGAATAGGAGATAAAATGAAGCAAATTGAAGTAGTCGCAGCAATTATCCGACATGATGATACGTTTTTGGCGACTCAACGTGGATACGGTGAATTTAAAGATGGTTGGGAATTTCCCGGTGGTAAAATAGAGCCCGGTGAAGAGCCTAAGGAAGCGTTGAAACGTGAGATTAAAGAGGAATTAGCTGTCGATATTGAAATTCAAAACTTTCTGTGTACGGTGAAATATCAGTACGATACATTCCATCTTACGATGCATTGCTATATTTGTGAGCTAGTGGACTCTAAAATTACTTTGTTGGAACATGAGGCGGCTAAGTGGTTAACAATTGATGCGTTAGATAGTGTTGATTGGCTACCGGCAGATATTGAGGTCGTTGAAAAACTAAAAGTTTGGGCTAAATAATTAGTTGTGCTGTAATAAGAGGTGAGGATTTATTCCTTGCCTCTTTTTGCTTTAGTTTTATCTAGAGTCGTTTTACTTTAATAGTAGTTGACTCGCACCAATAGTGGATTCTTGACTATTGGTGTATTTTAATTTACTTATCGTAGTTAAACTTATATAATAAAGATCAAAACGCAATAGACGTTGCAGTATTTTAGTAGATTTAATTTGTGATACATAAGGAGGCAATTGGAACGATGAAACCTTTTTTAAAATGGGCTGGCGGCAAAAATCAGTTGCTCCCTTACATAGAGGCGTATTATCCATTTGAAGATAAAAATATAAATAAATATGCGGAACCTTTTATTGGCGGCGGTGCTGTTTTATTTGATATATTGAGTAAATATGATTTAGATGATGTTTATATCAGTGATGTAAATAAAAGTTTAATAAATACATATAAAAGCATTCAGCAGAATGTTGGTGATGTTATAGCACAATTAGAAGCTTATCAAGAAAAGTTTTGGCCTATGGAACAAGAGGGCAGAAAAGTGCTTTTTTATAAAAATAGGGATAGATATAATGAGCTGCTAAGTTTAAAATTTCTGGAAAATATTAATACAGCTCCTTTGACGGATAAACATATTGAGTTGGCTTCGCTCTTTATTTTCCTGAATCGTACCTGCTTTAATGGCTTATATCGGGTTAATCGCAATGGTTTTTATAACGTACCTATGGGGGCGTATAAGCGACCATTAATTTGTGATGCAGAAAACCTTGTCGAGGTTGCTAAAGCTTTAGCTAAAGTGCACATTGTTTGTGATACTTATAAAGCTGTAGATGATTTTGCAGATAAGCAGACTTTTGTCTATATTGATCCGCCGTATCGCCCTCTCTCGGAAACAGCTAATTTTACGTCATACAGCGAATATGAATTTAATGATGATTCACAACGAGAGTTAGCGGAATTCGCACATCATTTAGATGGTAAGGGAGTTCGTGTGTTATTAAGTAATTCTGATCCCAAAAATACGAATCCGGACGATGAGTTTTTTGACGAAATCTATAGTGGATTTAAAATCGAAAGAATTTTTGCTAACCGAGCTATAAATAGCAAGGGCTCAAAACGTGGTAAGATTACCGAATTGTTGATTAGTAATTAATAATTTTGAAAGCAAAATTAAATTTAGGGGCATTCATTAATAGCTATTTGCTGTTAATTTATTTTTAGGTATTTATTGTATTAGGAATAGTGTATAGGGAGGATAGTATCATGAAACGTGATTTTATTAATTGGCTAGCAGAATTTAAGGACAGTATTGCTAATTATCAGTACTACATAAATTTTGAAAAAATATATGGTAATATTGATAAAATTAGGATTGAACTAAATATTTTAAACTCTCTAATTGGCTCAAAAAATATCGAGTCTGAGTTTGAAGGTCTAGTAGCTAAATACCCGGAAGTTCTCAAATGCATCCCACTTCTATTGGCTGTTAGAGCAAACGAAATCTATGCAATAGATGATGATGGGGAGTTTTTATTCAATTTTAAAAAGATGAACTACTCAGCTGATGCGTATAAAATGTTCATGAGAAAAACAGGCTTGTTTGATTTAATGGCTAATCATATTATCAGTAATCTCATTGATTATGCAACCGGCGTAGAAACCGGCTTAGACTCAAACGGACGTAAAAATCGTGGTGGTCATTTGATGGAGGATTTAGTAGAATCATATATTAAAAAAGCTGGTTTTGAGCGTAATGTAAGCTACTTCAAGGAAATGTATATTCGTGATATCACTCGAAATTGGGGAATTGATTTATCTGCGATTTCTGATAGAGGGCGCAGTGAAAAACGATTTGATTTTGTTATAAAGACCGAGGCTATGGTATATGGTATTGAAACTAATTTCTATGCCGGTGGTGGTAGTAAGTTGAATGAAACAGCTCGTAGCTATAAGACATTGGCGATGGAGTCGAATACGATTGATGGATTTTCTTTTGTTTGGTTTACTGATGGTAAAGGCTGGAACAGTGCCAGACATAATTTAGAAGAAACTTTTGACATAATGGACCATATTTATAATATAAAAGATTTGGAAAATGATATTATTTCAAAAGTTATAAAATGAGGAAGTGTATTTGTAAGTTATGGCTGTAAAGAAAATTAAAAAATGGGAACCTGAAGATTTTGAATTGGAGATGACAACTCATTGGTCTTTTCCAAAAAGGGGGGATTGGGCTACCCATGATGCGAAGTGGCGTGGCAATTGGTCACCATATATTCCGAGAAATATTTTGTTGAGATACTCTCAACCCGGTGATTTAGTATTGGATCAATTTGCCGGTGGGGGCACAACTTTAGTTGAAGCTAAGTTATTAAATCGTAATATTATTGGGGTTGATTGTAATGATGTAGCGTTAGCACGTTGTGAAGAAAAAATAGATTTTGAACATGATGGCGCTGATGGTACAGTTGTGGTGCGTAAAGGCGATGCCAGAAATCTTGATTTTGTTGCGGATGAAAGTATTGATTTGATTTGTACGCATCCTCCATACGCTAATATTATTAAGTATAGTGATGGTATTCCGGAAGATTTATCACAACTTAAAATTAAAGACTTTTTAGAAGCAATGAAACCGGTTGTCAATGAATGTTACCGCGTTTTAAAGAAAGATAAGTTTTGTGCAATCCTCATGGGAGATACGCGACAAAAAGGCTGTATGCAGCCTATGTCGTTTGACGTTATGAAAATATTCCAAGACGCCGGCTTTACTTTAAAAGAATTAATCATTAAAGAGCAACATAATTGTAGGGCGACGGGGTATTGGAAAACAAATAGTGTAAAATATAATTTCTTATTGATTGCCCATGAATATTTGTTCGTATTTAGAAAATAATAGGTAGACCTTAGAGCCCCCTCGAAATTGTCGAGAGGGCTCTCTTTTGTTATACTTATATTGGTTTAAATTGATATACATAATCAATAAATATATTTAAAGATTCAATCTAAAGGAGTATTTCATGTCTGCCACGACTTCACTATATATGCGACTTAAAAGCTTTGCCGACGGGGCGATAGATCTACTATCAGCCCTGTTTTTACCGATTATTGCCTTACTGGTATCGACTGGTATTTTAAAAGGTATCTTCATTCTTCTCACTGTAAATCACTTGGTACCGGAAGGTTCGAGTACGTATGTAATCTTGAACGCTATGAGCGATGCGTTCTTCTACTTTATACCGGTTTTTCTTGCTTACACGGCGGCGAAGCGGTTTAATACAGATCCCTTTACGGCCATGTTACTGGCGTGTGTGTTGGTGTATCCGGATGTGACACAGCTCATGAAAGCACCCGGAGCGGGCGGTATGGAGTCGGTAGAAGCATTGGTGCAAAGCTTGGCGGCGACTATGGGACAATCCGGCGATGGTAGTGCCGTGGCAACGATGTTCGGTCATGTAGGTGGTGCCGGTGGTTGGCAAGGTCCTGATTTATTTGGCTGGCCCATGGGGCAGGTTATGTATCCCTCGTCGGTGATTCCAATTTTATTGGCCGTATATTGTTTGCAATATGTAGAAAAGTTGGGTAAAAAGATTTTCCCTGAAGCGGTGCGCGGGTTATTTACGCCACCCCTTTGTATTATCGTGATGACACCGTTTACCTTAGTTATTTTAGGACCTATCGGTACCTGGCTTGGTGCTTTATTGGGCGGCGGTTATGAATTAGTTTACGGCCTCAGTCCGTTGATAGCCGGCCTTATTGTGGGCACGGTGCAACCGTTTATCGGCATGTTGGGGCTCCAATGGGGCTTTTTCCCGATTGCTATTAACAATGTGGCCGTATACGGTTTTGATACCTTAATGCCTTTATTCGGTACGGCCATGTTCGCTCAGGCGGGCGCTGCCCTGGCGGTAGCGGTGCGCAGTAAAAATAAGGTATTTAAGACGGAAGCCTTTTCCGCGGGGCTTATTGCTTTGCTCGGGGTTACGGAACCGGCTGTATTCGGGGTTACTTTGCGTTTGAAACGACCTATGGTTTGTGCCTGTGTGGCCGGTGGTTTAGGCGGTGCCTTGGCAGGCTTTTTCAAAGTAAGTGCCCCTTCCTTTGCCATTCCGGCGGTTACTACGTTACCGGTATTCATGGGACCATCTTTTATGTGGTATTTGACAGCTTTAGGGATTGCCTTTGGGCTGAGTTTTGTGCTGACTTTGATAGTTGGATTTAAAGATATTAAGTATTCAGAGGTAACGATGATAGAGGAATAAATGAAAGTTAATTTTAATATTCAATTAGTGTAGTAAGTATCTGGTTTTATCATTACTTTTACCCACACTTTTTGTCCACCCTGAAGTAAGCATTTGAATTTAACGATATTTGCTCTAATAAAAAAGACTTATCTCGAAGCTGTAAGCAACTTAGTGATTAAGCATTATTGCAAACAGCGGAGATAAGTCTTTTTTCTTTATTTAAGTTTTTGGGCTCAGGGCTTAAAGCGAAATCTTTTCAGATTTTTCACAATAATCCTCGTATTAATACCAAATGTAACGAATCAATACGATGATGGCCAACGGATACATAATCCAGTGAACTTCTTTGGTACGGCCGGCAACGATTTTAAGAAGTGGGTACATGATAAGACCGGCGGATACGCCGTTAGCGATGCTGTAAGTGAACGGCATCAAAGCGATTACCATGAAAGCCGGGAAGGCTTCGGTCCAATCGGAGAAATCGATGTCGCGAATCGGTTCCATCATCAAGGCACCCACTAAGATTAAGATTGGAGCTGTTGCACAGTTTGGCACGAGGGTGATTAACGGTGCAAAGAGTAATGCCAAGAGGAACAAGATACCGCAAGTAACGGCGGTTAAACCGGTACGACCACCGGCGCCGACACCGGCCGCACTTTCTACGAAAGCGGTAATGGTGCTGGCCCCTAAAAGGGCACCGAAGCTTACGCCGACGGCATCGACGGTCATGGCTTTGCCAAGTCCCGGGAATTTACCTTCTTTAGGATTAGCGATGCCTGCTTTAGTGGCTGTTCCGATTAAGGTACCCATGGAGTCGAATAATTCAACGAAGGTGAAAGAGAAGATAATGGTTACGAGACCCATGCTCATGGCGCTGCCGATATCTAATTGGAAGAAAGCGGCTTTGCTGAAATCAGGCACTGCGATAATGGAGAAGTTGTCAGGTAATTGGGCATTACCGGTTGCATACGCCAAGATGCTGGTAACAACGGCGCCGATAATGAAGGAGCCTTGTACGTTGCGGGCCATCAAGAGGGCTGTAAAAACGAGACCGAAGAGGGCCAAAGCTACTTGCGGATCCATGAGGTTACCTAAGGTAAGGATGGTTTCCGAAGAACCCGGTGTGGAATGGCCTTTGGTGGCAATCACTTGGGCCAAGCTGTCCGGGGACAAGGATAAGGTAATGGCCATGAGACCGGATAATTTCAAACCGATAATGGTGATGAAAAGACCGATACCGACGGTAATGGCAATTTTCATAGACGCCGGAATGCCTTCAACAATGTGTTGACGCACCGTAGTGAGGGTCAAAATGAGGAAAACAATACCGGAAATAAATACGGCCCCCAATGCGGTTTGCCAAGCGACGCCCATACCGAGTACGACGGTAAAGGTATAAAAGGCGAGCAGGCCTACGCCCGGTGCCAAGCAAATCGGATAGTTAACGAGGAGCCCCATGGCAATCGTTACGATACCGCCGCCTAATGCAGTGGCGATGAGGACCGCGTCTTTATCCATGCCGGCGATGCTGAGTAGATTCGGCGCCAAGAAAAGAATATACGCCATGGTGATAAAGGTGGTTAAACCGGCGATAATTTCACCTTTCACCGTTGTATTACGCTCGCTGAGCGCAAACAGTTTTTCTAACATATGTGACCTCCTATATGTTTTAGAATTATAAATTCATCCCTATTGTATCATGGTAAATCAGAAAAGTAGAGAGGTAAATAGAGAAAATTCACAAAGTAAATAGACGTAATTAGCAAGATAAATAGCGATAATTAGCAAGGTAATTCAAAAAAGTAGGAAGTAAATCAAAGAAATGTGGCGAGGAATTTTAATTCCCCTCTTTGATAGGGGATAAATCTTGTGATATAATGAATTTAGTAATTCCTACTGTGAAAGAGGTATATGAACTATGAAAATTTCAACTAAGGGTCGTTATGCTTTACGCGTATTAGTTGACCTTGCAGAACATGGTACTAAGAAGAACGTGTCTATCCGCGAAATTGCGGAACGTCAGCGTATTTCCGATAAATATTTAGAAGGCATTGTAGCACGCTTGAGCGCGGCCGGTTATGTAAAGAGTGTACGTGGTAAATACGGCGGTTATCGCTTGTCGATGGAGCCGAAAGATTACACGGTTTATGATATTTTGCGCGCTGCGGAAGATTCTATTGCTCTCGTAGCTTGCTTGGAAGATGAAGTAAACCAATGTCCACGCAGCAAGACTTGTATGACCTTGCCTTTATGGGAACATATGCAGGCTCAATTCAAAGAATATATGGAAAAGTTAACGTTGCAGGATGTGTTGGACAAAAAGTTTGATGTATCTGATGATTCAGAAGATGATGAAGAGGCTCACTCGGCCGAAGGCAAAACTGCCGATGAGACAGCCACTGACGACACTTCCGCTGACGTAACCGGTAAGAGTACACCGGCCTAATTGAAGACAATGGTAACGGACGGTACTGTAGTAAAAAGTAAATAGCGATACGGTATATCAAAAGAACGTTTGAAGTTATAAAACACCTTTGAGTGGTACAATCTGCATTTACTTTTTATGGTAAAAGTGCGGGCTGATGCTAAAAGGTGTTTTTCTTTTTGACACAGCCGGATGTATGGGGGCGAAGCACTAGACGTTTGGAAGATGAGCAGGTTACTCTCTTCAGCCGAGGCACTCACCTTGACAGGGGTTGTCGCATTGTATAGAATTATATTGTGAACTAATTAATTGAGATAAGGAGAAAAACCTTGATAGATACAAATATAGAGGAACTGGCTCTAAAGAATCAGTTGTGTTTTCCCTTGTACGCCTGTGCGAAGGAGATTGTAAGAGCTTATCAGCCGTTATTGGAACCTTTAAATTTAACATATACGCAATATATTGTGATGATGGTTTTGTGGGAACACAGCCATTTGAATGTAAAGTCCCTGGGCGAGTATTTATATCTCGATTCGGGAACGCTTACGCCATTACTGCGTAAAATGGAAACTAAAGGCTTTTTAACACGGACGCGCTCCAAAGAAGATGAACGAACCGTCATTATTTCCATTACGGATGAAGGCCGCGAATTGCAACAGCGGGTAGCCCATGTGCCGAAGGCGATGGCGCAGGTGGTAAATCTGACGGATGAAGAATTCACTACCATGTATAAACTGTTGTACAAATTGATTGCGCAGCTAACCGGACGGGAACAAAAAGTATAATTGTAGCTATTTAGTGTGAGCTCCTTGAGTATGATCAAGGAGCTTTGCTTTGTTTGAATTAAAATTATAAGTATATGACAACAAATGTTGCCTTAAAATTGTGAAATGAATGGCCGAAGGGCAAGTTTTGAAGAAAGAAGGAATCATATGGCAGATGCGAGAGGCGGAATGCGCAACGTATGGCTGTTAACCGGCTGTATGACGGGTTTATCCATATGTTACACGATGTTGATACCGTTTTTGCCGGTATATTTATTAGAATTAGGTGTAGGTCACGATAGCGTCGCTATTTGGTCCGGCGTTGTCTTTTCCATTACGTTTTTTGTAGCCGGCGTCATGGCTCCGATTTGGGGGCGTATGGCGGATACGAAGGGCAAAAAACTCATGGCCATTCGTGCCGGTATTTTGATCGGTATTTCTTATATTTTAACGGGTTTCGTACAAGATGCGTGGCAATTGTTTGCGACACGTGCTTTGATGGGCTTTGCCAACGGCTTTATGCCGGCGGCGATGACCATGGTATCCCTCAGTGTGCCGAAAGAAAAAACCGGTACGGCGCTGGGGATTTTTCAGACCGGTTTAATTGTAGGTAACGTTATCGGGCCGCTTCTCGGCGGTTTGATTGAAGCGGTTGTGGGCATGAGGCCGGTATTTTTCATTGCCGGTGGCGTTTTATTCGTGGCCAGTGCGGTGGTATTCTTCTTTGTAAAAGAACCGCATATGGGCGATGCGCAGCCGGTTGAAACGACTTCGTTCCGAGAAGATTGGAATTTTGTTAAAGGTCGCAAAGTATTGACGGATTTACTATGGTTGTATTTCATTATGCAGGCCGCTATCTTAATGCTGCAGCCTATTTTGGCGCTCTATGTAGGGCAGTTGCAAGGCACGATGGAAGGGGCCGCTCTCTTGGCCGGTACAATCTTGAGTGTCGGCGGTTTGGCCGGTGCGGTAACAACCAATATTTGGGCCGCTTTCGGGCAGCGCAAGGGCTATTTTAAAGCCGTATTTTATGCCCTTTGCGGTACCGGTATATTCTTGTTTTTACAAAGTATGCCGTTTGGCATTACCTGGTTCGGCAGCTTGCAGATTTTGGTAGGCTGTTTCATCGTAGGGGTCAACCCGTTGTTGAGTGCGGCCTTAGCTCATTATACAGAACCGGCATTTCGCGGTCGCGTATTCGGTATGGCCACGACGGCCAACCAGTTCGGTTGCATGGTGGGGCCGCTCTTTGCGAGTGGTGTAACCACCTTCTTTGGGATTCAGTATGTATTCTTGGTAACCGGCGTGCTCTTGATGTTCGTAGCATATCAAGTGTATCAACGCCGTGTTAAAGCGGCTGATGCCTTCTAATATATATTTAGACTTTTAATATTTTCGATTTAATGGTATAGTGTTATCAATATGGTGTAATATGATGTTAAATCAGAGCATTATATGAGATGAAATGAGAGATAAAAGAGAGTTAAAAGAGAAAGTGAGGTCAATTTATGGCTATTCAAAGTGTTTATGCAGATAAACGAACAATCTATGTGGCAGGTGGCTGCTTCTGGGGTGTAGAAGCGTATTTTAAACGTGTAGCCGGCATTTTGGGGACTGCCGTAGGTTATGCGAACGGTAAAACGGAAAACCCGACGTATGAAGAGGTATGTCATAATGATACGGGCCATGCGGAAACGGTGCGCCTCGAGTATGATCGCCACATTATTTCCTTGGAAGAAATTCTACTGCATTTGCTCAGAATTATCGATCCTTATTCTGTGAATAAGCAAGGCGGCGATGTAGGCACTCAGTACCGAACCGGCGTTTATTATACCGATGAAGCGGATAAAGCCCGTGTTGAACGCCTTTTTAAGGCCGTTGATCCGTACGGTAAATTTGCCGTAGAAGTATTGCCGTTGGAACAATTCTTTGATGCGGAACTCTATCATCAGGACTATTTAGATAAAAATCCGAACGGCTATTGCCATGTGGCTTTATATAAAGCGAACGAACCATTGGTGGATTTACCGGCTTATGTGAAAGAAGATAAGGACGCCTTAAGAGCTCGTATCGGTGATGATGCGTACGCCATTACCCAGGAAAGTGCAACGGAACACCCGTTTACCGGTGAATATGACGACTTTTTTGAAAAAGGCATTTATGTGGATATTGTAACGGGGGAACCGCTTTTTATATCCGCGGCTAAATTTAACTCCGGTTGCGGTTGGCCGGCATTCTCGCGACCTATTACGGCAAATTCGGTTGTATATAAAGAGGATCTTTCGATTCCGGGCCGTCCTCGTGTAGAGGTGCGCAGTGCCCATGGCGATTCCCATTTAGGCCATGTTTTCACAGATGGCAAAGAAGATTTGGGTGGTCTTCGTTATTGTATCAACAGTAAGTCCTTGCGTTTTATTAAGGCTGAAGATATGGTCAAAGAAGGCTATGGCGCTTGGTTGCCGTTATTGGATGAAGAAGTATAAAATGTAATACGAAATAAGGTTTTGGGTCGTAATCCGCGGCTTATAGGACAAAAAGTGTGTGTGGCTTTTTTAAATTAATCCCAATAAATTGGAAATTCCGTGGACATATGGAACTCATTCCAAACAATGGCATCCCCCCATTGCGGCAAGATATTATCCACACG
>ENA-OQKF01000235-OQKF01000235.1-human-gut-metagenome-genome-assembly--contig:-NODE-235-length-41901-cov-60.544070_pt1 | contig 41901 bp, 19 predicted proteins | sample MGYA00242617_ERZ504784 | MGnify/ENA primary metagenome ERZ504784 (study PRJEB26092, sample SAMD00036364) | human gut metagenome | host: Homo sapiens | study: EMG produced TPA metagenomics assembly of... | reverse complement strand
CGATCGTCTACCCGGTGACCCGTCGTGCGCCGATGCTGGTCAAGGACGGCGACCATGTCGAAGCCGGCACCCAGCTCATCGAAGGCTCCGTCGACCCGAAGAAGATCCTGCGCATCCTCGGCCCGCGCGCCGCACAGGTGAACATCGTGGAGGAAGTGCACACCGTGTACCGCTCCCAGGGCGTGGATATCCACGACAAGCACATCGAGGTCATCGTGCACCAGATGCTGCGTCGCATCACCGTGATCGACTCCGGCGACACCGACCTGCTGCCGGGCGAACTCGTGGACAAGGCACGCTTCAAGGCCGCCAACATGGAAGCCGTGAAGAACGGTGGCAAGCCGGCCGCCGGCCGTCCGGAGCTGATGGGCATCACCAAGGCTTCGCTGGCCACCGATTCCTGGCTGTCCGCGGCCTCCTTCCAGGAGACCACCCGCGTGCTCACCGAAGCCGCCCTGAACCAGAAGGTCGATGACCTGAAGGGCCTCAAGGAGAACGTCATCATCGGTAAGCTCATCCCGGCAGGTACCGGCCTCGCCCGTTACCGCAATGCCACGGTGGAGCCCGACAAGGCCATCCGCGACACCATCTACCCGAACTTCGGTTTGGGCGGCGAAGGCACCGACAGCTCCTTCGGCGACACCGACCTGTCCGATGTGGACTTCTCCAACATCGACTTCGGCGACCTGAAGCTGGGCGATGACTTCAACCCGGATGACTTCCTGGACGACAACGGCGGCCAGACCGATCTGGGCGACACCCTGTGAGATTCCCCTCACGATAGTCGACAGACGAATCATCTGACATAGCGAAAGGCGGAACCGACCAATACCGGTCGGTTCCGCCTTTCGCTATATCTATATGTCGTGGGATTGCGAGGTTGTGGATTAATCGCGGGGGAGGGTTTCGCAGTCGTCTTTTGACGTTACTTGATCTTCTCCGAAAGCGTGGTTTCCAGATCCTTCAACGAACCGCTGAGATCGGCCTCCTTCGCGGCCTTTTGCAAATCGGACTGATCCAGGGTCGGCGAATCGATGTCGGACATCTTCGCATGAAGATCCTGAAGCTTTTCGTAATCGGCGGACCCATACTCGATATCGTTGAGATTCAGATCGGCCATCTGATCCACGATGTCCTTCTTCTTGCTGATGCTTTCCTGCATATCCGCGCCATACTCGGCATAGGACTTGATGGGAACCTTGGCCAGATCGCCGGCGTCGGCGGCACAGCTTTCGAGCGCCTTGGAAAGATCGCGATAGTACGAAGACATGTCGGCGGAGTCGAATTTCGGCAGCTTCGTGCAGGTATGCGTCATCTTCATGAGCGCGGGCATGGTCTGGGCCAGATCGTTCATGTACCTCTCGTATTTCGCACGGTCCTGCTCGAACGTCTCGTACTTCTCCTTGACGTCCTTGTCTTTCTTCACGGCCTTCATGGCAGCCAGCTTGTCGCTGTCCTGCTTGAAGGTCTTCAACTTCTTCTTGCCCTCGTCATAAGCGGAGGATGAATCGTTGTCCGTTGCGCTCGCCGCCGAGCTGAATTCCTCATTGATGGCTGTATAGCTGCTTTCCAACGCCTGCGTTTGGACCAGCGCTTCCTCGTAATCGGAACGGCTGACGCGATTCGTAAGGAAGAACACCGCTGCCAGCGCGATGACGACGACTGCGGCCACCGCGCCGATGATAATGGCGACCGGCGGCTTATTTTTGGCCGCGGCGCCGGCTTGCTGGGAAGGAAAGTTGCCGGGCTTTGGCGGTTGCGGCTGTCCGTATTGAGGCCCGCCCGGCTGTGGCTGACTGTAGTTTGGCGCCTGCGGCTGCGGAGGCTGGTTATACTGCGGTTGCCCATTCTGCGGTTGACCATACGGAGGAGTGTTCGCCGTGAGAAAAGTCCTTCTTAGCCTTTTTCCTTTTTTTGAATGTCGAATCCGTGAACACGGAGGGAAACATCGACGTGTCCGTCTCTTTTGACGAGTTACAGCATAATATTTTGAGATGGAATATGCGAGCATCGTATTGCAGAATGAGTATCGTCAGACGGCATGGACGTCACCTTCCTACAATGGGAATATGAGTTTTCTACCTTACCCGCCGCCGCCCGAACCAGGGTGGTATGACGATGACGTCACGGTGATGGCGCAACCCACAGCCGAACCCGTCGACAATGCCGCCGATTCCTTGGAAACACGCGAACGGCTCGCCGCACAGAACGAATCGGACGACCACGATATGCAGGATGTTTCCGTTGCGAAGGGCGACGCTGCCGTTTCGGACGAGGACGATATCGACTGGGACGGCACCGTGCTTTCCGAAGCCTTCACCATGAAGCAGCCGAAGCACACGTACGTGCTGGACAACGAGCAGACCGGACAGCAGGTGATCGTGGATATGGGCGTGCTCCTTGGCCGCAAGCCTTCGGCCGAAGTGCCCGCCGGCGCCAAATCGGTCAAGCTGGAGGATCCGACGCGCACAATCTCACGCAACCATGCGGCGATCAGCTTCGACCAGGATGGCACGCTGTGGATAGAGGATTACGGTTCGCTCAACGGCACGTACATCATCCAAGACGATGTCGAAACCAAAGTGGAACACAAGCCGATGCAGCTGGAGGCGCCATGCACGGTGCGTATCGGCGACCAGTTCTTCCAATTCCGCAAACAGTGAGGGCGTTTGTCAGTGAAGACACGATTACGCTGACGGACTGCGTTGACGATTTGTGTTGACAGCGTCGGCGCGGACGGTTAGCGGTAAGACGATAAGGGGTTGTCACGGAGATTCCCGCGACAACCCCTTATGTTTCAAATGGTCTGATAATCGGCGTTAGCTCACTGCTGGCGCAGACGAATGGCCGCGTTGATGGCCGAATCGTTCAACTGGCCAAGCCAGGCAAGCAATTCCGGATAGATGTACGGATTGCGCGCAAGACACGGACGAAGCTCCGGCGCTTCGCTGGCGATACGGGCCATCAACATCTGATCGGTGGTGGTCATGGCCAGTTCCGCGGTGAACCCCGCGTCTGCCGGCGATTCCTGGGCCGCGGCATACTGCTGTTCGGCATACTGCTGTTCCGGTTCGTTCTGCGGCTGGCTCGATGAATAATCGGCCACTTCGGACAAATCGGCGGGATTCATGTATGGGTCGACATACTCGGTCGAAGCCTCGTTAGACGCCGCATAGGCAGCGTCCTGACCGTATTGCTGGTTCACCGGCTGTTCCGGCTGATACTGCTGCTTCTGCTGGAACTGTTCCGCCACTGCCGGCTGATACTGCTGTTCCGGCTGGACCTGTTCGGCAACCGGTTCGGCCATTGGCTGGGCCGTCGGTTCGGCAATCGGCTGCGGCTGCACGCCATTTTGCGGAACCGGCCAGCCCATCGCCACCAGCTGCTGGCGGGCGCGCTCATCGCCGAATTCGGCGACCCAACGCTTCAGACCCGGGTACGCTCGCGGATTGGCAACGACATTCGCACCGAATTCCGGATTCTCGTACGCGATTTTCGCCAGGAACACGGGATCGGCGTTCGGATCCTGCACGGCCGCCACCGCGGCATCGAAATCGACCATCATGATCTCCTTGTCTCGTGGTCTGTAACCATCTTATTGAATGACTCGTAACGTTTGCAACGTACCGTCCAGCGCATCGTCGATATCCTCGTCATCGCCGATCTTGCTGACGTTCCAATCCTCGTCGCACGGCATATCGGAACGCATATCCACCACGATGACGGTGATGTTGTCGCGGCCGCCGGCGTTCAGCGCGGCGCGTACCAGCATGTCCGCGGCCATCTGCGGGTCGGCGTACGCCGCCGCGATCTCGGCAAGCTGCTCACGGCCGATCTGCGCATGCAGCCCATCGGAACAGATGATGAACCGTCCGTCCGCACGCGCGGCGTACCAGTCAGGCTGGATGCCGGCAGGCGCGCCGACACATTGCGTGATGATGTTGCGCGGAATGCAACGGCTCGCCTCATCGGGCAGCATCTGCCCCGAATCGATGGCGTTCTGCCGTTCCGAATGGTCGCGGGTGATGCACGTCAGCGAATCCGCCAGCCACGCGCCATTGCCGTCGGCGCGCATATGGTACGTGCGGGAATCGCCCACATTGACGATGTAACACCGTTCGTCGGAACATATCGCGTCATCGCCGACACGCGTCGGCAGCAGCACGCCGCTGATGGTAGTGCCCGCAACGCCGCCGAGCTGCTCACCCAGACGGAGCACCTCCTGCTGGGCAAGGATCAGCGTTTCGTCAATCGCGTCAAGATCGCGCGTCGGCAGTTCGGCCAAACGCGCGAACCGTTCCGCAACATCGGAACTGGCCTGCTTGCCGCCCTTGCCGCCACCCATGCCGTCGCACACCACATACACGCCGTGGCTTGCGCAGGCGCTGTCCTGGTTGTCTTTCCTACGCAAGCCGATATTGCTGTTCAGACCGACCTCAATATGTTTGACGTTCATGAGTCCCGCCCTTTCACACCGATTTTCCGCAAGCGGATTTTCCGGAAGTGGAACACGTCCGCAAGCGATAGTTTCGCCCGCCACCTGCGGAACGTCGGCAGCGAGCCGAGCATGAACTTTCGTTCTTCGGCGATGTCATGCCAGTAGCGTTCCGCATGCTCCTGCGTGACATCGCCTCCGGAGAAGGCCGCGTAATCAGCCTCCCTGCCCAGCGCGAGCAGTGTATCGGCATCGAAGCCCATCTGTTCGGCGATGGCCTGCGCCTGCTCGTTTCTGGTGCCTTGGACGTCAAGGCCGCTTTGCCGGGCAAGCGCCGCGACCGCCTGCCATCCGGCAGCGACGCGTTGCGATGCGCTGCCATGCCTGCGAGCCCGAGCCAGGGCGATCGCCTTGATGGCGAGCAGCAGGCCGCAGACGATGAGCACCGTCCACAGAGGGCTGCCGTAGATGGCGACTTTTCTGACGATTCTGCCGAAACGCTGCCAGAACAGGCTCGTCGGCGTCTCGTCGGCCATGCTGCCGCCAAGCGACGTTTTGCCCTTGGCTTGGTTGTCGTCACGCAGCGGATCGGTAAGCGGCACCGGAGGCTGACGCACCAAGGTCTGCGGATTGGGCGGAGTGAGATTCTGGTTCTCGTCGGGAACCTTCGTTTCCTTCGGTGTCGGGTAGAACGCCACCCATCCGTAACCGTCCAGCTTGATCTCCACCCAAGCGGTCACATCGTTGCCGGTGAATTTCGTGGTGGTGGTTTTGCCATGCTTCTCGGTGCGGCTGTCACTGATCTCGCCCTCGTCGTTCTTCGGCAGGAAGCCCAGCACCACGCGGCTCGGCAAGCCGAGACTGCGGGCCATAAGCGCCATCGCGGAAGCGTATTGCTCGCTGTCTCCAACCATCGCACTGCCGGCGAGCAGCTGGTCGATACGATAGTTGCCGTGACCGGCTCTGGATGGGTAATCGCCATTCAAACCATGGGAGAACCAGCCGGATTCCCTGAGCTTGTCGGCAAGAGACTGCGCGGCCTCGCCGCCCTTGGACTGGCCGCCCGCAATCGCGGTGGCCAGCTTATCCACGCAATCGGGCACATCCTCCGCCTTGGGCTGGCTGATGGAGGAAGCATTCGCCTTGGCGATCTCCTTATCCGTCGGCGTCCGTGGAATGACGCCGGTTTCCGTATAGGACAATCCCGGAGAGGTGCGCGAAGGGTAGATCGCCGACATGGTGTCGGTGTTGTAGTAGAACGAATCGGCGTCCGACGATGTGGCGAACTTCACGCTGGAAGCCGCGCCGGCCATCGGCAGCCAATAGTCGCTCAAACCGTCATCGACCGTGAATTTCGCGGTGAACCGCTTGCCGGTGGCGTTGTTTGTGATGGAATCGCCCACACGATGGTAGTTGGAGGAATCCGAAGCCATGGTGGAATCGGACAGGTTCCACACATTGCCGTCGAAACGGTCCATAACCGCCAAACGCACCGTGGAACCGGCCGGCAGATCGTCGACGGTCAGCAGCACATCGTCCTTATGGTTCTTGATATACGAACGCATGCCGCTCAACGGGCTGGTGTAATCGTACGGGCTCAGCGGCGGATCATAATGGTCGCGCAGAATGGTGCGGTTTTGCCCGACCACCAAGCATCCGCCGATCGCCACAGCCGAAGCCAGCAGCACGATGACTACGGAACTGAGCCAACGGCCCAATTCCAACAGTTTCCAACGCGCGCTGACCCAAACCACCAGCACGACCGCCATAATCGTGCCGATCGCCATACGGTAGAAGCCGCTCGACGTGCCAAGCAGCGCGCAGATCGCAAGATTCGCCACGACGGGAACGACCGCGACCATCGTAAGCCGGCCATCCTCCGCAACCGCGAAGATACCGGCCAGCAGCGCGGCCCACAGGCAGATCGTCCACACGGCGAGCAGCGAGCCGTCGCCGGTGCCGGTCGGCGGGTCGATGGCCAGCAGGTATTTGAACGAGCCGAGCATCCGCATCCACCCCTGCGTCAACGTGCGCAATGTGGGAATGACATGGGCGATGGTGGTGCCATTCAGGAAGATGACCGGGCCGACCACCAGCTGCGCACACGCCATGAACAGCATCTGCCACCACAGGCGCAACGCGGGAACGAGACCGGCAAGCGCCACGAGCGAGCCGATGATGGTGGCGGGGATTGCGGCGCTCGTCCAAGACAGGGCGGAGCCGTATACGTCGATGAGGTTGCTGGCTGCGGCGATGGTCAGCAGGGCGGCGACCGTGAGGCTTGCGTATTGCGCGGCGTGTGGCTGGTTGGTGTTGGGCATGGCTGGGGACTTGCCGCTGCGGGACATCCAGATGACGGAGTGGGTGGAGTCCGCCCATGAGCCGGTGCCTGTGCCGGTCGCCATGCCAGTGTTGGTGTTGGCGGAGTTGGTGCCTGTGCCGGTGAGGTTGCCGGTGAAATTGCCGGTGTTGGTGAATGTGGTGCTCATGCCAGCACCCCCATGATCATGGGGAGGTCGTTGAGGTCTCCCACGGTTGCCAAGGTGAAGTCGGAGTAGCGTTTGATGGCGCGCGGTTGGCCGGTTGCGGCTTGAAGCACCACGCAGGTTGCGGAGCGGGGGAGTGCGAGGACCATGTGTTTGATGTCGTCGATGGTTTTGAGCCTGCCGACGGTGAAGAAGTAGAAGGATGCGTCGGGGGCATGTTCGAGAGTGGTTTGCGCGAGGTTGGGATTGTCGTCGATGTCAGGGTCGATGCCGCTGCAGCCATCGAGAAATTCCGTGGCGTTGCGCGGAATGGCGTGCGTGGAACCGGCATGCGCGGTGACTGGCCGGTTCTGCTGCAGGCATTGCACGCCGATGGAGGCGTGGACGGATACGGCCAGTTCGAATTCCTGGGAATCGATGTAATCATCCGGGTTCACGCTGATGGTCAGAGCGGTGTCGGTACGGCGGGTGGCTTCGTATTGGCGGATCATAAGCGATCCGGTTTTCGCGGAGCTGAGCCAATGCACGTTGCGTACGTCATCGCCGGGCTCGTATTCGCGCAGGCCGTAGAAGTCGAGGTCGTCGTCGACGATTTCGCCGCTTGGCTGACCTTCCAAATCGCGTGGAATGCCGGCGTTCAGGGTGCTGAGCAGCACGGTCTGCGGATGAATGAACACGTTGATCTGGTCCACGAGTTTCTTTTCGTGGCGGATCAGACCGAACGGGTCGCCTTTGCGGATGGATAGCGGGCCGATGGGCAGCACCGCGCGGCTGACGGCGGTGAATTCCACAGTCGTCTGGCGTGACTGGCCTGCGGCGAGCATGGGAATGGCGAACCGTTCGTGGTTGTCTCCGATGGGCAGGTCGCCGCGCGCCGACGTGGTGGGGGTGCGGCCCGGATTGTCCACGCAGACGTCGACTTTCACCGTGTCTGACACCGTGACGCGTCTGCTGGACACGTCGATGGTGGCTTGGAACGAGGTGTTGCCAAGGGAAAGCATGACCGCCGCGGCCAGCATGACCGCGAACACCACCGCCATGGCCAGCAGCTCATGCCACCCCAGCAGGACGAACGCCACCAGCGAGGCGACGGCGAGCGCCGCCACCGCCCAGCCAAGCGGCGACACGTATGAGGTGGCCAGTCGCTTGATGCGATGTTTGAGGCGGCGTAGGGATCGTTGGATGGTCCGTCTGCGCTGCACTGTGTGCGAATGCCGCATTCCTTGACCTTTCGGATTGTGTGGTGCGTATGCCGGGGTGGATTGTGTTTCAGGCGTTGGCGCCCAGGGTTGGGGCCGGCACGTCTTCGAGGATCTGGCCGATCATCTGTTCGGGGGTGTTTCCGGCGAAGGTGGCTTCGGCGGTGAGGGTGATGCGGTGCGCGAGCACGGGTACGGCGAGGTTTTTGACGTCGTCGGGCACTACGTAGCCGCGGTTGTCGGAGGCGGCCCATACGCGCGCGCAGCGGGTCAAGGCGAGCGCGCCTCGCATGGAGGAGCCGACTTGGATGCGTTCGTTGTGGCGGGTGGCTTCCACCAGTCGCACGATGTATTCGAGGATCGCGTCGTCGAGATGCACGGTTTCGCTGATGTTGCGCATGCGCAGCACGTCTTCGCCGGTGAGCACCGGATGCACGGTGGCGGCGCGGTCGGTGACGTTGACCTGTTTCAGGATGTTGACGCTCACGTCGTGGCTTGGATAGCCGATGGTGGTTTTGATGAGGAAACGGTCCATCTGCGCTTCCGGCAGCTTGTAGGTGCCGAGCTGTTCGATCGGGTTCTGGGTGGCGATGACCATGAACGGCTGCGGCACCGGGTGGGTGACGCCGTCGACGGTGACCTTCTGCTCTTCCATGACTTCGAGTAGTGCGGACTGTGTTTTCGGTGAGGCGCGGTTGATTTCGTCGGCGAGCACGATGGACGCGAAGATCGGGCCTTCGCGGTATTCGAATTCGCCGCGCTTCTGGTCGTAGTAGGTGACGCCGACCACGTCGGACGGCAGCAGGTCCGGGGTGAACTGGATACGTTTGAACGACATGTCGATGGAGTTGGCAAGGCCTCGCGCCAGCTGGGTTTTGCCGGTGCCCGGGTTGTCTTCGAGCAGGATGTGCCCGCCGACCACCATGGCTGTGGCGCATTGGCGGATGGGTGCTTCCTTGCCGACCACGACCTGGGAGACGTTGTCTACGAGCTTGGCGAACTTCTCATGGAATTCGGTGATGTCTTTGCTGGGTGCGGTCATCATGGACGTGTCGACGACCGGCTGGGATTGTTTGACGGGCTGTACAGGCTGGCTGGGCTGGACGGGTTGGGTTGGCTGGACGGGCTGCTGCGCGGGCATTGCGACTGCCGGATTGGCGGCCGGTTGGCGAAGGTTCTGCGGCATCGGCTGACGGAACCGCGGCTGGTTCGGCGTTGCCGGGGCGGACTGTTGCGGCAACGCCGGTTGGGTGGTGCCGTGCGCGCTCAGCAGCGTGCCCTCCGGATCCTCATCGGCTTGCGGCTGCTCCGGCAGATTCGGCGTGTGGAACGCCGGCTGCTGCTGGCCGGGTTGGCTGGGAACGCTTGGATTATGGCCGATGGAACCCAGCTGGGTGGCGTCATCGAAATCGTTGCTCATGGGTTGCTCCTTGCTTGTTGTGTTGCTCGTGTGGATGGTTCGTTGTGTTTGCGATTGCTGTGATCGTCCGTTTCACCATCTGGCGTAGTAGGCCAGGCCGCGGATCCAAGGCTTGGATGCGCCGTCGACGGTGGACAGGGCGACGGAGGATGCCACAGGCCGGTCATTCCGCGTGGCCGCTTCGCCTTCCGTGGACGCGTCAGAATCCGATGGCTCCGACGGTTTTGATGGTTCTGAAGGTTCCGACGGTTCGGGTTTCGGCGTGGGAGCCTTGTACCTGTCATGGTCCAGCAGTGTGCCGCCATTGTCCTCGTTGTTGAGCGCGGTGTCGGTGCCCACCACCTTCGCCTTCCACGCGTAATCGACTCCGGTCGGCAGCACATCCTTGACGTTCAGTTTGTCGGAGCCCAATACCCAGGCGACGTCATAGGATTTGCCGTCCGCGGTGAAGGTGATCACGGTTTTGCCGGGCTGGCCGTACATGTTCACCGATCCGCCGCTGACCTTGATGATGTTCGGATCATTGGCGTCCCACGTCAGCATCGGCGCCTTGACGGCGGCCTTCACCTTGCGGACGTATGCCGGATCGGCCCTGCCGGACTTGGAGGTGCTTGCCGCGCCATTGAAATGCTGCGTGACGGAACCCGAGGAACAGGACTGCCATTCCTTGAGCGGGAAATCGTGCGATCGTTCGGAAGCGCCGGCATGGTAGGAGCCGAGTCCGTCCGCGCTCACCGTGAACCCGTCGGCGTGGCCGTTCTCCTTCCAACTGACTACGCACACGTCGTCATGCCCCTTGACGCTGACCGATTCGGGCGCCTTCACCGCGTATTTCGGTGTGAAACGTACGGTCGAATCGTCACTGGTCGTTTTCTCCTTGCCGACCACCGCCGCCTTGATGGTGTATTCCCTGGTGTTGAGATCATGGTCCGGAATCTTGAAATCGTAGGATCCGGAACATCCGTCGATGCTTGCGCTGACATCTCCGGAAATCTCGACGGCCTTGCATCCCGCGTTGCGGGTGTTGCCCACGGATTCGACGGTGACGGTTCCCGTGGTGTCGTCGTTCGTCACGGAGATCTTCGGCGCATCGGGCTTGCCCCACGGCTTGACCGCGTCGGACGCCTTGGACGGTTGGCTCCAATTCACCTTGTTGTGGGCGCGTACCGTCGCCGTGTACGAGTCGCCGTCGGAAATCGCGTTGTTATCGAAAACAAAATCGATTCCGGTGGAATTTGTCGTCTGCTTGGACGGCGCGTTCCTGCCGGACAAAGTCACCTCGTAATTGTCCACCGACGAGAAATTGCCGTCCGGAGCCTTCCACGTGACGCTCACCGTGTTGCCCTTCACACTGGCCGTCACATCCGTCGGCGCATCAGGCAGCTTGTCCGGCGTGCCCTCGACGGCGTTGGAATCCTTGGACCAGCCGACCTCGTTCCTGGCCTGCACCTTGAACGAGTAGGTCTTGCCGTTCTTCAACCCGTCGATGAGACAGGAGGTTTTCTGCCCGCACGAGCGCTCGCCGGACGCGTCTCCGCCCCACATCACCTTGTATTCGGTGATCGGGCTGCCGTTGGCCGAACCGGCCGTCCAGCTCAGATTCACGGCGCCATCCTGCGGGTCGCCGGACACCGCGGAAAGCAGCGGCGCATCAGGTTTGTCCATCACCGAAACGCTGATGGTGCCGGTCACCTCACGTTCTTTTGTTTTGGTGGCGTCGCGCACGGTGACGACCACCTTGTTGGTGTTCGCGCCGATGTCGGAAGCCGCCCTGATGGACACCACGCCGTTGGATGGGCAATCCACCGTCAGCTTCGACGCGCCGTCGGACGTGCATCCGGTCACCGTCAGCGGAGTGTCGGGGAACGGATTGTACGCGTCGGACAGCAGATTCACCTGCTCGCTGGAACCGGCCTTGATTTTCACGGTCTTCTCGGTGACACGGGCGAGTGGCCTGTTGGACGCGGTGACGCGCACGGTCATACCGGCGCTCACCGTACCCTTCGCATATTTGATCGAGACGGGCACGCTCACCGTGGTGTCCGGCGTGGCCGTCTTGTCCGCGGACACGGTCAACGTGCCGGAGGGAGACACTCTGGCATCCACACTGCCGGAATTCACGCCGCCGGAATACGAGTACTGCTTCTCATCCTCGTACAGGCCCGACGCCGAATGGGTCAGCGCCGTCAGATCGATGGTAGTGGCCTTCTCGCCGGCCACCACATCGACGGTGGAGGATGAGAACGTCGGCGGCGGAACCTCACGTCCGATCACCGTGATCGGAAGCGTGAGCACCGCCGAATTGACGATCTTCACCTTGTCGTTCTTGTCTCGCTTGCCGTCCACCGCGGTGAAGGTGATGGACGCGGGACCCGCGTAATCCTTCGGCGCGGTGAACCTCAACGTCTGGTCGTTGACGTACAGGTCGCCGTCCGCGGCCTTCGTGGCGCTCACCGAATCGGCGCCGTCCACATACGCGGTCTTGCCCGCGCCCACACGCACGTAGTCGGCGATGTTGATGGTGATGGTCTCACGCGCATTGACCTTCAACGCCGGCGCCTTCGGACGCAGAACCGGCGGAAACACGCCATATGCGGGCACTTGGATGAACGCGGTGGACGTGATGCCGTACGTCGTGTTCGTGACGGTGTACGGCACCGCGCGCGCCTCATCGGTCAGATCAACGGTGATGATGGTGGAATCCTTGCCGCCCTTGACATGCGCATGGTCGGTCGCGGAAGGATCCACGCCCACCTGAAGCTCGTCGGCGGTGCCGGACGGATTGGCAATCCACTGCGAAACGTCCACGTCCACGGATTTCTTGTCGATCGTGGCGGCGGCCGGAACACGGTAATCGTACGCGGTCGGCGGGTCGATGGCGGCGTTCTCGTCGACATTCACCGTCAACGTCGCCGAATCGGACAGGCCAGCCTTGTCCTTGACGGTGTAGACCACGTAATACGTGCCCGCCTGCTTCGGCGTGGTGAACGACAGCATGTTGTCAACGACCTGAATGCCGCCGATGCCTTGCGATTCCACGTCCTTGGCCACGGTCAGATCAGTATTGTCCCCGGAAATGTCGTTCTGCGCCACCGGCACGGTGGCCGCGGTGTTCGGACGCAGCGTGATCTCGTCGTCGCGCGCGTACACACCCGAATCGGCTCCGGATTTGAACACGCCCACACGCACCTGCGCGGTGGCCCTCTGACCGGTCCAATCCTCCACGGCGTAGGAGAAGGTGTCCGTTCCGGACGAATCGGCATACGCCTCATACACCAGATACGTGGCGCCCACCTCGCTGATACGGCCCAGTTTCGGCGCTTTGTTGCCCAAGCCGAGCAGCTGCACGTCATCGCCGTCAGCGTCGATGCCGGTGAGCGTGATCGGAATCTGCACCTTCTGACCGGCCGCCACCTGCGCCTCGACGTCGGACGGTGTCGGAGCCGCCTTGTTGGACGCGTCCTTCTGATGCACGTTGATGGTGATGGTGGCCGAGGCCGCGTTGCCGAGATTGTCCTTCACCGTGTAGGTGACGGGGAAGGAGCCGGTTTGTCTGGTGGCCTGATAGCGCACGGTGTCGCCGGACACGAACACCAGACCCTTGAACGTGTTCTTGTCATACTGCAAATCGTTCTGCAGGCTCACCGTGGTGCCGTCGGAATACGTGACATGGTCGAGCACGTCCACGGACACGATGCCTTCGGTGCGCACCTGTGTGGTGATGTTCTCGGCCTTCGGCACGGAATTCGACGTGGTCAGCGCCGGCGGCTGCAGGACGATGACGCCGGTCGACGATCCGGCCGCGTTGGCCACGGTGTAGGAGATCCGCACCGGCTCGGTAGGCACCTGACGCGCGGTGATATAGACGCGCTTGTTGCTCACCACACCGGTTTTGATGCCGCTTTGCGCGTCCGCGGTGACGCTGGTCACCGACAGCACGCCGCCCATCGGGTCGACGTCGTTGGCAAGCGGCTCCACAATCGCGGTATTGTCCGCGCCTAGCAGCGCCACATCGTTCGCCGCGATCGGCTTGGCGGCGTCTCCGGCCACCGCCTGCACCTCCACACGAGCCAGACCGGTCGACGGAATGGAACCCTGCGTGATGGTGTACGGCACATAGTAGGTGCCGGGATTGGAGGCGGTGAACGTGATCGACATGTCGGTGGCGTTCATGGTGGTGGCCGCGCCGGACGGCGTCTCCACCGCGGTCAATTCGGCCGGTTCGACGGACGTGCCGTGCACGTACGGTTTGAGCGCGATGGTGGTGCGGGTGTCGGGCGTGGTCTGTTTGACCACGGGGTCGATGACCGCGCCCAGCGTGTTCGCCGGCTTCACGGAGAAGTAGATCATGCCGATGCCGGTCTGCTGGCCGTCGGACACCGTGACCTCGATGCCCGCCCTGCCGGACGACATCGAACCGGCGTTGAAGACCAATTGTCCGTCGGCTCGCGTGGACACCGTCACCTGATCGGTGTTCTGCGGCGATGCCGACACCAAGGTCAGCGGATCGCCGTCGGGGTCGGAGAAGCTGCCCAACGCGTTCGCGGTGTACGAAGCACCCTGCTCCACGTCGATTTCCGGCGGAGTGTCGCTCTGCAGCGGCGCATGGTCGTCGCCGCCGGCCAGCGTGAGCGACACGGTGGCGCTGGACGTCTGCCCGCGCCCGTCGGAAATCTCATAGCTGAAGGACACGTTGCCCGCGGCGGCACCGGAGGCGTCGAGCTGCAGATACCGGCCGTCATAGACGGGGGAGACGGTGATGTTCGCGCCATCCGGAGCGCTCACCGACGTGATGCGCAGCACGGAACAGTCGGTCTGCTCGTCGTTGCGCAACACGTCGAGAATCTGCTGCGATCCCACGCGCGCGCCGAACGAATCGTCCACGGCCTTGATCTGCCCCGACTGCGCCGAACAGTTCTTGCTGAAATTATGCTGGTTGTTGGCGCTGTCGTTGTTCTGCTGCTGTTGCTTCGACTGCTTGGTCTCCACCTTGTTCCACTGGATTTTGATGACCTTGGTGGACTCCTGCGGATTCCACACATTGCCGTTGACCACGTCGTTGAGCACCACCAGACGATGGTTGGTGCGGAACACGAGCTGCGAGGTGGGATTGACATCTTCCAACGAGGAAAACTGTGCGTCCTTGTCGTTCGCCGCGCACACCCTGATGTAATTGTTGGCCTTCTGCGCCCACGCGGCGAACACGCAGCCATTGGTGGACACCGGCTGCGCGGCATCGCCCTTGCCGGCATTCGGCAGCTGCGTGACCTTTTTACTACCCAAATCGACCATGGCGATGCCCCGCGGCGTGGAAACCGCCACCCAGCCAGTCTGCCTGCCATCCGTGGACGGCGCCTGCAACGTCGCCTGACCCTGCAGGCCGATATCCGCGCTGCCCTTCGGCCAGAACACCTTGCCGGCACCGGCTACGACCGGCGTCTTGCCGACCACGGTGAACGATTCGACATTCGTGGCGCCCTTGATCGTCGCATCCTTGCCGGGCGTTCCCTGAGGTCCGTCGACACTGAGCACCGCGCCGTCGGACGCGCGATAGCCGTAGACGACACCGTCATGCGTCACCGCGATACGGCCACCCGACCCCAGCTTCATCTTCGGCGAATCGGTGGTCGGATTCATGGATTTCACATCATCGGCGGACCCGACCCACACATTGCCCGTCTTGACGTTGATGAACGCCGCGGTGTTGCCTCCGACGACGGTCCGCATATCCGATTTGATGGTGGTGTTGCCGCTTTCGCTGACGGTGGAGGCCTCGATGTTGCTGGCCTTCGTACCTTCGGAGATCACGGTGGAGCCATCATGCTGGGCCACGTCGAACCGGGCCGCAGTGGAGGCGACGCCCGCGTCGGCGTCCCGGTTGCGCACGTTGAAACGGGCGGCCTTGCGGTCCTTGAGCGAAGTGACCCACACGGTGCCATCGTCGAGCTGCACGTGACGTTGCGTCACCGAACTGACGATGACGGCCCCGGCGACGATGCCCAGCAACAGCAGCAGCATGACGATCGGCGTGATCCACCGGCGACTGCCGGAAGGCAGCAGCTTGCGCAGCATCGACCCGAATCGCAACTGCCGTTCGTACGATTGCGCCGACTGGTTCTCGGCGTTCCTATGCTTGCTCATCGACTGGCTCTTCCCTGATTGTGCCCAAACTTTGCTTGACCGCGCATCCAACCGCATGCGCCTACCTGTTTGCCCGCATGCATGCCGGGCTGTATTGGTTCGTATCGGTTCATGTCACCCGCATCCGGCCGCAAACTCACGGCTTGGCCGCGCACGCGATCATGGGATTCTCGGACATCTGCCGGTCCGCGCGAACCAGACTCACCTGCACGCACGTCTGCGCGCCGTCGGCCGGATCGATTTCGATACTCGTCGACTCCGTGGTGGTGCCCTGCGCGTTCGGGTCGGTTCCCGAATCGCCGACCAGCGACCACGCGTACGAATCGCCATCCTTCGGCGAAGGATTGACCCATGTGAACCGCACTTTGCCGTCGGCGGTGTATTCGCCCGTAAGATCCTGCACGCTCGGCACACTGCCCGACGTGATCGCCGAATCGGGATCGTCCTCGGCATGGTTCTGGGCGCCATGGTTCTGCACCTGCACCTTGCTGTTGTCGGAGGACGCATCCATATTCGGCATGACGACGGTGACGAACGCCAACGCCATCACGACCACGGCGGCCGCCGCAGCAACCGTGACGGCCAACGGCTTCGCCCACCGGGCATGCTGTTTCGCAACCGGGGCGGACTGGTCGAATGCGGAAGTCTGCGCGTACATGTTCTGCGGATAATCCGGCACACCCTCGACGGTGGTCTGCACGGCACGGCCATACAAGGCCTGTTGCACGCGCTGCATGTCGCGCGCGAACTCCAACGCGGAATAGTAACGATCCTCGGGCGTACGGCTCAAGGCCTTACGCAACACCCGTTCCACTTCGGCCGGCACGTCGGGACGGTTGAGCTTGGGCAGCGGATTGTTGAGAATGACGGACTTGAGCCGTTCGGCCCGCACCTGCCGTTGGGAATCGCCCAGCACATCGGCGTAGAAATACTCGTACGGCGATTGGCCGATCAGCATGGCGAACAGCGTGGCGCCAAGCGAATAGATATCGGACGATTCATTGCCGCCACCGCCTTGGGCAAGCACCTCCGGCGCGGCCCACGCGATGGTGAAGCCGACACCCGGACGCCCATAGACGGACCCGGCGATGCCGAAATCGGCGAGCATGGGCATATTGTGCGCGTTGATGAGAATATTGCTGGGCTTGATGTCTCGATGGATGATGCCTTTGCGATGCGCGGTGAACAGCGCGCTCGCCAGATCGATGCCGACGGTGAGCATCTGGTCGGCGGTGAGACGGCCATGCTCGAGGAACGTCTTGTAATTGCCGCCCGGAGCGTATTCGAACACGGTGTAGCCGCGCCCGTTGACGGTCACGCCGTTCTCATAGACGGAAAGAATGTAGGGGTGTGTGGAGATCTGCCCCATGAAATTCGCTTCGGAACGGAAGCGGACCGCGGCACGTGGGTCGAGCGTGTTCTTGCTGATTTTGATGGCCACCTGACGGGCCGGGGAAAGCTGCTGGTACAGGTACACGTCGGCTTCGGAACCGGAGCCCAGCCGTTTGATCAGTGTGTAGCCGGGAATCTGAGGGGGAATGCTCCTTGAGGCTTCCATGCTTCCTCTTTCCTGTAGTTCCTGCCCGGTTCCGTGCGTTGCGTCTATGCTTCGACCGTACTCGTCGTCATGGGCAGGCCGTCTGTTCGCTGTTGAACCTTCCCGGGCTGCGCCGCTAGTCAATCTTATTGGTGGCGGTGTCCGAAAAACTTTGTAGAGGGTATCGATGTCCATATATAAAGATGGCGGTGTCCACGATGACGTTTTCAGGACGGCTTCGGACGATGATATGCGATTCGTGGCCGGACCGTTCGGCTAAGCTGGGGAGACATGATGGATGTGGACGATCTCGATGACGCGACATTGGTTGCGGGGGCACCCCGCAGCGGCAAGACCCGGTTCGCGCTTGACATGCTGGTCGCCGCGATGAAGCGGCATGGCGACGCGTACGCCGTGATGACGGTCTCCGGCAGACAGGTGGCCGACCGGCTCGGCGACACCGTGATCCGCGAACTGTCCGCGATCTCGCAGGCACGCCCCGTCACCACCCTGCCAGCCGTCGCGTTCCGCATCATGACCGCCGTGCGATCGCATGCCGGACAACCCCTGCCGAAACTGCTCAACGGGGCCGAACAGGACGTGGTCATCCGCCGTGTGCTCGCCAGGCATGCCGAACATGCCGAGCACGGCGACGAATGCTCCACCTGCGCGCTATTGCGCACCTACTTCGTGGTCGCCGACTGGTCGGGCATGGTGGTGGACGACGCCACCGACGCCTTCGCCAACCAGCTGCGCGACATGCTTGCCCGCATGAACGAGATCGGCGCGAAACCGGAACTCGAAGACGCGCTGATTTCCCGCGCTGCCGACGAGCACGGCACGCTCGACGAACGACGCGAACGACTGCGCGTGCAATGGCGGCTCGCCTTCGCGCTGCGCGCCGAATACAACCAGGCCATCAACGAGGCATATCCGGACCAATACCGTCTCGACGCCTCGCAGCTCATGATCGACGCCGCGGCCGCCGTGAACGAAGCCGAAACGTCCGACCTGCCGAAACTCGTCATCGTCGACGATTTCCAGGACGCCACACTCGCCGGCTTCGACTTTCTCACCGCATTGCGCAACCGTGGCGTGCGACTGTTGCTCGTCGGCAACCCCGACGAGGCGGTGCAGACGTTCCGCGGATCGTACCCTGAATATTTGTTCAACATGGCGCAATCGCGATTGGGCGCGCGACTGGTACGGCTGGAACCGTCCCATATGGCCGAAGGCACGGACCTGGCTGCGGTGACGAGCCGCGTGAGCCTGACCATCGCCAGCACGGAATCGACCGACGACGCGCTGGCGAACCGCCCCGGCAAAATGCCGGCCATCGCCATACCGGAGACGCACGACGGCAGTCTTGAAGCCGCGATGTACCGTTCCACCGTCGAAGAACTCGACGACGTGGTGTGGAAAATCAAAACCGAACATCTCGAACACGGCCGCGACTGGAACGACATGGCCGTGATCGCCCACGACAACGCCACCGTGCGCACGTTCGGCGAACGGCTACGCGCCGACGGCGTGCCCGTACGCTATTCGAGCGTGACCCGCCCCCTCAAGGACGAACCGTTCGTGCAGGGCCTGTTCTCCATGATCGAACTGGCCGAACTGAAACGGCAAGGCATCGCCACCTCGTCCATGAACCTCGACACGGCCGGCGCATACGTGCGCTCACGCGTCGCATCAATCATGAACTCGCCGCTGATCACCACCCCCGGCGAACGTCCGGCTCGGCTGTGCGTGGTCGAATCGGCGATGAACGCGCTCGGCTCGCTGGCCACGGTTTTGCATGACGATACAGCCGATCCGACCACGTCCGACACGTCCGGACGCGCGCTGCTGCCACAGCTGATCGACGATTGGAACGATTACGTCGAAACCTTCCACACCGCACGCGTGGCGGCATCGGCGTCGGACGCGGAAAACGCTGCCGACATGGGCCTGCCGGCAATCGACACCGACGACCGGCTGATGACGGGAGAGCGTGCCGCTGAGGACGCGGACGAACCATCCTTCGGCATGAACGCGCTGTACATCCTGCTATTGGAAGGCGACACTGACCGCGTGCTCGACGCGATCGCCTCCGTACTGGGCCGCAAAGACCCCCAAGCGCAAGCCTTCGCACGCCTGTGGAAAACGCTTGACGATACCCTGCGGTCGGAGGCACGCCTGACATCCCACGAACCGCAATACATGCTCGACTGTGCATGGCAGGCGTTCGGCAAAGCCGAAATCTGGCAGAAAACGGCGTTGCGCAACAACGCCGAAGGCCGCGCGGCCAACGACCGGCTCGACACCGCGATGCGCCTGTTCAGCTACGCGTCCGGCGGCGAATCGAACGGCGTGACGGCAGCGCACACCATCGACGCGTTCATCGAACAGGTCCGCGCGCTCGCCATCGAAGCCGACTCCCTGGCGCACACCGCGCCGATCGATCAGGCCGTGACGCTCACCACGCCCGCCGGAGCTGCCGGAAAACATTGGAAACTAGTATTCATGCCTGCGTTCCAACAAGGCCAATGGCCGAACCTCTCACCGCGCAACACCCTGTTTGGCGGGGAGGAGCTCGCCGACATCATGCTGCATGGACGACTGTCCGACGACATCGTCACTTCCGCAGGCCGCGAAAACGCGCAGCTCGCCGCGGTGCTCGCCTCCGAACAGAAAAGCCTCCTTGTGGCGCTCACCCGCGCCGATGAGCGCGTGACGGTAAGCGCGGTCCTCAACGAAGACCATGTGCCGTCCGACTTCCTCTACGGCTACCTGCCGGAATGGTTCGACCGCGACCGGGATGCCGATGCGGAAACACGCGTGTACACGGCGGTCGGCGAGGCCGGCGAATACGCGGGACTGGAGGCCGACCCGCGTGGCCTGGTCGCCGCCGCGCGAAGCGTGCTGGCCCATGCGCCGGCCGATTCCCCCCAAGCGCGCGATGCCGCGCAAGCCTTGGCGTTGTTGGCATCGCATGGCATCGCCGCCGCGAATCCCGACAATTGGGCGTTCCTTACGGAACATGCGGGAGCCGACGATATGACGGGAATCGACGGCAAGATGGAATCTGACGGAAAAACGGAGCATGCCGACAAGGCGAAGCTTATCGAACAACCGGAATCCATCGAAAAAACGGACGGCCAATCCGACGTGGTCACCCTTTCTCCATCCGCCGTGGACAGTTTGTGGGCGTGCCCGGTGTGCTGGATGCTGGAGAACCGTTTCGCCGGCCCACGCATGGGCAGCGCGGCCACCAGCTTCGGCTCGCTCATCCACGCCGTCGCGCAACAGGCCACCGAAGCCGGCCTCGACCTGCCCCAAAACCACACCGCGGTAAGCGACGAGGACAACATCGACGAAATCGCCCAATGGATGATCAGCCGATACAAGACCCTACGTGGCGACCTCAACGCCATCGACGACCCCGAGGAACGGTACAAGGCGCTCGGCAAGGACGCGAAGGCGTCGGTCGCATTGCGCAACATCGCCACATATTTCGTCAAGTCGAACCGTACGGGATACCCGTCGAACAACACCGAAAACATCACCGTGGGAACATTGGACCATGCCGAAGCGGAACGGCAGTTCGCCGCGCGATTCGACTTCGACGACATCCTCGACGCCTACAACGCCATCGACGGCAACGCTCCGATCTCCCGCGACGAACTCATCGCCATCATGGGCGCGCTCGTCGACGGCTGGCCGGAAACCGGCATGAGCGACCGGCTCACCGTACGCCTGTCGGGCAGAATCGACCGTCTTGAACACCGCCGTACCGCAGACGGCCGCGAACAGGTACGGCTGATCGACTACAAAACCGGCAAAGTGCCAAACGGACGCTCCCTGTTCAGCGACCTGCAGCTCGTCTGCTACCAGCTGGGCCTCGCATTCCCGGAACACGGCGGAAAACGCGGCGCGCAGGCGATCGCAACCATGCCGGACATCACCCAAAGCGCCCTGTTCCACGTCATGGAATACGCGGCACCCGCGCCACGCAAAGGGCAAGGCGACGAAGCGTACCACCAGCAGGCGCTGTTCGCCGGCGGAAGCATCAACGCGGGCGATTTCATACCCCGCAAATACGTGCCCAAAATGGCCAGCGTCTTCACCAGCGGCCTCGACGACGTCGAACGGCCGGCGCAGGTCAGCGAAGAACATTGGAAGCAACTTCTGGAATCGCGGTCGAAGATGACGGTATGGTCGCTGACCATGATCGCCCGCGTCTTCTATGCGGCCGCGGCGAGCCGGGCCACCCGCATCACCGCGCGTCCGACCGCGGAACACGTCGGATACTGCAGAACGTACGGCAGTGGGGTCTGCCCGGCCTGCCAAGGCGAGCAGAACACCGTATTCGAAAGGACCGTGGCATGAACGGGAGTAACGGTATGAACGGAAGCATGTCAACGAACGGGGCCACAGCAAAGGGCGATGCGATGGGCACTGTGCCGGCCGCCACGCCGAAATTCACCGACAGTCCGGAACAGGCCGCCGTCATCCAAGCCCCCTCATACGAGGACGTGGTCGTGGTGGCGGGCGCCGGCTCCGGCAAAACCTACACCATGACCCGCCGCATCATCACCCTCATCGACCAGGGCATCAGTCCCGAGAAGATTCTGGGCCTGACCTTCACGCGCAAAGCCGCCTCCGAACTGCTTTCGCGCGTTTCCGCTGCCGTGACACGCAACCAAGCCGGACGTGGTACACGCGTCGCCTTCCTCAAACCGGAAGTCTCCACCTATGACGCGTTCTTCCAAACCATCGTGCGCCAATACGGCCTGCTCGTCGGCTTCGACCAAAACACGCAGCCATTGAGCGAAGCCGGAGCGCTGCAGCTCATCCACACCGTGCTCGACAAGCACATGGACCAGCTCATGGCCTTCGACCAAGGCGGCGACGAACTCGGCAAATTCTCCACCATCGCCGGCAACGTGTTCACCCTATCCAACGCCATCGCAGGAGCCATGATCGGCAGCGACTGCACCAGCTTCGACGAAGCCGTGGAACGCGTGCGCGCATGGGATAAGGCGTTCGTGGCGCAAGTGGCCAAAGCGCTTGAAGACGAGGACGTTCCCGATGACGAGCCGAAAGTGGGCAAGGCTCCGAAACAGAAGAAAAAGGAATCCGACACCGCCTTCGAAACCCGCATGCGCGAATACCGCGCCCAATGCCACCAACTCTGCGTCTACAAGACCGCGCAATTGGCCGGCACGGCCCGCAAACGCGACCTGCTACTCGACCTCGTGGCCGACTACCACGCCGAAAAACGCGCCCTCAACATGGCCGAATTCAGCGACTTCACCATCGCCGCATTCCAACTCGTCACCCGATTCCCCTCCATCGGAGCCACCTACCGCAAACGCTACACGCACGTGCTGCTCGACGAATACCAAGACACCTCCACCACGCAGGCGGCCCTCCTGACCGCACTGTTCCACGCCGATTCCACCCATCGCAGCGCGGTGAACGCCGTCGGCGACCCCTTCCAATCGATCTACGCATGGCGAGGAGCCAGCCCAGGCGCATTCCGCATGCTGCAACACGACTTCGGCCACGACGCCACCGACAAGCCCTACACGCTGACCGTCACCCGACGTAACTCGCGCATGGTGCTCGAAGCGGCCAACAATCTGACGAAACCATTGCGCCTGCCCGCCAGACGTCGCGGCAGCTCGCTTATGCGCGAAGTGGACGTGCCCCCGCTCGCCAACATCGACAATGCCCCCGAAGGTACGCTCGGCGTGCTCGGCTACGCCACATTCGGCCAGGAAATCGACGCCATCGTACGCTTCGCCAAACAAGCGATCGCACTGCACACGCCAACCGAAAACGAGCTCGCCGACGGAGCCAAAGACAACCGTCCGCACGTGGCGCTCCTGTTCCGCTCCAAAACGCAGATGCCAGCCTACGAGGACGCACTGGAACAAGCCGGCCTCACCACACTCGTCGTCGGCCAGGCCGCACTCCTGGAACGTCCCGAAATCAAAGACATCCTCGCCCTGCTGCACGTCGTATGCGACCACACCGACAGCGCCGCGCTCATGCGGCTGCTCGCCACGCCACGATTCGGCCTGTCCGCCGACGATCTGCAGGCGCTCGCCGGCATCGCCGAACGGCTCAACACCGCGCAACGCTACCGCGCGCTCGTGTCGGCCGGCATCGTGGAGGCGGATGCGAATCCGTCCGACGCCGACATCCGCGCCACCGTGCGCGCCTACCGCGACCAAGTGCCCAACGCCGTCTTCCTGATCGACGTGCTGCTGCGCGGCGATCTGCGGCACCTCGTCGACGGCGTATTGAGCCGTACGGGAGCCGCGAGCGTCATCCACGCCGGTCGCGTCATCCAACAGGTGCAGCGCACGGCCGGCCATCCGTTGCCGGAAGTGGTACGCACGGCCATCACCGCGCTCGGACTGGACATCGACCTGCTGCTCGCCGAACGGATGCGGCATCCGGATGCCGGCAATCGTGCCACATCGCATGCCGCTTCGTCACTCGACGCGATGCTGTCTCTGGTGGACACCTACTTGCAGGAAATCGCCGCGCAGGGCACGCCAAGCCTGCGCGCGTTCATCTCGTGGGTGGATTCGCTGCGTGACGCGTCCGACGACAACGCCACCGCACCAGATACCCCCGTCGATGTGGTGCTCATGACCGTGCACCAGTCGAAAGGCCTGGAATGGGACGCCGTGGCCGTGGTCGGCATGCGCGACGGCACCTTCCCGTCCAGTCAAGGCGACCACCTGAGCGTCAAAACGGACGAAGACCATCCGGGCGGTCGGCGCGACGGCGTATGGGAGCCGCCGGAATACTTCGAAAAAGCCCACACTTGGCTGGAAGACCCGTCCGCGGTGCCGGTTCCGGTGCGCGCCGACGCGGATATCCTGCCACGATTCCCGCACGACGCGCCCATCGGGGGCAATCCCGTGGAATCGCTCGACGGATTGGACGATGCGGAAGTGATCGACGACGAGGTGTTCGGCACCTTGCGAACCATGGCCGTCGACGATATGGAAGGAATGGATCCGGCAAGCCTGTACCTGACGCAACAGGAGGAATACGGCCGCCGACTGCACGCCGACGAACGCCGTCTCGCCTACGTGGCGTTGACGCGCGCCCGCTACGAGGCGCTGCTCGTATACAGCGGATGCAACGAGACGAGCCGCGACTCCCGCCTGGCGGAGGGAAAGAAAAGCGCCGCGCCGTCGAATTTCTGGCTGGAGACGCGCGATTCGATGAACGGAATCGTCACCGCGGTACGCGAACCGGACAACCTGTCCGACGATGTGGACGGCTCCCCGCACACGCTGGGACTTGACCTGCCCGACGGCTATTTCGTAGGCGAACACGCCCGCGATTTCGAGAATGCCGTGGTGGGCGATGCGTGGAACACGCCGCTCGAACCGGTCTCGGACGACCATACTTTGCCTTGGCCGTGCGATCTGAGCGCCGATGTCGCCGACAGGCTGCGTGCCGCGGCCGAACAGGTACGTGCCGTCGAATCCGACGAACCGAATATCGCTGAATCCACGGGAACGCAGGGCGACGTTGCCGATGAATCCGCCACGCCATCGCCGGAAACCGGAAACTCACTGCTGCGTCTCGCCAAACTGCTCGTCGCCGACGAACATCTCATGCCGGAACCGGACGCGGCTGACGCAGGCGAATCGCAGGACGCCTTCGACGAGGCCGTGCGTGCCAAAGGCGAACGTATCCTTGCTGCCGGCCGCCAAAACGTCACCTCGCTGCAAGCGCGCGCCGGCTCCATGGGCGAGCGTGACTCCCGCGCCTACTGGCGTGGTCTGGTCCGTCCGATTCCGCACGTCGCCTCGCCGGCGGCACAGCTCGGCACGCGGTTCCACGCATGGGCTGAGCGTTTCATCATGGCGGATGCGGACGTCGACGGCATCGGCGGTACGGAAGGTGCTGCCGGTATGGCCGCGCAGTCGCGTGCGGAACTGATCGCATTGATAGGTGATACGCAAGTCGACGCGGACAACGGCGGCGTGCAATCGCAGGACGCACCATCGCAGGACGCCCAATTGCGAGACGAACGGAAACTGGCCGCTTGGCAGCGTCGTCTTGTCGCTTCGCCGTGGGCAAAACGACGTCCAGCATGGGCGGAACGCCAGCTCGTCGTCGACATGTCCCAGCTCGGCACCATCGTCAACGGCAAACTCGACGCGGTGTTCTTCGGCGGTCTCGACGAAACGGACGAGATGAAACGCTACACCGTGGTCGATTGGAAAACCGGCGTAAAACCACGCAAACCGGACGAAATCAAGGAGAAGCTCGCACAGCTCGACCTGTACCGCCTGCTGCTCGCGGCGATGGAAGGGGTGCCGTTGGATGCAATCGACGCCTGTCTCTACTATGTGAGTGAGCCTCACGAGGCCGATCGGGAGCTTGACGCCCTCGACAAAACAGAAGAAGAGATCCTTGCCGAGTTGAGCTACGGAATTCCGCAGCAATCCGACAACGACTAGTGCCGGTGCGCAATGGCTCCTTGACCGAAGAAAGCGGGGGAGCGGCGCTTTCCGGCCTGCCTGCGGGAGAAACCGCTATGCAGGCAGCGTTGTGGAGGAACGCCGCTACCCTCGTGCAGCATGTGTGGGCGGGCGCACATGCCGGACGCAACGACAGTTAAGGAGTGTTTGATATGGCTGCGAACAGCGCAACCGCAATCCCGAACGCCGGCATGGGTGCCGGAACAAACAACGCATCGGCAATCGTCTTCCGTCCCATCGGCTGGGGCGATCTGGACGCGGTGGTCGACCTGTTCGACCGTACCTGGCCGCAGGATGTGGACAAGGTCGGCGCGGACATGTCGCGGCTGATCTCCCGATATTTCGTGCTGCACTACCTGCTGCCGACCACGTTCGCCAACGGCGCGTTCGCCGCCGACGGCACACTCGCGGGCGTCACGTTCATCCGCGTCGCCGGCGAGGCGCCGCAGCTCGACGAAATCGAAGTCGGCGAGGAAATGAAGGCCTTGGAACGCCGCATCGACGCCGATCCGGAGGCCGCCAAGCATATGGCGGCGCTGAAATCCGGCTTCTCGGTGGAACTCGATCTGGAACGCGAAGGGCGCGCCAACGAAACCACCATGGGCGAGCTGGAACTGTTTATCGTCAACCCCGACGTGCGCGGCCACGGTGTGGGCGGGCGGCTTTGGAGACGCATGCAGGAGCATTTCGCCGCATGGGACGTGCCCGCGTTCTACCTGCACACCGATTCCGACTGCGACGTGAGCTTCTACGACCACAAGGGGTTGGACTGCATCGCGCACCGCACGGCAAGCGAGACGGTCGCCCGGCTCGGCGGCAGTGCCGACGGCGAAGTGCCGCCACTGTTCGACGACATGTTCATCTACCGGGGAAAGGTGACGGCGTGACGGGCGCGAAACCGCAATCGCAATCGCACGAACCGCACGAATCGCAGAAAACGCAATCGCCATACGCGCAGCTTTTCCGCATTCCCGGCACGAAGGCGTTCTGCGTGTCCGGAGCCATCGCGCGACTGCCGATGTCCATGATGGGCCTCGGTATCGTGCTCGCGCTCAACCACATGTACGACAATTGGACGATCGCCGGCGTGATGAGCGCCGCGTACGTGCTCGCCACCGCCGCGGTCACGCCGCTGTACGCGCGCCTGTTCGACCGGTTCGGCCAGCGCAAGGTCGGTCCGGTGATCCTGACGGTGCAGATCATCGTCATGCTGGGCTTCGCGTTCGCCGCGCTGATGCGCGTGCCGATTCCGCTGCTGTTCGTGCTTGCCGTGGTCATGGGCATGACGCAGTTCTCGTTCGGCGCGCTTGTGCGCACCCGTTGGGCGTACGTGCTCGACCGCGCCGACAAGGAGGACCTGCTCAACACCGCGTATGCGCTCGAATCCGCCATCGACGAGATCGTGTTCATCTTCGGGCCGATTCTGGCGGCTTTCCTGGCCGCGTCCGTGCATCCCGTATCACAGCTGTTCGTGCCGACCCTCGCCTGCGCGTTCGGCGGTGCCGTGTTCTTCGCATTGCGTGACACTCAACCGCCGGTATTGCGCGAAATCACGGTCGTCGCGGCCGATACGGACGATGCTGACGTGCGATTGGCGGCCGGCGGTGCCGCTGGTGCCGCGGTTTCCGCGGACCGTTTCGATTTGGATCGGCTCAAGACGGGCGATCGCGACCGCAGGAAACGCAACGTGCTCACCTATGCGGGTGTGCTGCCGCTCCTCGCCGTGTTCATCGTGTTCAACATGGCGTTCACCGCGTTCGACACGTCCATGACCGCCGTCATGAAATCGCTGCACCTCGACTCCGTGCTGGGCGTGCAGCTGGCCATGCTGGCCGTCGGCTCCTGCATGGGCGCGCTGGTCTTCGGCTCGCGCGAGCTCAAAGGCTCCCGTTGGCGTCACATGATCATGTTCCTCGCGTTGATGACCGTCGGCTTCGTGGTGATCCACCTGTGCCAGGGCAACCTGATCGTGATGGGACTGGTGGAGATCCTCACCGGCCTGACCATTTCGCCGGTGTTCGCCTCCGGCAACCTCGTCGTCAAGGAGACCGTGCCCGAGGAATCGCTCACCGAAGGCCTGTCCTGGGTGAGCACCGCCGGCACGATGGGCGCGTCGTTCGGCTCCATGATCACCGGCATCGTGCTCGACCATTTCGATCCGGGCGTGGGATTGAGCCTGCCCGCCGTGTTCGTGGGCTGTTCGATTCCGTTCGCGCTGATCGGCTGGCTGCTGGTACGCCGCCGCGGCTGACCGACGTTCGATCGTCAAGCGTCATAGCCGCCTGCCTCCGCGTCGAAGCGTCTCTTTAGATTCATAAGTGGAACACGTTATGGACGCGGACACGCGATTTCGAACACATGCGCACGGCAAACGTACGACATGCGCAACATGCGCGTCCGCGAAAACATCAAGGAGCTGCAATGATCAAGGTTTCCGTAGTCGGCGCCAAAGGCCGTATGGGCTCGCATGTGGTCGACGCCGTCGATTCCGCCGCCGACACCGAACTCGCGCTCGCGCTCGACGCAGGTGACGACCTGACCGCCATCACCCCCGAAAACACCGACGTCGTGGTGGAGTTCACCGTGCCGAGCGTGTCGCTGGGCAATGTGCTCGCCCTCGTCAAGCAGGGCGTCGACGTGGTGGTCGGCACCACCGGCTGGACCGAAGAGAAGCTCGACCAGGTGCGCGCCGCGCTCGCCGCGGCCCCGCGTGAGGGCCAGAGCGTGTTCATCGCGCCGAACTTCGCCATTTCCGCGGTGCTCGCCGACCATTTCGCAAAGGTCGCGGCGCCGTATTTCGAATCCGCGGAAGTCATCGAACTGCACCACCCGACCAAGGTGGACGCTCCGTCCGGCACCGCTTTCCACACTGCGCAGGGCATCGCCGAAGCGCGCAAGGCGGCCGGCTTGGGTCCGGTTCCGGACGCCACCGAAACCGATGGCGGCTCCCGCGGCCAGGTGGTGGACGGCATCCACGTGCACGCCGTGCGTCTGCGTGGCCTCAACGCCCATGAGGAGGTGCTGTTCGGCAACTCCGGCGAACAGCTGACCATCCGCGCCGACAGCTTCGACCGCATCTCCTTCATGCCGGGCGTGCTGCTGGCCGTGCGCAAGGTCTCCACCGGAACCTACCCGGGTCTGACCGTCGGCCTCGACCACTTCCTCGACCTGTAATCGTAATTCTTTTTTCAAACTGCCGACGGGTGCATGTGTCTCCCGTCGGCAGTTTTTTTATGGCGGATCTGTTCCGATTATTTGGCAAGGCGTGCGATGGCGGCGCTGACTTCCGCCAGCTTTTCGTCGGCGACGGTACCGCCCTCCGCCGCGGCTTTGGCGACGCAATGGTGCAGATGGTCGTCGAGCAGCAGTAGCGCCACCGACTTCAGCGCGCTGTCCGCTGCGGAAATCTGCGTCAGAATGTCGATGCAGTATTCGCCGTTTTCCGTCATCTGCCGAATGCCGCGCACCTGCCCTTCGATGCGATTCAATCGTGCGATGATCCTCTTCTGGTCGCTTGCGTACCCGTGTTGTGTGGCGTTCATATCGTCCTCCTCGCTGCGCTGAAAATTTTATCTACGGCTGAAGGTTGCTCGTCCCTCTTGCCAATATACCCTATAGGGGTATATTGTGATGGTGTTTGCCGAAATCGAAAGCCAATTACGGACGGAAGGCGGCTGGAATATGCACATCGCAATCGCGCTTATTATGGCGCTGCTCGTCACGGCGGGCGTGCTGTGGTTCTTCTTCGCACCGCGCAAAGCGTATCGTGCGCCGTTGCGCGACGGCGTGCAGGAAGCGGTCGTCGAAGTCAAAGGCGGGTATAACCCAGCCGTCATCGAAGCCGAAGCGGGCATGCCGTTGCGGCTGATCTTCGATCGCAAGGAAGACGGCGAATGCTCGTCGCATGTCGTGTTCTCCGATTTCGGGGTCGATCTTGCGTTGCCCGCCTTCCGCACGACCACGCTGACGCTTCATCCCGACCAGCCGGGCGAGTATCCCTTCGCATGCGGTATGAACATGCTGCACGGCACGTTGCGCATACTGCCGGGAAAGCATGCAAGTGTCGGTGCCGCCGCCGGTTCCGCGGTTGGTTCCGTCGGCGCCAGTATGTCCGATTCCGGCGATTCGGACATTCGCGCGACTGCTGACGGTGCCCACGCATCCGGTTCCGCGGAAACAGGCGTGCAATGCGCGCAAAAAGGCGCCGTCCAAACGTCCGGTTCGGGTGATTCGGGCAAATCGCGCGGATCGGAATCGGAAATTCGCGCCCTCATCACCCGTCTTATCGTGGCGGCCGTCTGCACGATTCCGGTATTCGGCTCCACCATGCTCATGCTGTATCCGATGCCGAACTGGCTGCAATTCCTGCTGATGCTGCCGATTGTCGGCTATGCGGCATTGCCGATTTTCCGCAGCGGTTTCGCCGCGATCGCCCACCGCTCGCCGGAGATGAACGCGCTCGTCAGCCTTGGTGCGCTGGCCGCATTCGCCTACTCCTGCGTGGTCACCTTCGCACCGAACGTCCTGCCCGAGAACGCGCGCGAACCGTATTTCGAAGCGGTCGGTGTGGTCGTCACGCTTATGCTTGTCGGCCAGCTGCTCGAAGCGCGCGCCCGCAAAGGCACCGGTGAAGCCATGCGCGCATTGGCGGGTCTGCAACCGAAAACCGCCCGCGTGGTGCGAGACGGCAAGGAAACCAGCATCGCCATCGATGACGTGCGCGTCGGCGACATCATCGCCATCCGCCCCGGCGAGCAGCTGCCGGTCGACGGCATCGTCATATCCGGCAGCTCCACCGTGGACGAATCGATGATCACCGGCGAAGCCATGCCGGTCGCCAAAACCGAGGGCAGCGAAGTGACGGGCGTCACCATCAACGGTGGTGGCTCGCTGCGGTACCGCGCCACGAAAGTCGGCAAGGACACCGTGCTCGCGCAGATCATCGGCATGGTGGCCGCCGCACAAAGCTCGAAAGCCCCCGTGCAACGATTGGCGGACCGTATCTCCGGCGTTTTCGTGCCGGCCGTGGTACTCATCGCCGTATGGTCGTGCGCGCTGTGGTTCGCGTTCGGCCCCGAACCGCGTGTCACGCACGCGCTGGTCGCCGCGGTATCGGTGCTGCTGATCGCCTGCCCGTGCGCGCTCGGACTGGCGACTCCGTTGTCGGTGACGGTCTCGACTGGCCGCGCGGCTCGCATGGGGGTGCTGGTCCGTTCCGCCGAAGCGTTGGAAACATGCGGCAAAGTCAATGCCGTCGTATTGGATAAGACCGGCACGATCACCGCCGGCAAACCCACCCTTACCGATGTGCTGCCGTTGGGCGTGTGGCATCGGCGTCCCGATGATTTGCTGACGATTGTCGCCGCCGCCGAACGTGATTCCGAGCATCCGCTCGCTGCTGCGATCGTTGCCGCAGCTGCGGAAAAAGCCGACGTCGCGGACGTTGCGGAACTCGCGCAAACCACCGATTTTCAGGCGATTGCCGGCCGTGGCGTCACCGCGCGCGTCACCTTCCGCGGTCTGCCGCACACCGTCGCCGTCGGCAACACCGACCTGATCGACGACCTTGACGTCGACATGCCCGACATTACGTCCGATACCTCCGAAATTGCCTCCGAGACCATCCACGATACGAACCTCGACGCCATCATCGCCGACATGGAACTCCTGTCACAGCAAGGCAAAACGCCGATCCTAGCGGCCATCGACGGCCATCTCGCCGGCATCGTCGCCGTCGCCGACGTGCCGAAAGCCGACTCGCGCCAAGCCATCGAACTGCTCCGCAAACGTGGCGTCGAAGCCGTCATGCTCACGGGAGACAATCCGACCACCGCACGCGCCATCGCAAGCCAGGTCGGTATCGACGAACGTCATGTGATCGCCGGCGTGCGGCCGGAACGCAAGGCCGACGAAATCGCAAAACTCCAATCGCAAGGCTATACGGTGGCGATGGTCGGCGACGGCATCAACGACGCGCCCGCCCTCGCCCGAGCCGACGTCGGTTTCGCCATCGGCACCGGCACCGACGTGGCCATCCAATCCGCCGACGTGACACTGATGGGCGGATCGCTGATGGGACTCGTGCACGCGCTCGACCTGACGCATGCCGCCATGCGCAACATCGCGCAAAACCTCGGCTTCGCACTCGGCTACAACAGCATCGGCATCGCGATCGCGGCCGGCGTGCTGTATCCGTTCACCGGAACGCTGCTGAATCCGATGATCGCCGGCGCCGCGATGGCGTTCTCGTCGTTGTGCGTGGTGACGAACGCAAGCCGGCTGCGCCTGTTCGATCCGGACGCGGAGGCGGCGAAAAACAAGACGTATCGGGTACGCAAGCCCGATCCGAGCAAAAATAATGGCAACCAGCACAGTCGGAAAGGAACGATCATGGGACTGTTCAGCGATCACAAGGCCAAGAAGGAAGCCGAGAACATGGGCGCGATGGGCGCCGGACACTGCTGCGGCGGTCATGACGGCCACGGCATGGCTTCGAATATGGGCGATTCCGCGGCGAACGTTGCGAAGGATCCGGTTTGCGGCATGAGCGTCGATCCGGCCACCGCGGCCGCGACCCGCGAATACGGCGGCGTCACCTACTACTTCTGCAACCCCGGTTGCGCCGACAAGTTCGCCCAGAACCCGGCCGCCTACCTGGGCTGAGACCTGATTCTCGTCCGTCCCCAATCTGCCGACATCGAATGACATCCGGCCGTCGGCGGGTTGGGGATTTTTGTTGAATGGTTGATTTATGGATTCCGATTCACGGACGAACGATAAGATTCCCCTCCCGCACTCCGGAGAGCGCGTCCCGCCCCGCTACAAACGTGCGCGTGACGACGCCGTTAAGCGTCATGCCATCGCAGGCGCAGATCGGATTGCGGCTTTCCAAAGCGGTAGCATCCACAACAAACCGTTCGTACGGGCGAATAATCGCCAAATCGGCCCGCAATACCGGCGTTATATCGCCACGATCGTCAAGTCCCACAAGCCGTGCGGTGTTGCACGACATCCACCGCACGACGTCGGCCAAACTCAAGCCGCGCCGCATCGCACCCGTCAACACCGCGCGGAATCCGACCTGCAGACTGGAAACGCCACCCCACGCGGTGGCGAGCGTGCCGGCTTTCATATCCGCGCTGGCCGGGGAATGATCGGTGACGACACCATCCAACGTGCCGTCGGCAAGCCCCGCCCATAGCGCGTCCTGCTCATGCAGATCACGAATCGGCGGACAGCATTTGAACGCGGTGGCGTTGTCGGGAATATGGTCGCAATCCAACGTGAGGTAATGCGGACAGGTCTCCGCGCTGACCGGCAGTCCTTCGGCCTTCGCCCGCCGCAGCACGTCCACGCTCAGACCGCTGGACACGTGCAGAATATGCGTGCGGCAGCCGGTGCGTGCCACCAGCCGTACGATCTTGCGCACCGCGTTCGCCTCGCATTCGGCCGGGCGCGATGCCGGTTCAACAGTGTTCGCAACAGTCGGGGATTTTGTTGCCGCGTTAGTCGCCCATTTCGCTGGTTTGGCACCGTTTCTTCTATGCCGAATCCGCCCGATATGCGATGTTGATTGTGTGGGGTAAGCTGTTTTTGCCATGGTCGGTCATCTCCTGATGGTGGGTCGCGTTGCCAAGAGGCGCCGCCACTGCCTGTGATGGATGCATTTCAGTGCTTACGGCATCTGAAATTCTTCATTCGTCGTGACAGTTGTCGGCGGCCAAACCTGGTGAAACCCGGAAAGCAAGGGGTAGCATCGTCAGGAGAGCGGATGCGCCGCGTGAGAATGTACTGCAGGGAAGGGCGATGAGCGTGACTTCTGGAATTATGCTTTCAGACAATATGGGGGCTTCGAAGGACGCCATGGACGAGGAAGGCAATGCTGCCGCGGACCTCGGCTTGGTGGCGCGCATCCGGGAATCCTTCGATTCGCTGACTGCGACGGAACGTGAGGCCGCGCAGTTCATTCTGGGCCATCTGACCGATGTGTTGGTCTGCAATTCCGTGGAATTGTCGCAGTTGAGCGGCATCTCGCAGCCGACGCTCAGCCGCCTGTACCGCAAGCTCGGCTATGCGAACGCGGGCGAATTCAGACGTGACGTGCGTCGCGTCCATCGTCCTGGCTCTCCGGAGCTTTCACGGCACACCCAGTGCGACGATTTGGTCGCCGACCATCTGCGCCGTGACGAGGAAAGCCTGAAACGCACGTTTGAAGGCATCGACCGCGCGCAACTGTCATCCGCATGCCAAGCCATGGCCACGGCCCCGCATGTGGCGGTGGTCGGGTACCGCAGCAGCTATCCCGTGGCGCTGCACATGCGCGAACAGCTGATGCGGCTACGCGGAAACGTTGATATTCTGCCGAATCCAGGCCAGTCCATAGCCGAAGATCTGGTTGATTATGCGGCAGGCGACGTAATCGTCATCATCGGCGTGGGCCGGCGTCTTCCCTTCTTCTCGCGGCTCATCGACGTGATGCTTGAGCGCGGCCTGACCGTGGTGGTGATTGGCGACATTTCGGCGCGCAACGCCGTCATCGGCCGTAACGTCGCCTTCTTCAAAGTGGTGCTGAACTCCCACGTGCTGACGAGCTTCACCGCGGCGTTCGCCCTGATCGCCCTGATGGTGGACGAAGTCGGAAAATGCCTCGTCGATACCGAAGACGAGGTGCACGCGCGTATCGAAGGCATCAACGATTGCTTCGATGCGCTCAATGAGCTTGAAGATTGATAGGGAAAATCTAGGCGCGGCACGTCCCGTTGGAACGGCGGTAAACGGAAGTGGAAGCGGGAATGGGAACGGAATGAATTCAAAACGAAACATGCTGGCGTACGACCGGTCCTCCACCGGATTGTGGGTGGCTTTGATTTTCCTCGTATCGCTGAATCTGCGGCCCGCCATCGCCGCCGTCGGGCCGGTCCTCGCCCAAATGGGAACCGACCTTGCGTGGGGTGAGGGCGTGCAGGGCGTATTGACGGCGATTCCGCTGATCGCCTTCGCCGCGGTCAGCCCGCTGGTCACGTTCCTTGCACGCCGCATCGGCATCGACATGTCGATTCTGCTGGCCCTGCTGTGCATCGCGGCGGGCGACGCCATCCGCTCGTTCGGCGGCGGCGTTGGCATCTGGCTGGGCACGGTGGTGTTCGCTTCCGCCATCGCCGTCGGCAACGTTCTGGTTCCGGTAATCGCAAAACGTGACTACGCCGGCCATGTCGCGATGGCGACCGGCGTCTATTCCGGCTGCATCACCGCCGGCAGCGCCACCGCAGGTTTGCTGTCCGCGCCGCTTGCGCAGATGTGGGGCGGTTGGCGTGCGTCACTCGCCTTCTGGAGTGTGCCTCCGCTGGTTGTCGCCGCGCTGTGGGCGTTGCGTATCCTGCACAATCGCAAAGTCGTTATCGCTTCCGCCGGCGGCACCATCGAAACCAGCGATACTGGCGATATCGATGATATTGGCGATCGCAGCACGACGGCCAACGCACAAAACCCGCATTCCGCACAGCGACCGGCATGTTCCACGCAATCGTCGCATGGCGTGTTCGCCCGCGTGCTGCGCCGTCCGATGACGTGGTACGTGACGGCCTTCATGGGGCTGCAATCATCCGCTTTCTACACCATGTCCAATTGGATGCCGTCCATCTCCGCATCCATCGGCTACGATGCCTCCACCGCCGGCGTGCATCTGTTCATCTTCCAAGGCATCGGCATCCTTTCCGGCTTGGTCATTCCTAAGCTCATGAACGTGCGCGGCAACCAGGTCTGCGCGGCGCTCACCGCCAGCGCTCCCATGCTGATCGCCGGCCTTGGCATGCTGCTGTTGCCTCACCTCATGCCGGTATGGGCGTTCGTCGGTGGTTGCGCGCAGGGCGCTTCGCTGGTCGTGGCGCTCGCACTGATCGCGCTGCGCGGGCATGACAGCGCCGAAACCGTGGTGCTGTCGGGCGTCGCGCAGTCGTTCGGCTATCTGATCGCGTCGCTCGGCCCGCTTATGTTCGGCGTGCTGGTCCAGGCCACCGGCGGCCACCATGTGCCGCTGATGGTGTTCACGTTCGTCGCTTTCCTGCAGTGCGTCGTCGCGGTCATCGTCGGCAGGCCTTCCAAAATGTGACTTTTCGCGTCTCATGAAATCGCAAGCGTCCGCAGAGGGAAGTACCGTTAGCCGTATGACAAGCCCTAAGACTGACGACGGTACAATGCATCTGCTCGATCCTGCTCCCTTCGGACGTATCCTTCCGGCCATGGTCACCCCCATGAAGGCCGACGGAGCCGTAGATTTCGAAGCCGCGCAACAGCTGGCGAGGCAGCTCGTGGCGGATGGTGCCGACGGTCTTGTGGTCAACGGCACCACCGGCGAATCTCCGACCACCCACATGGAGGAGAAGGTCGAGCTGGTTCAGGCCGTCAAGGAAGTCGTGGACGTGCCGGTCATTTCCGGCGCCGGTTCCAACGACACCGCGCACACCGTGCGCATGGTGGAGCAGACCCAGGAGGCGGGCGCCGACGCGGTGCTCGTGGTCGCCCCGTATTACTCCCGTCCGTCGCAGGAAGGCGTGTTCCGCCACTACAAGGCGGTCAACGATTCCGCGGACAAGCCGATCATCATCTACGATGTGCCGGGCCGTACCGGACTGCACATCCAGCTGGAAACCTACCGTCGTATGGCCGAACTCGACCACGTCAAGGCCGTCAAGGACGCCACCGGCGACATCGCAGGCGCGGTGCGCAAGCGCATGGAGACCGGTCTGACCTGGTATTCGGGCGATGACGGCCTGTTCCTGCCGTTCCTGTCCGTCGGCGCCGTCGGCATCATCTCTGTGATCGCACACGCGGCCGCCGGTCCGATGCGTGACCTCGCCAACGCGTTCGATCGTGGCGATATCCACGAAGCGCAGCGCATCTCCGTGCAGCTGGCGCCGCTCGTCGAAGCGATGAACGGCAATGGCTTCCAGGCCGTGATGGCCAAGGCCTCGCTGAAGGTGCGTGGAATCCTCGACTCCACCGAAATGCGCCTGCCGAACGTCGGTCCGGGCGAAGCGGAACTCGTGCGCGCGGAAAAGGGCATGCGCGCCGCGGGACTGCTGTGAACCGAATCGCATGATGCGACTGGCCTGTCGCGCATGAACGCCGGCAGGCACCCAAATTCCTCGTTTCCGCATAGGCGGAGACAATTAGTAATAGAAATCCAACTAGGAAATGGCTACAGAAGAAACCACAAAGACAACAACACACAAGCGCGGCAGCAAGGCTGCCAAGCGCACTGAAACCGCAGTCAAGGCATCCAAGACCACCAAGGCCGCGAAGTCCGAGAAGACCGCCACCAAGAAGGCCAAGTCCTCCACCCGCAGCCGTGGCAACGGTGGCTCGCGCAACGGCGGCTCCCGTGGATCCCGTGGCGGCAACGGTTCGAACCGTCGCCCGTCGCATTCCGCTCCGCAATCCACCGCGCCCCAGCAGGACGAGGTGCTGATCGCCCCGCCGAAGTACCGCAAGGGCTCCATGCGCATCGTGCCGCTCGGCGGTCTGGGTGAGATCGGCCGCAACATGAACGTGGTCGAATACAACGGGCATATCCTGCTCATCGACTGCGGCGTGCTCTTCCCGGAAGAGGAGCAGCCGGGCGTGGACCTCATCCTGCCTGACTTCCACTACATCAAGGACCGTCTCGACAAGGTCGAGGCGCTCGTGCTCACCCACGGCCACGAAGACCACATCGGTGGCGTGCCGTACCTGCTCAAGCTCCGCCCGGACATTCCGCTGATCGGTTCCAAGCTCACCCTCGCCTTCGTTGAGGCCAAGTGCAAGGAACACCGCATCAACCCGACGCTCGTCGAGGTCAAGGGACGCGACAAGCTCAAGGTCGGCCCGTTCAACCTGGAATTCGTGAACGTCACGCACTCCATTCCGGACGCGCTCGCCGTGTTCGTGCAGACCCCCGCCGGCTCGCTCATCGACACCGGCGACATCAAGCTCGACCAGCTGCCGCTCGACCACCGCATCACCGATCTGGTGGAATTCGGCAAGCTCGGCGAAAAGGGCGTGGACCTCCTGATGATGGACTCCACCAACGCCGAGGTCCCGGGCTTCGTCAAGCCGGAGACCTCCATCGGTCCGGCGCTCGACCAGGCGTTCGCACAGGCCACTCGCAAGATCATCGTGGCCAGCTTCTCCAGCCACGTGCACCGCGTGCAGCAGGTCGTCGACGCGGCCCACAAGTACGGCCGCAAGGTCGTGTTCGTCGGACGTTCCATGGTCCGCAACATGTCCATCGCAGCAGATCTGGGCTACCTGCGTCTGCCCGAGGACACCGTCATCGACCTGAAGCAGGCCCATGACGTGCAGGACGACAAGCTCGTCTACATGTGCACCGGCTCCCAGGGCGAGCCGATGGCCGCGCTCGGCCGCATCGCCGACGGCAACCACCGCGACATCACCATCAACGAGTTCGACACGGTGATCCTCGCCAGCTCCCTGATCCCAGGCAACGAGCATGGCGTCTACAAGGTCATCAACAAGCTCGTGCAGCTCGGAGCCCGCGTGGTCAACCGAGACAACGCCGCCGTGCACGTCTCCGGCCACTGCAACGAAGGCGAGCTGCTGTACATGTACAACATCGTCAAGCCGAAGTGCGCCATGCCTATCCACGGCGAAAACCGCCACTTGGTGGCCAACGGCATGATCGCCGTCAAGACCGGCGTCGATCCGCAGAACGTCGTGCTGGCCGAAGACGGCGACGTCGTCGACCTGTACCACGGCCAGGCCGCGGTCGTCGGCTCCGTGCCGTGCGGCTACGTCTACGTCGATGGCGATTCCGTCGGCGAACTGACCGACGAAGAACTCGAGAAGCGCCGCATCCTCGGCACCGAAGGCTTCGTGTCCAGCTTCGTGGTCGTCGACACCGAGACCGCGGATGTCATCACCGGTCCGAAGATCTACCTCAACGCGGTCGCGGAAGACGAAAGCGAGTTCGACAAGGTCCGTCACCAGATCGTCGAGCAGCTGCAGGACGCGATGATGCAGGGCACGCGCGACACCTACAAGCTGCAGCAGATCATGCGACGCACGCTCGGCGGCTGGGTGGCACGACAGCTGCACCGCAAGCCGATGATCGTCCCCGTCGTCGCCGACATCGCGCAGGACGTGGATGACGCGATGGGACTGAACGCCGCGAAATAAGCCGTAAATTTACCATAAATTGAATCAAGGCGACGTGATCGGCACAACTGATCGCGCCGCCTTCTGTTACCAGAAAGAAGGAGTGACATGCCAGGAGCAAACCTCACCCGAATCGAAGCGGAAGAACGCAAAAGCATCATCGCCGCGCCAATCCATTACACGGTCAAGCTTGACCTGACCCGCGGAGCCAAGGATTTCGGCTCCGAAACCACCATCACCTTCGACGCGAAGCCGGGGGAGTCAAGCTTCCTTGACCTCATCGCCAACGAAGTCAGCGAGATCACCCTCAACGGCGAAACCCTCGACCCGGCCGAAGCATACGCGGACAGCCGCATCGAGCTGAAGGGCCTCAAGGAGCACAACGAGGTCACCGTCAAGGCGATGTGCCAGTACTCCAACACCGGCGAAGGCCTGCACCGCAGCGTCGACCCGTCCGACGGCAACGTCTACCTGTACACCCAGTTCGAAGTGCCGGACGCCCGCCGTGTCTACGCCGTGTTCGACCAGCCTGATCTGAAGGCCGTGTTCGACTTCTCCGTGCTCGCCGCCAAATCCTGGATCGTCACGTCCAACATGCCCACCTCCTCCGTGACCGACAACGAAACCGTCACCGAGGAAGGCACGCTCGGCGATCACGCCGCCGAAACCACCAAGCTGTGGGTGTTCGAGCTGACCCCGACCATGAGCTCCTACCTCACCGCCATCTGCGCCGGACCGTACGCCGAATGGCACACCGAATACGCCAATGAGGACGGCCGCACCGTGCCGATGGCCATGTACTGCCGCCAGGCGCTCGCCAAGGCCTTCAGCAAGGACGTCGACTACCTGTTCGACATCACCAAGAAAGGCTTCGCCTTCTACGCCAAGACCTGGGGCGTGCCGTACCCGTACGCCAAGTTCGACCAGATCTACGTGCCGGAATACAACGCCGGCGCCATGGAGAACATCGGCATGGTCACCATCCGCGACCAGTACGTGTTCGAATCCAAGGTCACCGACGCCTATGCGGAACGCCGTGTGGTCACCGTGCTGCACGAGCTCGCCCACATGTGGTTCGGCGACTACGTGACCATGAAGTGGTGGAACGACCTGTGGCTCAACGAATCCTTCGCCGAGTTCACGTCCACCCTCGCCACCGCCGAAGCCACCGAATGGAAGGACGCCTGGGCAACCTTCAGCTCCGGCGAAAAGAGCTGGGCGCTGCGTCAGGACCAGCTGAGCACCACCCACCCGATCGTCGCCCCGATCAACGACCTCAACGACACCTACGTCAACTTCGACGGCATCACCTACGCCAAGGGCGCCTCCGTGCTGAAGCAGCTCGTGTACTACGTGGGCCGTGAGAAGTTCTTCAAGGGCATCAACAACTACCTCAACAAGCACGCCTACTCCAACGCCACCCTCGCCGACCTGCTCGCCGAACTGGAACTCACTTCCGGCCGCGACCTGAAGGCGTGGAGCGCCCAGTGGCTTGAGGAATCCGGCATCAACACCATCGCCACCGAAGTCGAAGAGAACGAGGACGGCACCATCAAGCGTCTCGCCCTGCGCCAGACCGCTCCGGCCGAGCATCCCGTGCTGCGCGCCCACCGTCTCGCCGTCGGCTTCTACAACGAGGATCCGGAAACCGGCAAGATCGTGCGCACCGACCGTTTCGAACTGGACGTCGACGGCGAACTGACGGTCGTCGACGCTGCCGCCGGCAAGGCACGTCCGTCGCTGATTCTGGTGAACGACGACGACCTGACCTACACGAAGCTGCGTTTCGACGACAAGAGCCTCGCATTCGCGACAAGCAACCTGTACCGCTTCGACGACGCGCTCGCCCGTTCCGTGATCTGGCTCGCCCTGTGGGACATGACCCGCGACGGCGAACTGCCGGCACGCCAGTTCATCGACACCTCGCTGGCCGCGCTCGCCACCGAACACGAGTCCACCACCTTCCGTTACGCGCTGGCACAGGTCAGCACCACCGCATGGCATTACACCGCTCCGGCAGAGCGTGCCGAGATCGTGAAGCATGTGGCCGCCGAACTGTTCAAGCTGGCGGGTCAGGCCAAGGCCGGCTCCGACGAACAGTTCCAGCTCGTCACCGCCTACCTGGGCTACGGCGAGCCGGGCGACGAGGCGTTCGTCGCCAACGCGAAGGGCCTGCTCGACGGTTCCGTGGCATTCGACGGTCTGGAAATCGACAACAACTTCCGCTGGACCATCATCAACGCGCTGAGCACCGTCAACGCGATCGACCAGGCGGGAATCGACGCCGAACTGGCCAAGCGCGAAACCACCGAGAACCGTGAGTTCGCCTATGGCGCACGCGCCGTGGCCGGTACCGCCGAAGCGAAGGCATGGGCTTGGAACGAGGCCCTGCACAACGACGAGCTGACCAACATGCAGCTTGAGGCTGTGGCCGGTGGCTTCGCAGCCACCCCGCGCGCCGACTTGGCCGAACCGTACGCCGAGAAGTATTTCGAGGTCGCCGACTGGATTTGGGAGCACAAGACCTTCCACATGGCGGAAGCGCTGCTCGAAGGCCTGTATCCGGGCTATGCCGATCCGGCGAAGCTCGTGGAGCTGGGCGACGCCTGGCTCGCCTCCCATAAGGACGCGGACAACGCCTTGCAGCGCATTGTGCGTGGCAACGTCGAGGCTTCTCACCGCACGCTGAAAGTGCGCGACTTCAACGCCGCGCTCTGATAGCAGGGGCGACAGGAACGTTCCCGCTTAAGAGCCGTCATGTCGTCGCACGAATTTGATTTTGGAGGCATTTTTCAAAGTTGTGCGACAAGCGTGCTGGCTTTCATACCCTCTAACTCTTATTTTTCGCTGATTTTCAACGGAAAATGATAGTTAGGGGGTATTTCTTTATCAAGTGTTGTCGCACGACTTGATTTTCCGCCTTGAAATCAAAGTCGTGCGACACGAAAAGGGCATTGCGCGCCGTGAAATGCTTTGAATTGTGAAGTGTTATGCGATTGCGTCGTCACCTGCTGGTTTCGGCGGCAC
>ENA-OQKF01000233-OQKF01000233.1-human-gut-metagenome-genome-assembly--contig:-NODE-233-length-42131-cov-3.668055_pt1 | contig 42131 bp, 39 predicted proteins | sample MGYA00242617_ERZ504784 | MGnify/ENA primary metagenome ERZ504784 (study PRJEB26092, sample SAMD00036364) | human gut metagenome | host: Homo sapiens | study: EMG produced TPA metagenomics assembly of... | reverse complement strand
ATGAGAAGTATGGGCATCAGCGCACGTCAACTAACGTTGTTGAGGGACATAAAGCAGAGCGCGCCAGGGCTGAAAGCCATGCCGCGCTGGAGGCGTGGGGGAAACTGGTCGGCGGCAACCGCACGCGAGTGCAGACCACACAGAGAAATATTGATAGCGCCCTGCTTGACCTTCAGCGTCTGGACCTCGCCGAGCTGCCTGCCAGCGCGGATCATTCGCACAGTCATTCGGTTAAGCAGGGTTTAGCCGCTCTCAGCCTGCCGGAACATCAGCGCTGGCGTCGTAACCTTAACAGCGGCCAGGGCTATCAGGCCTGCGGATGGATTTTCGATGCGGATACCGTATTCGACACCATCGGCATACTCGAATGGGCCAGACTGGCTCCGGTCGATCGTGTTAAAGGGATCATGCGCACCCCGGACGGGCTGGTGCGGATCAACCGTCAGGGCGAAGATTTCTTTATCGAAACGCAAAATGTGGCGCCACCTGATAGCCGAATAGAGTTAATTAGTGCGGTTAACGCCGACTGGAATGCCCTGCAGTCCAGCCTGTTGAAGCTTCGTTTAAGTTTGGGCGGCTAACGTTGCCCCAGATTTCACTCTATGCTGAATGTTATGACGACTCGACTTCCCCTGATATTACTGCTTAATGTCGCCGGTCTGGCGCTCTTTTTCTCCTGGTATATCCCGGCGAATCATGGTGTCTGGTTTCCGCTGGATTCTGCCATTTTTCACTTCTTCAACCAGGAACTGGTGAAGAGTGAAGCCTTCCTGTGGCTGGTTGCTATCACGAATAACCGCGCCTTTGACGGCTGCTCGCTGCTGGCGATGGGCGGCCTGATGCTCTCTTTCTGGCTGAAAGAGGACAAAACAGGACGCCGCCGTATTCTGATTATTGGTTTGATGATGTTGCTGCTTGCGGTGGTAATTAACCAGCTGGCAACGGCCATTATTCCGGTTAAGCGTTCCAGCCCAACGCTCTTCTTCCCCGATATTTATCGCGTCAGCGAGCTGCTGCATATTCCAACGAAAGATGCGTCGAAGGCCAGTTTCCCGGGCGATCACGGAATGATGCTGCTTATTTTTTCCGGCGTGATGCTCCGCTATTTCGGCCGAAAAGCCTTTGCGATAGCCCTGATTATTTTTGTGGTTTTTGCCTTCCCACGGGTAATGATTGGCGCTCACTGGTTCACTGATATTGCAGTCGGTTCGCTCTCTTCTGTGCTGGTTGCGCTGCCGTGGTGTCTGATGACACCGCTGAGCGACAAGATAATAGCCGTGTTCGATCGCTACCTCCCCGGTAAAACGCAACAAATCAGAAACCAATAATTAACCTTAATTAACACTATGCATCAGGGATCGTTTTGATCCTTGATGCACTTTTCTCCCCTTTCACCCCCTCCCGTCATGATTTCGTCACAATATTCGTGATAAAAATGAATGTGTTGCACGGTTTTTAACCTTGATCGTGCGCTTTTTGAACAATTATCAATTTTTACTTTCTGTATCACAATTTCTTATAAAAAAAAGGCTTTTTTTGCTCGCAATACCCCAGGCAATCGGTTAATCTCGAACTCGTTTTGCCCCATAGAGATAATTATTTCGCTGGTGAATAAATTTGTGCGCTACGCCACAAATGTGATCAGAAAGAATTGTCTCATTGTGAACAGATAATTAGTCTCGTCACGTTTGGCATTTTTTATAACGATATTTGTCGTTAAGGACTTCAAGGGATAATAAACAAAATGGTCAAATCTCAACCGATTTTGAGATATATCTTACGGGGGATCCCGGCGATAGCAGTGGCGGTACTGTTATCTGCATGTAGTACATCGAACACCGCAAAGAATATGCATCCTGAGACGCGTGTTGTGGGAATGGAAGATTCCTCGTCACTGCAAGCCTCTCAGGATGAATTTGAAAATATGGTACGTAATCTGGACGTGAAGTCCCGTATTATGGACCAGTATGCTGACTGGAAAGGCGTGCGTTATCGTCTTGGCGGCAGCACCAAAAAAGGCATTGATTGTTCCGGTTTCGTACAGCGTACTTTCCGTGAGCAGTTTGGGTTAGATCTTCCGCGTTCAACTTACGAACAGCAGGAGATGGGCAAGTCGATTTCACGCACTAAACTGCGCACCGGGGATTTAGTCCTGTTCCGTGCGGGTTCGACAGGTCGACATGTTGGCATCTACATTGGCAATGACCAGTTTGTACATGCCTCCACCAGCAGCGGTGTGACCATTTCCAGCATGAACGAACCTTACTGGAAGAAGCGCTATAACGAAGCGCGCCGCGTACTGACCCGCAGTTAAAATAATCATTGTATCGTTGGTTATCCCTTGGCCGGCGATATGATAAAAAAAAGCACTGCTTCGGCGGTGTTTTTTTTTGCCCGTTACACTGAATACATTCAGCGGCAATCCAGGAACCACGACGTCTATGTTCACCCGCTACTTCTCCAGTAATCGCAAGATACTTTTCCTCAGCCTTATCACCGGCCTGATCACAGCCCTGCTCCTGGGGTCATTGCAATTTTTCTGGAGCTACCACAAGCGGGAAGTCAGATTCGACACCCTGATTGACGACGTGAGCATCTACATGGAAAGCTACTTCGATGAGTTAAAAAGCTCTATCGATCTCCTTCAGCCGCTCACGCTGAACAGCTGCCACGACGTCAACGCTGAGCTGACCTCTCGCGCGGCGTTTAGCCTTAACGTGCGCGCCTTTTTGCTGGTCAGGGATAAACTGGCGTACTGCTCTTCAGCCACCGGTCCGATGAACGTCCCGATGGAAGAGCTGATACCCGAGCTGCACATCGATAAACAGATTGATATGGCATTACTGCCGGGCACACCGATGATGCCGCACAGACCCGCGATTGCCATCTGGTATCGAAATCCGCTGGTGAAGGACGGCGGCGTGTTTACTTCGGTAAACATCAACCTGACTCCGTACATGCTTTACACCGCACGCCAGAACGAGTTCGCGGGCATTGCCATCATTATTGGCGACAATGCGTTGTCGACCAGGTCCGCCACACTGGTGAAGGCACAGGATTTACATGAAACGCCGGCACGCACCGCGACCCTAAAAGAGGTTCCGCTGACGATCAAACTGTACGCCGAAGAGTGGACGAGCGATGAAATCCTGTTCGCGGTGTTCTTTGGACTGGTCTGCGGGATCGCGGCCGGCTCGCTTAATTTCTATATCCTCACCACGCGTCTTAACCCAGGCAAAGAGATCCTGAGCGCCATTAAACGCGGCCAGTTTTATGTGGTGTATCAGCCTGTTGTGGATGCCGAGACGCTGCAAATGCGTGGTGTCGAAGTCCTGATGCGCTGGAAACACCCGACGATGGGGGAAATTCCGCCTGATGCCTTTATCAACTTCGCCGAAGCGCAGAAGCTGATTGTGCCGCTGACGCTGCATCTCTTTGACCTCATCATCCGCGACGCGCCGGTATTACAGACCCTTCTGCCACCGGGCGCAAAACTGGGCATCAATATTGCGCCGGGGCATCTTCATGCGGAAAGCTTCAAAGAGGATATGCGCACATTCCTGGACTTAATGCCGCCGGATCATTTCCAGATCGTGCTGGAAATCACCGAGCGCGACATGGTTAACCATCGGGAAGCCAACAATCTCTTCGAATGGCTGCACAATGAAGGCTTTGAAATTGCGATTGATGATTTTGGTACCGGCCACAGTGCGCTGATTTACCTTGAGCGTTTCACCATGGATTACATCAAAATTGACCGGGGTTTTGTCAACGCGATTGGGACGGAAACCGTGACCTCCCCGGTGCTTGATGCCGTACTCACCCTGGCAAGACGACTGAATATGTCGACCGTCGCCGAAGGGGTGGAGACGCCGGAGCAAGCAGCCTGGCTACGCGAACATGGCGTTGTTTTCCTTCAGGGTTACTGGATTAGCCGCCCGATGCCGCTGGAGCAGTTCCGCCAATGGCAGCCTGAACGTTGAATGATTTCACATTGCCCGTGACGTCACTTATTATTCAGCTTAACTGAGCCGGTCAGTCGAAAGGGAGCCGCCGCGAGATGCTTATGCGCTTTATGTTGCTGCTGTTGGCATTAACGAGCCTGTCCAGCCAGGCGCAAACCATCAAAGAGAACATCGCGTTCTCTGTGATTGGTGAGCCAAAGTACGCGGTCAATTTTACGCACTTTGATTACGTCAACCCTGCCGCGCCAAAAGGCGGAAACGTGACCCTCTCCGCCACGGGGACGTTCGACAACTTCAACCGCTTCGCCCTGCGCGGCGTGGCGGCAGCGCGAACAGAATCGCTCTACGATACGTTGTTTGTTACGTCTGATGATGAACCCGGCAGTTACTACCCGCTGATTGCGGACAACGTGCGTTACGCGGATAACTTTGCGTGGGCGGAAATTTCGATTAACCCACGGGCGCGTTTTCACGATGGGACGCCGGTCAAAGCCAGCGACATTGCCTTCACATTTCACAAATTTATGACTGAGGGCGTTCCCCAGTTCCGCATTGTCTACAAAGGCGTTACGGTCAAAGCCATTGCCCCGCTCACGGTGCGTATTGAACTGAGTGAGCCAAATAAAGAGAACATGCTCAGCCTGTTCTCCCTACCCGTGATGCCTGAATCTTTCTGGAAAGATCACAAACTTAGCGACCCCCTCTCCACGCCCCCGCTGGCGGGTGGCCCATACCGCATAACCGACTGGCGCATGGGGCAGTATATTGTCTATTCCCGGGTCAAAGACTACTGGGCGGCAAACCTACCGGTAAACCGGGGCCGCTGGAATTTCGATACCCTTCGCTACGATTACTACCTTGACGATAACGTCGCATTTGAAGCATTCAAAGCCGGTGCGTTCGATATGCGCGTGGAGAGCAGTGCTAAAAACTGGGCGACACGGTATATCGGCAAAAACTTCGCTAACGGGTATATCGTTAAAGACGAGCATAAAAATGCGTCCGCTCAGGATACGCGCTGGCTGGCGTTTAATATTCAGCGTCCGGTATTTACTGACCGTCGGGTGCGGGAAGCCATTACCCTGGCCTTTGATTTTGAATGGATGAACAAAGCGCTATTTTACGGCGCTTACAGCCGGGCCAATAGCTATTTCCAGAACACTGAATATGCCGCTCGCGATTACCCAAAAGCGGACGAACTTGTCCTGCTGGCACCGCTGAAAGCAGAACTGCCGCCGGAGGTGTTCACGACGGTATTTCAGCCTCCGGCGTCAAAGGGTGACGGCTACGATCGCGACAACCTGCTTAAAGCCAGTAAACTGCTGGATGACGCAGGCTGGCCACTGAAGAATCAAAAACGCGTCGATTCCAGAACGGGCAAACCGTTAAGCTTTGAGCTGCTGCTTGCGTCCGGAAGCAACGATCAGTGGGTGCTGCCGTTTAAGCACAATCTTGAACGGCTGGGGATTACCATGAACATTCGCCAGGTCGACAACGCGCAGCTCACCAACCGCAAACGCAGCCGTGATTACGACATGATGCAAACCCTGTGGCCCGCGCAGCCGTGGCCCAGCTCAGATCTGCAAATCTCCTGGGCATCCAGCTATATCGACTCCTCCTACAATGCGCCGGGGGTGAAAAGCCCGGCGATTGATGCCTTGATTGCGAAAATTGTGGCGGCGCAGGGTGATAAAGAAAAACTCCTGCCGCTGGGACGCGCCCTCGACAGGGTCTTAACCTGGAATTACTACATGCTGCCAATGTGGTATATGGGCGAAGACCGGCTTGCGCGCTGGGACAAGTTCTCCGAGCCTGCCGTACGCCCTGTCTATTCACTGGGCTTCGACACCTGGTGGTATGACGTTAACAAAGCCGCCAGACTTCCCGCTGAGCGGCGATAAGGAATCATCATGGGTGCGTATCTGATCCGCCGTCTCCTGCTGATTATCCCGACCCTCTGGGCAATCATCACGATTAACTTTTTTATTGTGCAAATCGCGCCCGGCGGCCCGGTCGACCAGGCTATTGCAGCCATTGAATTTGGCAACAGCGGCGGCATGCCTGGTGGCGGTGGCGAAGGAATGGGCGCGAGCCATGCCCGCACCGGCCTGGGAAATATCAGTGAAAGCCATTATCGCGGCGGACGTGGCCTGGATCCGGAAGTCATCGCCGAGATCACCCATCGTTATGGCTTCGACAAACCGCTTCACGAGCGGTATTTCAACATGCTCTGGGACTACCTCCGCTTTGATTTTGGCGACAGCCTGTTTCGCAGCGCGTCGGTTTTAACATTGATTAAGCAAAGTCTGCCGGTGTCGATTACCCTGGGGCTGTGGGGAACGTTGATTATTTATCTCGTCTCTATTCCCCTGGGGATCCGTAAAGCGGTTCACAACGGCAGCCGCTTCGATGTCTGGAGCAGCACGTTTATCATCATCGGCTATGCCATTCCGGCGTTTCTGTTTGCCGTTCTGTTGATTGTCTTTTTTGCCGGTGGCAGCTATTTCGATATCTTTCCGCTGCGGGGGCTGGTGTCAGCGGATTTCAGCACCCTGCCCTGGTACAAGAAGATCACCGATTATTTCTGGCACATCACGCTGCCGGTGCTTGCGACCGTCATTGGCGGCTTTGCGGCCCTGACCATGTTGACCAAAAACGCCTTTCTCGATGAAATCCGTAAACAGTACGTTGTGACTGCCCGTGCGAAGGGCGTCGGCGAAAAGCAGATCATGTGGAAACATGTCTTTCGCAACGCCATGCTGCTGGTGATTGCCGGATTTCCTGCCACGTTCATCAGTATGTTTTTTACCGGCTCGCTGCTGATAGAGGTGATGTTCTCTCTCAACGGACTGGGCTTGCTGGGATACGAAGCCACCGTGTCGCGCGATTATCCGGTCATGTTTGGCACACTTTATATCTTCACCCTGATTGGCCTGCTGCTGAATATCATCAGCGATATCAGCTATACGCTGGTTGATCCCCGAATTGATTTTGAGGGCCGCTGATGCCGCGTTTAAGCCCCGTCAACCAGGCCCGATGGGCCCGTTTTCGCCACAACCGCCGCGGCTACTGGTCGCTGTGGATCTTTGCCGTCCTGTTTGTCTTAAGCATGTGTTCGGAACTGATTGCCAACGATAAACCGCTGCTGGTGCACTTTAACGACCGCTGGTATGCGCCCGTTCTCACCCAATACAGCGAAAGCGATTTTGGTGGCCCGTTTGCGACGCCCGCAGAATATCAGGATCCGTGGCTTCGCCAGCAAATTGAACAGCACGGCTGGGCGCTCTGGGCGCCGGTGCGTTTTGGCGCAAACAGCATTAACTTTGCGACCACCACCCCCTTCCCTTCCCCGCCTTCTGCGCAAAACTGGCTGGGAACGGATGCCAACGGTGGCGATGTGCTGGCACGCATCCTCTACGGCACGAGGATCTCTATCCTCTTTGGGCTGATGCTGACCGTCTTTTCCAGCGTGATGGGCGTGGTAGCAGGTGCCGTTCAGGGCTACTACGGCGGGAAAATCGACCTCTGGGGCCAACGTTTTATTGAAGTCTGGTCAGGCATGCCGACGCTGTTTCTGATCATTCTGCTTTCAAGCGTGGTACAGCCAAACTTCTGGTGGCTGTTAGGCATTACCGTCATCTTCGGCTGGATGGCGCTGGTAGGCGTGGTGCGGGCGGAATTCCTGCGCACCCGTAATTACGATTACATTCGCGCTGCCCAGGTGCTGGGGGTGAGCGACCGCGGGATCATTTTCCGCCATATGCTTCCTAACGCCGTGGTAGCGACCCTCACCTTCCTGCCGTTTATTCTGTGCAGTTCCATCACTACCCTCACCTCGCTTGATTTCCTTGGCTTCGGGCTCCCTCTCGGTTCCCCGTCGCTCGGCGAGCTACTGCTGCAGGGCAAGAACAACCTGCAGGCACCGTGGTTAGGCATCACCGCCTTTCTTGCCGTGGCCGTGCTGCTTTCACTGCTGATTTTTATTGGCGAAGCCGTGCGCGATGCTTTTGATCCCAACAAGGCGGTATAAGATGACGCAGCCCCTTCTCAGTATTGATAACCTGTCGATTGCCTTTTCAAAACAGGGTGAGGCGCGTACCGTGGTCACGGAGTTGTCGCTGCAGATCCAGCGCGGCGAAACGCTGGCGCTGGTAGGCGAGTCAGGCTCTGGCAAGAGCGTATCGGCACTGTCGATCCTGCGCCTGCTTCCGTCTCCGCCCGTCAGCTATCCGCAAGGCGACATTCTGTTTCACGGTCACTCGCTGCTGCATGCTGATGAAAAAACCCTGCGCGGGATTCGCGGCAATAACATTGCCATGATTTTCCAGGAGCCGATGGTCTCTCTTAACCCGCTGCACACGCTGGAAAAACAGCTCTATGAAGTGCTGTCCCTGCACCGGGGCATGCGCAAAGAGGCGGCGCGGGGGGAGATTCTGGATTGTCTTGAACGAACCGGCATTCGCAATGCCGCAAAACGGCTGAACGATTTCCCCCATCAGCTTTCCGGCGGCGAACGTCAGCGGGTGATGATTGCGATGGCCCTGCTCACGCGACCCGAACTGTTGATTGCCGATGAGCCCACCACCGCGCTGGACGTGACGGTGCAGGCGCAAATTCTGCGGCTGCTGCGGGAGTTGCGTGACGAACTGAACATGAGCCTGCTGTTTATCACCCATAACCTCAGCATTGTGAGAAAGCTCGCCGACAGCGTCGCCGTGATGCAAAACGGACGCTGTGTCGAGCAGAACACCGCAGCCACCCTGCTGAAAGCGCCTCAGCACCCCTATACGCAGCGTCTGCTTGATAGCGAGCCCACGGGTGACCCGGTTCCCCTGCCGGCTGACAGCGCGCCGTTGCTGCGCGTTGAGGGGCTGGGCGTGTCGTTTCCTGTTCGCAAAGGGATTCTGCGGCGCATCGTCGACCAGAATCCGGTATTGAAAAATATCCATTTTTCCCTGCGTCCGGGCGAATCGCTGGGGCTGGTGGGCGAGTCCGGTTCGGGAAAAAGCACCACCGGCCTGGCACTGCTGCGCTTAATCGCCTCGCAGGGTGAGATCCTCTTTGACGGTATGCCGCTGCACAACTGGAACCGTCGCCAGATGCTGCCCGTTCGTCCCCGCATGCAGGTTGTGTTTCAGGATCCAAACTCCTCGCTTAACCCACGGCTGAACGTATTACAGATTGTCGAAGAGGGTCTGCGCGTTCATCAGCCAGCATTGACCGTCCGGCAGCGGGAAGAAGAAGTGATACGCGTTATGGCAGAAGTTGGCTTAGATCCGGATACCCGGCACCGCTACCCGGCTGAATTTTCCGGCGGTCAGCGCCAGCGTATCGCCATTGCCCGCGCGCTGATCCTCAAACCGGAGCTGATCATTCTGGATGAACCAACGTCGTCGCTGGACAGAACCGTTCAGGCTCAAATCCTGGCATTACTGAAAGGATTGCAGGAAAAGCACAGGCTGGCCTATATCTTTATCAGCCATGATTTACAGGTTGTGCGGGCGTTATGCCATCAGGTGATTGTGTTGCGACAGGGAGAAGTGGTCGAGCAGGGAGAGTGCCAGCGCGTATTTGCTGCGCCAACGCAGAGCTACACGCGCCAGCTGTTGTCCGCAGACTAGCGCTCAGAAAGGATACTGGCCCGAGAAAGGCTCAGCGATAGCAACACCAAAGTTTTTCAGACGACAGGTCGCGGCAAATTCATCCTGACTTTTCACGAACAGGCAGGGTTCACCTTCACACTCCAGTACGGAGCTGTCCACTTCAATATCCGTCAGGGCCTCGCTGAGACGCTCCATGACTCGCCATGCATTTTCGTCGCTCGGGCTCAGCAACTTAAGTGCAACCAGACAATTCTCGCAACCCGCGACGCTTTGCGGAATCGGTTCAACTTTCGAACCTGCAAAACCCGCCGACCAGCGATAGCTCTGGGGCAAGCGATGGACTATGGAGAGTTGTAATGTATTCACGTTCGTTCCCCGGAAGCAAAATTTACTTCACAATTTATTTACATTTATAGTAACACATCATCGCCAGCCTGCACTATTCGGCGCTTTTTTATAGGTGTTCAGGCTCGCGTCGGCGCTATATGTACCCGTTTCTGCGATCTAACTCAACCTTTTTAAATACAATGATGTGACTTTTTACACAAATAGATTTTACATAAAAGAAACAAACACAGGGTAAACGAACGCAGCTTTGGTTGATGTGTGTCAACAAAAAAGGCCCTGACTGGGCCTTATTTGCGCGTTAGCTGGCCACCTTTCGCGGCCGACTGGCGTAGAGATAGAAAAGAATGGAGCTGGTTGCACAAAACGCCATCGCCCACAGCATCGGCCAGGCCGTATTAAACGTGGCCATCGACAGTAACGCCCCGACGATGGCGCCGATGCCAAAGCGGAATGTTCCGGCCAGCGACGAGGCGGTGCCTGCCATATGCGGGAATTCGTCGAGGATCACCGCCATCGCATTGGAGGAAACCATCGACACGCAGCCGACGAAGGCCGCAACCCCCACCACCAGCGCCCAAAAGCCCACGCCTGTAAAAGCACTCAGCACCAGCCAGATAGCCATCACAAACTGGATCCAAAGCCCGGCGCGGAACATGTTCAACGCCCCGACTCGGCGGACAAAGCGGCTGTTAATGATGGTCATAATGAACAGGAAGACGATGTTAAGCGCAAAGTAATAACCGAAGTGCTGCGGAGAAACATGGTTCAGTTCGATATAGACAAACGGCCCGGCACTCAGGAATGGGAACATCCCGGCGAAGCTGAAACCGCTCGCCAGCATATAGCTCAGCACGCGCTTATGGCGAAACAGTGAGGCGAAATTCCCCATTGTGGTTCGGATGTGGAACTTCTGTCGGCGCTCCGCGGGTAGCGTTTCATCAATAAAGAAGAAGATCATTGCCGAGGCCAGCAGCGCGGCAAGCGCCAGGATCCAGAAAATCACATGCCAGCTGAACCATACCAGTACCGCACCACCGGCCATAGGGGCCACCAGCGGTGCAATCGTCGTCACCAGCATCACAAACGACATCATCCGGGAGAACTCTTCTTTCGGGTAGATATCGCGCATCAGGGCATTGATCACCACGCTTGCCGCTGCCGCCGCCAGACCGTGGAAAAAGCGCATGACAATCAGTTGATCGATGGTTTGCGCCTGCGCACAGGCCACCGCTGCCCCTGCAAAAATCAGGGTCCCGCCAAGAATAACGGGCTTGCGGCCAAAGCTGTCCGCCATCGGGCCATAAAACAGCTGACCGAGGGCAAAACCGAGAATATAGGTGCTGAGCGTCATCTGCGCGCTGCCTGCCGGTACGCCAAACTGCGCGGAAATAACCGGCAGCGCAGGCAGATACATATCAATAGACAGCGGCATCAGCATGGCCAGCAGGCCAAGAATGAAGACAATTTTGAACGACGAGTGTGGCCTGGTGGTCACAGAGTTCTCCTGAAATTAATGCGAAGGCAGACCAACGCTGGCGATCTCTTCTTCCGTTAACGGGCGATATTCGCCGGGCGCCAGCTCAGGATCGAGTTCAATTGCGCCAATACGTTCACGATGCAGACCGACAACGTGGTTACCCACCGCGGCAAACATACGCTTCACCTGATGGTAGCGCCCTTCACTGATGGTCAGACGGACCTCGGTAGGCGCGATCACTTCAAGCACGGCAGGCCGGGTCAGATCTTTTTCATTATGCAACTGAACGCCGTTGACAAATTGTTCTGCCGTGTCATCCGCGACCGGAGACTCCAGCGTCACCCGATACGTCTTCTCACAGTGATGGCGCGGAGACGTGATACGGTGTGACCACTGCCCGTCGTCGGTCATCAGCACCAGTCCGGTGGTGTCGATATCGAGACGGCCAGCGGCATGCAGCTTGTGCGCGACCGGTTCGTCGAGAAAATAAAGCACCGTTGGATGATCCGGATCGTCCGTAGAACAGACATAGCCTTCCGGCTTATTGAGCATGAAATAGCGCGGCCCGTGCTGTTGGGTCAGCGGGTTGCCGTCATATTCAACCTGATGGTCAGGCTGAAGTTTGAACGCAGTGTCTTTCACAATGTCGCCATCCACGGTAACGCGGCTGGCGCGAATTTCGCGCCCGGCAATAGCGCGGCTTACGCCGAGTTGCTGAGCGATAAACTTATCAAGTCGCATGAAATCTTTTTAGCCTTAATGGTGCTGGAAGTCGGACAACAGGTCCGAAAAAGAAGCAGTCTGGAATGGCTCAGTATAATGGTCTGGTTGCGCCACTCAAGGGAAAAAGTTTCGTGGCATACTATATGCGAAATAACTAAACCGAGACCCCATGACTTTTACACTTCGTCCTTATCAGCAGGAAGCCGTTGACGCTACTCTCGCCTGGTTTCGTAAACACCATGCACCGGCGGCCATTGTGCTTCCCACCGGTGCTGGCAAAAGCCTGGTGATCGCCGAACTGGCGCGTCTGGCACGCGGACGCGTGCTGGTGCTGGCCCACGTCAAAGAGCTGGTGGCACAAAACCATGCCAAGTATTGCGCGCTCGGGCTGGAAGCTGACATTTTCGCTGCCGGGCTAAAGCGTAAAGAGAGCCACGGCAAAGTGGTCTTTGGCAGCGTACAGTCGGTGGCCCGCAACCTTGATCTGTTTCGCAGTGAATTTTCGCTGCTGATTGTCGACGAGTGTCACCGCATCAGCGATGACGACGACAGCCAGTATCAGCAAATCCTCACTCACCTGAAAGAGGTAAACCCGCATCTTCGCCTGCTTGGCCTGACGGCGACCCCGTTTCGCCTGGGTAAAGGCTGGATCTATCGCTACCATTATCACGGCATGGTGCGCGGCGACGAGAAAGCGCTGTTCAGCGACTGTATCTATGAACTTCCTTTGCGCTACATGATCAAGCATGGCTACCTGACGCCGCCCGAGCGGCTGGACATGCCGGTGGTGCAGTACGATTTCAGCCGGTTACAGGCGCAGAGCAACGGGTTATTCAGCGAAGCGGAGTTGAACCAGGCGCTGAAAAAGCAAAAGCGCATTACCCCGCATATCATTAGCCAGATAGAAGAGTTCGCCGCGACGCGCAAAGGGGTCATGATCTTTGCCGCCACCGTGGAGCATGCGCGAGAAATTACCGGGCTGTTGCCCGCCGAGGACGCGGCCTTAATCACCGGCGAGACGCCCGGGCCGGAGCGCGACCGCCTGATCGACGCCTTCAAAGCGCAACAATTCCGCTATCTGGTGAACGTGTCGGTGTTAACCACCGGGTTTGATGCCCCGCATGTCGATCTGATTGCCATTTTACGTCCGACCGAATCGGTCAGTCTTTATCAGCAGATTGTGGGGCGCGGCCTGCGCCTGGCGCCCGGGAAAACTGACTGTCTTATTCTGGATTACGCAGGTAACCCGCACGATCTCTACTCTCCGGAAGTCGGCACGCCAAAAGGCAAAAGCGACAACGTCCCCGTTCAGGTCTTTTGCCCTGCCTGTGGTTTTGCCAACACCTTCTGGGGTAAAACCACCGCAGACGGCACGCTGATTGAACATTTTGGCCGCCGCTGTCAGGGCTGGTTTGAAGATGACGAAGGACATCGCGAACAGTGCGATTTCCGTTTCCGCTTTAAAAACTGCCCGCAGTGCAATGCGGAAAACGATATTGCCGCCCGTCGCTGTCGCGAATGCGATACGGTTCTGGTCGATCCTGATGACATGCTAAAAGCAGCGCTGAAGTTAAAAGATGCGCTGGTGCTGCGCTGTTCCGGTATGGCACTGCAACCCGGCGCGGATGACAAAGGCGAGTGGCTGAAAATCACCTATTACGATGAAGACGGCGCAGACGTCAGCGAGCGCTTCAGGGTACATACGCCTGCCCAGCGTATGGCCTTCGAACAACTCTTTATTCGCCCGCACACCCGTACGCCCGGTGTACCGCTGCGCTGGATAACCGTGGCCGATATCGTGCGCCAGCAGGTGTTACTGCGCCACCCGGATTTTGTTGTGGCTCGTATGAAAGGACAGTTCTGGCAGGTTCGGGAAAAGGTGTTTGATTACGAAGGCCGTTTTCGTCGCGCCAACGAATTGCGCGGTTAAGGGGACTTTTCATTGATGTGAGGGGCATTTGAGTATAAAATGCCGCCCGCTTCATATCCGTGAAGCAGAACACTCACCTGCTGCTGGGTCGCCTGTAGTAGGGTTTAAAATACAGAGAGAAATCAATGTTTACTATCGAAGCAGAAGTACGTAACGTGCAGGGTAAGGGTGCGAGCCGCCGCCTGCGTAACGCTAACAAGTTCCCGGCTATCGTTTACGGTGGCGAAGCTGCTCCAGTTGCAATCGAACTGGATCACGACAAAGTGTGGAACCTGCAGAACAAACCTGAATTCTACAGCGAAGTTCTGACCATCGTTGTTGGCGGTAAAGAAGAAAAAGTGAAAGTTCAGGCTGTTCAGCGTCACGCGTTCAAGCCAAAAGTCACTCACATCGACTTCGTTCGCGCGTAATCGCAAACACGTCGAAAAAAAAGCCCCGCTTCTGCGGGGCTTTTTTTATGCCTGTTATTTCCCGCCAGAGGTGCGTCGCTGAAGCTGATCGCGCAGGTTCGGCGGCGTGCCTTTAATGGTCAGCGTATCGGTGGCCGGATCCCAGAAGATGCGTTCACCCAACAGCATGGCATCAAAGTTGATGGTCAACCCACCGCCGCTACCGGCAAATTTAGTGAGCTGTCGCAGCGTACTGCGATCCGCCGGGAAGCTCTCTTCGAGCTCATAGCCTTTATCAGCGGTAAATTCCTGGAAGCTGACTTCACTGACGCCCGCCAGCTCTTTTGACAGCGACTCCAGCTCAATCTCTTCTCCCGCCTGCAGCTGTTCGTTGCAGTAACTGTACACCTGCTGGCGCACGGTCTGACGCTCAGATTTATCGAGCTGCGCTTCGGCGGTAAAGTCGTCAACCGCCTGCAGCAGCCCTTTGTTCTGCGCTTTGGCGTTAAGACCTTCGCTGGCGCCGAGGAAGTCCATAAAGAAATCAGCCACTTTACGGCCGACGCGGCCTTTCAGGAAGGTCAGGTAGCGGGTCGATTCCGGGTTCGTTTCCCACTCGGTTAAATCGATACGCGCCACGATATCCGCATGGTTGATATCAAGATAGTGGGTAGAGCTGATATCCAGCTGCTCATTCACGCGCATGCTGCTTAAATTGTTCAGCACGGTGACCAGCAGATACTCTACCGCCAGGTAGCGATAGTGACAGAACAGGACGATACCGCCGTCTGCGAACGGGTATTTTGCCAGTTCGTCACGCAGACGTCCGGTGGCGGCGCGGCTAAACGCCAGGAAATCCTCTTCGCCCTGACGCTGTAGACGAAGACTATCAGCCAGTTCGCTCTCTTCGCTGAACAGACCATAGGCTTTATTTTTAGCACTGTAGACGCGGTGCAACTCCGCCATCATTTCCACAACGGTCGCCGTGGGTTCCAGTAACGAATCGCGAAGCACCACTTCAAGGGTTTGCTCATCACGCTTGATAAGCTGGTGCAAGGCAATCTGGTTGATTTCCAGACTCATGATAAACTCTCCTTTTAGACCGGGCGGTATTCAACCACCACCAGGTCATGTGTGCAACAACAGATAAAAAAGGGGAAAAAAAGCTGTCGCTACGGTAATATGTTGCCCTTTCATCAACAAACTGATTTTGATTTATGCCACAACATTCCCGCTACAGTGATGAACACGTTGAACAACTGCTCAGTGAGCTGGTCAACGTACTGGAAACACATAAAACGCCGACCGATCTATCCCTGATGGTTTTGGGAAATATGGTCACCAACCTTATCAATACCAGCGTTGCTCCGGCTCAGCGTCAGGCGATCGCCAAATCTTTCGCCCAGGCGTTACAGTCCTCCGTCAGCGACGACCAGGCCCATTAAGGGAAACGAACAACAGTTTATGGTGACGAATCGTCAGCGCTACCGTGAAAAAGTCTCCCAGATGGTCAGCTGGGGACACTGGTTTGCCCTGTTCAACATTCTGTTAGCGTCGGTCATTGGCTGTCGTTATCTGTTTGTCGCAGACTGGCCAACAACGCTAACCGGGCGTATCTACTCCTGGATAAGCGTTGTCGGTCACTTTAGCTTTTTGGTTTTCGCCACCTATCTGCTGATCCTGTTCCCCCTGACGTTTATCGTCATGTCGCAGCGGCTCATGCGTTTCTTGTCCGCTATCCTCGCGACGGCGGGGATAACGCTGCTGCTTATCGACAGCGAAGTCTTTACCCGTTTTCACCTGCATCTCAACCCCATCGTCTGGGAACTGGTGATCAACCCGGATCAAAACGAAACGGCCCGTGACTGGCAGCTGATGTTTATCAGCGTTCCGGTGATCCTGCTTATTGAGATGCTGTTTGCCACCTGGAGCTGGCAAAAACTGCGCAGCCTGACCCGGCGCCGCCATTACGCGAAGCCCGTTGCGACGCTCTTTTTCGTCTCCTTTATTAGCTCGCACATCATGTATATCTGGGCGGATGCGAACTTCTATCGCCCTATTACCATGCAGCGCGCTAACCTGCCGCTCTCTTATCCGATGACGGCCCGCCGTTTCCTCGAAAAACACGGCCTGCTGGATGCGCAGGAGTATCAGCGCCGTCTGGTCGAACAGGGTAATCCGGAAGCGGTCAGCGTTCAGTATCCGCTGAGCGAACTACGCTATCGCGATATGGGCCGCGGGCAAAACGTCCTGTTAATCACCGTCGATGGCCTGAATTATTCACGTTACGAGAAGCTGATGCCTGCTCTGGCTGATTTCGCCAGTAAGAACGTGACGTTTACACAGCATATGAGTTCCGGTAACTCGACCGACGCGGGTATCTTTGGTCTGTTCTACGGCATTTCAGCCGGATACATGGACGGCGTGCTGTCCGCCCGTATTCCTGCGGCACTGATCACCGGGCTTAATCAGCAGGGTTATCAGTTAGGGCTATTCTCATCGGATGGCTTTAACAGCGCGCTCTATCGCCAGGCGCTGCTGTCAGACTTCTCACTGCCGGCGGCACAGAGCCAGACAGATGAACAGACCGCCAGTCAGTGGATAAGCTGGCTGCAACGCTACGCCCAGGAAGATAACCGCTGGTTCTCGTGGGTTGCCTTAAACGGCACCAACCTTGAGGACACGAATCAGAAAGGCTTTGCGCGCCGCTACAGCCGCGCTGCCGGTGACGTGGATGCACAAATCGGCCGCGTACTCGACGCGTTGCGCGAGTCTGGCAAGCTGGATAACACCGTCGTGATCGTCACGGCCGGTCATGGTATCCCGTTGGGTGACGAGACGAAGAGCATGGAGTGGTCGCGTCCAAATCTGCATGTTCCGCTGGTGATCCACTGGCCGGGAACGCCGGCGCAGCGCATCAATATGCTGACTGAACATAAAGATGTGATGACGACCCTGATGCAACGTCTGCTGCACGTCAGCACGCCAGCAAACGAATATTCACAGGGGCAGGATCTCTTCAGTGCCACCCGCCGCCATAACTGGGTGACGGCTGCCGGAGAGAGCACGCTGGTGGTGACTACGCCAGCGCTGACGCTGGTGCTGAACAACAATGGGAAGTATCAGACGTATAATCTGCAGGGTGAGCGGTTGAAAGACCAAAAACCGCAGCTGAGCCTGCTGCTGCAGGTTCTGACGGATGAGAAGCGCTCTATCGCTAACTGATTAATTATAAACCAGTTAGCAACAGATTCCCTTGCATTCAAAACGGAATCGAGTAGTATTCTTTTTATGCGTCGGCACGTAGCGCAGCCTGGTAGCGCACCGTCATGGGGTGTCGGGGGTCGGAGGTTCAAATCCTCTCGTGCCGACCAAAAATACTCTTTAAAACCAGCCACCTATGGCTGGTTTTTTTATTTCTGTTAAATCTCAATGGTGAAAATATGGCGTAATGATGGTTAAACATTACGGTTCACATAACTGGACAGTCATCAAATTCACCAGTTCTCATATTGTTGATGCTATAGGTGATCACTCCAAAGACTGGTCGGGAAGAATCACTGGTTTCATCCTTCGATGGCAATGCCTCTCTCCTGCCATTTTCCGGGTTCTCCAGATAAGGCTGAGGATAAGTCCTGTAACGCCTTATTTTAAATTCTCCATCAATTGAACATACAAGAAGAGATCCATCTTTCGGTGTCAACGATGAGTCAACAATAAGCATGGCACCTTTTAGTATGCCTGCACGAAGATATGTCGTACCTGATACCATCATGTACGTTGCAGAAGGATGGGCGATAAAGTGCTGGTCAAGTGATATACGTTCTTCAACGTAGTCTGCTGCTGGCGACGGGAATCCCATAATGCACCTCCGATAGTAACTGTATATGCATACAGTATTATCGATCGGCGGTATCGATCAATAGTGTTTGTGGTGCTACACTTCAGACCTTTCCGAATTCACTGATTTCTATAATGTTAAAGTTATTCGCCAGGTATACATCAATAGGTGTCATCAACACGCTCATTCATTGGGTGGTGTTCGCTATTTGCATATATGTTTTTCATACAGGGCAAGCTCTCGGGAACTTCTCCGGGTTCGTTGTGGCTGTATCATTCAGCTTCTTTGCAAATGCCCGATTCACCTTCAAGTCTTCTACAACGACTATGCGCTACATGCTTTATGTCGGCTTCATGGGCTCACTGAGCGCTGCAGTTGGTTGGGCTGCGGATAAGTCTGGTCTGGCACCAATCATCACCTTAATTCTGTTCTCCGCCATCAGTCTGGTGTGCGGCTTTATCTATTCAAAGTTCATTGTCTTTAGGGATGCGAAATGAAAATTTCTCTGGTCGTTCCGGTGTTTAATGAAGAGGAAGCGATTCCAATCTTCTATAAAACGGTTCGTGAGTTTGAGGCATTACAGCAACATGAAGTCGAAATCGTCTTCATCAATGACGGCAGCAAAGACGCTACAGAATCAATTATTAACGCGCTTGCTATTGCTGATCCGCTTGTGGTCCCACTGTCATTCACTCGTAACTTTGGAAAAGAGCCTGCGCTGTTCGCCGGTCTTGACCACGCTACCGGTGAAGCGATTATCCCGATTGACGTTGACCTGCAGGACCCAATTGAGGTCATTCCGCACCTGATAGAGAAATGGCAGGACGGCGCAGACATGGTTCTGGCTAAGCGCTCTGACCGCTCTACCGATGGCAGGCTGAAACGAAAGACCGCTGAGTGGTTCTACAAGCTCCATAACAAAATCAGTAACCCTCAGATTGAGGAAAACGTTGGTGACTTCCGTCTGATGTCTCGCGACGTAGTGGAAAACATTAAGCTCATGCCAGAACGTAACCTGTTCATGAAGGGTGTTTTGAGCTGGGTGGGCGGCCGCACTGATGTCGTGGAATATGCCCGAGCAGAGCGCATAGCAGGCAGCACGAAATTCAACGGCTGGAAACTGTGGAACCTGGCTCTTGAGGGCATAACCAGCTTCTCAACCTTTCCTCTTCGAATGTGGACCTATATTGGACTGTTCGTAGCAGGTGTGGCTTTCCTTTACGGTGCGTGGATGATCATCGATACCATTGCATTTGGAAATGCAGTAAGAGGCTATCCTTCACTATTGGTATCAATACTTTTTCTCGGTGGAATTCAGTTGATAGGGATAGGGGTACTTGGTGAATACATAGGAAGAATCTACGTCGAAGTTAAGAACAGGCCAAGATATGTGTTGAAGGGAAGAAAATGATTTCTGGTAAAAGAGTTATTGCGGCTTACGCCATTTTAATTATTTCGATGATTTTATTGCGTGAGTACTGGTTATTCATGCGGCAAGGGCTTCATGTTGATGAGTCCATGTCCTTTATACTCTCGGCGTACAATCCTTACGGATTCGATAAAGCATTCCCGGATGTATTAAAATTGACAGGCGATCAGCTTAGGGGGGTGATGTGGTTTAATGATGTAACCATATCTGGGATGCTCGGTGACATAAAAAGCCTATGGGTGTTCAATAGAGATACACCGCACAGCAATTTGTACTACTCACTTCTGAGAATATGGTTTACAGGAACCTCCAGCGATAAATTTTACTTCACATTGCTGTGGGCTGTTCAGCTTAACATTGTCTTGTCTGTTGCCTCTATGTTGATATTCAGCCACATGGCCTATCAACTGTCGCGCAGTCATTTGGTGACTATATCATCGGTTATAGTGGCGTTCATATGCTACGAGACAATATCAAACACCATATTTGCCAGGCCGTATCAGCTTCAGGAGACCATGACCTTGGCGTTCCTGTCCATGACTATGGCCTATATGAGGAATGTAGTCCCTGGCACCAAATTCATTATTTGTTATTCTATTGTTACTGCCTTTACCCTTCTTACTGGTTATTTCTCAGTGGTTTATGTTTTTATTGTAATGCTCATGGTGTTGATTTATGCCATGTTTAACTGCGATAAAAACTACAAAGACCTTGCGTTGACATGCTTGAAATTCGCCATGACAACCAGCATTGTTGCATACGCCATTTATCCTCCTTATTTCTTCGTTGGAGGTTCGAGACAGAGTGAGGCTTTATCAAAATCTGACAGCCTTCATGAGAACATGTTAAAGGCTGTGAATACTCTTTATGATCTTGGGACATATCATCCATACTTCTGGTTTGCATTCGTGGTGTTCATAATCAGTGTTGTAGCTTCATTCCTCTGGAAAAAAGCTGACATGAATAAGTCATTCATATTGATAGCCGTATCATCAACAATTATTTGGTGGCTGTTTGTGATGACTTTCGCTCCTTACAAGGTTCCTCGATATGTTTACCCGGCGCTTCCCGTTCTGGCATTTGTCTATACTACAATTATGATAATTGCAGGCAGGATACACAAGGCGCTAGGAATTGCGGTTTGTGTTGCAATTGTCTCATTCTCAATCGTAACTTATAATACCGGAAAGGTTGATTATTCATTTTCGAATAACAAACCATATTGCAATGTAGCTTTAAGCGGCGAAACGATTTACTTCATATCGGCCCCATACCGTCTGAATGGGCTTACAGATTGCCTGCCTGATAAACAGGTAACAATAGTAAGCAATCAGGATCAGTTTGATAAGGAGATGAGTAAAAGCGGCTTTAACCACATAGTGTCGGATAAGCCGCTTAATGGGTTTGCTAAGGTTGACTCTTACGGTTATTTCACTGTGTACAGCGCAAGGTGATTAAAGGTTGCTTTCAGCCACCCATGTACCCGGCGCTCCAGAAACCGTGCATAGCCAACCTTTAGGCTGACATACAACTGGGGTGGCTTTTAACACACTAGAACCAAAAGGATTTGTTAGTGACGTAGAAGTTGGGGCGGCATCTGCATACCATACTGGTACCGTAGCTGGGCCGCCCTGCTTCTGCAGGCTTGCCAATAGCGTTGTGTTGCTCGCGGTATCCCATCTGTTGGGTGCCATATATAGGTTTCCAATTCCATCACCAAACATCCTCATTGATAGCTCTGTGGTGCCGCTGCTTTCATTGTCTGAAATGGTCATTTTCTGTGAGTTCCATGAAATATTTCTCCAGAACCCAGTGAACACATTAGAGATTATGCTGCATGGATCTGTTCCAGCGTCAATTGCCGCGTCGCTTACACCAGTCCCACCGTGAATAAAGCTATTTCCCTTAAACATGGTGCCGTTCCCTGCGGCAGTACCACACACCGTTGCGCAGTTGGCAATCAATCCTGTTATGAGTGAGTTGTTGGCCGATGAGAAGCTAAATAGCTGCCCAACGTTTCCTATCGTAACGCCACGGACCGCCGCACTATCCGTCTGGAACAGCGAGAAGCATGGCACTGTTAATCTGTCACCTGACTTAACAAGGCTGCCGCCGTTGCAGCTTACCCGGGTTCCTTGAAGCGCTATCATCGCACCTTCCGGCTGGGTAGTGCGTCGAATCATTGGGTTTGAGATTAATATCTCAGCCAGGCTACCTATTTCGTTGTACACGTAAATATCTATTTTGCCTGCGTCTCCAACATGCGGGTCTGAAATTAGTATTTGCGACGAGCCTCGAGAATCGCCAGCCTGGGAGTAGGCCCGGATATTGTATTCGGTGTTGTTGAAAGCATCGCAAGCGATAATTTTTGTACCGATGCTTCTCCAGGTAAGAATTCCTCTCCCACCAGTGCTTGTTGCTGTACCGGTATTACCGTTGCCGCTGCATTTCGAGCCGATGATTGTGTTGTAGTCCCCGTCCCGGTCCTGGATTCCAACAGAAAGATTATTGTAGGAGATAACGTTGCTTGCTATGCATCTCGTGCAGGAAATAAAGCGCAACCCATCATTAGGAGACTTTGTTAAAGTTGTTCTGTCAACAATGCAGCGCTGGCAGCTTACCAAAAGAAGAAGTTGTCCGTTCCCTGTGGTGTTATCAAGTCCCGTACCCTCAAATATGCCGCCAGTTATTTTTACATCAGTCAGGCTATCCCCTCTCCATGCTGCAGTGAGAAGGGTTGATGATGGCTTTAATGTGGCCCCTGAAAGATTCAAAGATATTCCGGTGCGCAGAACTATTTGACCAGAATGACCAAAACTACCATCTCCCATCATCAAATTTTTTCCAGCCTGAAGGAATCGGTTAATGGCCGCCGTGTTATCAGTCACTCCGTTGTCAGGAACCGTCCCGGCCATGAATGAAGTTATCACGTCGGCGTTAACTCGAATCCACGCAGCTCCGCCAGTGGTTTTAAATACTGTTACGCCGTTATCGGTATAAGAGCTACCATCAATAACTGCTCGTAGCTGACCGCCACCGTAACCGGTGCCTGCATTGTATTCACGCAGAAGTATTCTCTGCCCGTTTGTTAATGGCTCAATCGTTCGTAGCACTGTGACGCTTGGACACTGCCCAATTAAACTAAATCCGGTAGATGCTGCAAGCATTGCTTTCAATGCAGCATTTCCTACAGATAGCCATGCTCCTGGACCTTCTCCACCTGTAGATGCTGGGCTTGAAGATGGTGGAACGATTTTCCCACCTTCTGGAAAGCTACCCGTCCATTGATAATACTCACCCGTACTTTCATTTAGCAGGATCTCATTCAAGTTTACTGTTGCACCAGTAGTGAATGATTTTCCTGAAAGAACAATAAACCCGTAGGTTGCAGCTGCCTGTGCAACCATAACCTCTAACCCATGCCAGGTGCGTCTGGGCTGGTTTAATCGGTCAGGCCAGGTAATATTTTGCTGGTCAAGCGAGAGGTGATCTAGGTTCTCTGAGTTATCGTATAAATCACGTGGATCTGTTGAACCGACAGGATTGTTAGTGGCGTAAGTAGTCATGCATGCTCCGGGCATAAAAAAACCCGCCGAAGCGGGTTTGCTATGAATTTCCGTTTAAACGACATCACCTGGATAAGTGGCGTCATCATACTGGTATTTTGCTGGGTTGTACTGAATGGCTGTTACATCATTTGTACCATCATTCCCCGGTGATATTTCCGCTATCAGCGCGTCATACCCTACCCTTGTTGATGAACAGAACATCAAACGTGGCGGTTCTATTGCAGGGTCTCCCATGATCCATGTTTCTGGAGACAATGATTCATTGTATGGAACGCTTAAGGTGAAATCATCAATTCTGGTTGGAGTGAGTAATGCTGATGCCTTGCCCTCCTGATCGCGAATAACCACCCGTGGGTTTGGGAATGTCCAGTCAGGAGATTCACTCAAAGTAAGAGTTATGGTACTACTGTCATAACTCATTACTTCAATGAGACAACTCAGGGTCTGATTACCGGGTATGTCGTCAGTGAAAATAACCCTGTCCATGTACTGATAACAGAGGGCGTCCATTTCTGTAGAAACATCATGAGACAGACGCTGAAACTGATATCCAAGCAAACGTCTCATCCCTATTCTGTATGCCCTGTCCTGAGAAAGAACGCCATCAAGAGTAAAGTTTTCGACCTTAGATGGAGTCGAATTTCCAGGTAAACGGCATTGAACAGTTTCCTCTGCCCACGTCAGTTCGCTGATGTACGTGACATCTACTCCATCATAATCATCTTCATTTGGTGCTTTAAACGAGGTGGTCAGTTCCGACGTTGTTTCCTGTGGAGTGACCATACCTGTCCATGGTTTTATTCCTTCTCTTCCAGCTGATGCCATTCCATCAGAAAGCAAGAAATACCCCATACCGGCATTACAAATGGTTTTAAGCATATCCAGTGCTGACATTGTATCGCTTGTCGCAAAGTCAAATGTCTCCCCACGCGGCGTCCAGAATGTCGATTCAAGTGCGTCAATTGTGGCCCTGTCTATCTCATTGTCCTGATAACCTAATGATGTCAGAACATGATAGAGAGCCCCACTGATACTTCTTGATGTGCCGTCTTCGTATTGTCTTGTTGGAGTTACGTTAACCCTCCTGTCTGACTGTGCTCCAAGACGATTTCCGGTTCTGATGCTCAGCGCGATTGTTGTAACATCCCGATACTTGGATGGTCTTTTTGAAAGCCTGCTTCTTAGGGCTTGCCAGAAAACCTGGTCGCGTGCGGAACCTCCTGCAGGTGGGGCTTCCCTCCGCATACGAACTTCATATTGCCCGGTTGTAACAGATATTCCTTCAGTAAACCCAATCTGATCTTCTATCGCATCAGAATATCGAAATTTCTTTTCGGTCCATGTTGTTGAACCAGTGACTCTATACTGAACTAGAATAGTGACGGCCTGGGCGCGTTTTTTGCCTTTGTCATTATACTTCGCAAGACCATTTTGGAAGTTGAAGTTTATTTCTATACGATTTGTTGTTTCGCCATCAGGGCATACAAGGAATGGACCAACCCAATCATAATCGTCATTAATGCCTGTTACGGTTCCATCGAGTACAGTGCGCTGTACAAACCCAGGCCATGTCGGATCATCCGTGGTAACCGTATTACCTGAAGAATCGGTTGTCACGTGAACCCGACCAACGCTAATCGTTAAACCAGAGATTCCGGTTATTTTATAGCTGTAATCAGTTGGGTAAAGAGTAAGCCTTTGCAAACCAACAGGTATCCCTGAGAATTTAGTACCCGTTGCAGAGTCATACGCGAGACGCATATTTGCCGGGACAGCAGCACTCCCACCAGATGAAGCCACACCTGCAGTATCAGTTGGAGAAGAACCAAACACACTCACTGGTAGAGAACTGTGGCCAATAGAACCACCGGCATAGGGGCTACTGATTTCATCAATCACAATACGGCCAGAGTTGTCTCGAGCTCTCAGCCCAGAAGCACTTATCTGGCTTGTGATCGCATTAACAAGACCACTCATAGAGACGTAATTGCTGGTAAGCGAGACCGTATAAATAATGCTTTTCCAGGTAATGGTAAACGTCTGAGGGATACCACTGAAATCATACGTCGTAGGCGAAGCGCTTGCCGTAATACTTGCAGTACTCCCACCGACACCTGGAACTGCAGGAACTGCCGGGCTATATGCAGCCACATATAAATTATATGAGTCATTGTTCAGCTCCAGTGTCATAGCCATTCCGACAACTGGTGCCATTTCTGAAACAGAGCCGTAAATAACACTGTAACCATTATTTAAATCGATTGTATATGTGTCAGGAGCCTCAATATCAATGATTGTACCTGTCGTCCAGGCTGGAGGAATTTCAGTATCATCGTCAGAAGAAGATGAACCTATCAATGTAACAGTGTTGCCGTTGAACAGTAGTGCATCTGCAACCACACTGACGGTATCAGGACCACTTGAACTAAGATCAAGACCAGCAGTGCCAGATGTCGTATTGCCTACTTCAGGTGAGTTGAACCAGTTCTCACTCCTCGAATCACCCGATACATCCGCTCCAGGTGGATAAATCGTATACGAAAGGTCAGAACCAAATGCTGCCCCCGGAGTATTACCTATACGGATCTCTGATGCAGGAAGAGTACAATCTCCCCGGCAGATGCATAGGAACATACTGGTAATGAGATCTTTTTTGTTAGCGAATCGGCTTACTGGCTGCACTATATAATCTGGCCATACCCGGTATTTACCAAAAATCTCCCGAATAGGATCGCCAAGTTTGGCTGTGTTGGCTTTAGCTGGATTAAGCTCTATTTGGTCGCCATTTCCAGGCTGACTATACCCGCCTGTCTGCATATTGCTCATCATGTAGATGGAATATGCGGCACTTGCTACCGCAACCGCTACTGCTGCCCACGCAACAATCTCAAGACCAGTGCCGTATGGTATGGGGTAAATTTTTACGTCACTTTCGGGACTAATCTTTATGGATGGCCATTCATCATATGGTACCGGCTTACCATCTAACTCAATGGTAATTGGGTGTTCTCTGTCGAGAGTCCACCCATCGACATTATTTGTAAGCCAACCCGACAGGCTCATATCACCATGTTTGTGAGTTTCCAGCGGCTCGCCTGGCAGCCTCGACGGATAAATTCTTATTGTCACTGGTAATACTCCACTTTCACAAAACGACGTTCAAAACGAGACAAGGGAAGAAATGTGACATTGGATTTAGGGTTGCACTCAGCTGCATACAGAGAACCGCCAATATCGACGACAATACCAACATGCGTGACCATGCCGCCCGAATAACATGCAATACCGGCCCCGGGGGCTGGCTCGCCATTGGTCAGTTCTGACATCAGCCCACGAGCTTCCCTGTCACGTCCGTTGTCATCTTTTGTCACCCCTGAGAACTCAGGCCACAAAGGTAAATTGAGGTCACTCCGGATTTCGTTAACTATCCCGAAACAGTCAAGCTCAGGGTAAACGCGGCCGCCCTTCAGCCAGGTGACTGAACGGTATTTATCAGGATCAAACATGAGTAGTCCTTACGTCAGATAACGAAGCCCAGGGAAATCAGGAAGCGTATATCGGTAACGAGGCCAGGCGGTGTCGAGGATGTTCATATACCCTGCGGTAATCTGCACCTCTGTTGCTGTCCATGACCCGTTTTTAATAGCGAGCGTATATGGTGGCGCAGCTGGCGCTGACAGGTCTGAAGAAACATAACGCCGAAATGTCAGACTGGCATTATTCAGGCTATCGAGAGCATTCCTGATAGCTGTTGAAACAACCCCGTCAATATTGCTGATGGCAAATTTTAAATCCTGCGTTCCGTCAGCGTTCCGAGCGGGCAATGCAATATCTATCGCTGATCCGATAAAGGTAGCTTGTCTGCCGTCTTCAAGAGTCACTGTTACATCATCCCATCCACGTGTTAACCAGTAATCGACGCCACCCACTGTTATTTGCAGTGTATCAATGATCACCTCGTCGCCACTGCTGGCATAGAGCCTGTTTAAAATCGTCATCCTTCTGGCCACTCCCTGTTAAGCGCAATGTCGATAATATCCATTCCGGTAATAAATTCCGGGAACTGACCCCATGGTGGAGGAAGCATAATTGCACGATCATAGAGCTCTAATTCTGCAGTGTACTGCCAGTAATTCCCTCCAATGATGTTTGGCCCCTGATAGATATCAGTAAATCGACAGACTTTTGAAGACTCTCCTCCTGGTGTGCGTAGCTTCATATTGAACCACGCAGAACCGTCAGTTATTGCATCACGGAACCATGCCTCAAACGCCTGAGCCTCCACATCAGTGAATGTCCATGTCACACTGGCCATAGTCGGGGTAGACATATAGCGTCTACGCTGTCTTGCGCGGCCTGATGTTAATGACGTTCTGAGTAAGGGGCTTACCGGCTTTAGTCCATATCCCTCCTGAAGAGGGACAGGAAGCGAATCGTGCGGGTAGTTGATATTGGTTGTGATAGCCATTAGCCCCTCTTCCTCGATGCAGTCCATCCACTATTCAGAGCTTTTGAAGCTTTTCCGGTACCGGCAGAAAGATCATTCGCTGTCATTTGATGTCCGAGCACCGCTCCACGTTTGACGGCATCTTCTATCAGTAGGAGCGTTCGCTGGTCAGGGTCTCCATGAATCTCTATAGGAACTGTAATATTCCCGGCCTGTTGTGCGGTGGATTGTTTATTAACACGCTCCAGCGTGGCATCCAGTTTTGCGCTGGTCTTCGCAGTGGTAACTCGCTCACCTTTCTGTAAAAGCCATGTTCCTGTTTCAGGTACATTCTCAATACCATCGTGAGCCATACCTGAAAGAGCTGACACGCTAACTCCCGCAACCAGAGGGGCGGTGATAGCAGCAGCAGCAGCCATAGAGCCTGGAGCTAAAGCAGGACCAATGATGGGAATTGCCGCTGTAGAAGCATATGCAGCAAGTTGTGCCTGAAATGCAGTTGCCTGCGCATTGCCGATCATGGTTCCGGCTGCTGATGCCTGCGCCGTCTTGCCGACGAGAAGCTGAACGCCCTGGTAAACTAACCATTGAGCTGCCATCTCTGTAAGAGTTTTAATAACTGTCTGCCCAAGATCGGCAAAGATATTACTGAAGAAATCACCGACATCTTCAGCACCGGTAATCAAATCCTGAAGGTTGTCAGCTATTGATGAAGTCGCGCTGTCAAGTATCGACGTCATACCATCTGCAGCAATCTGATAGTAATCAGAAGACTTTTCAGCGTAATCATTCAGCGAGTCGAATATCCCGCTTTGCCAGTCCCCCATCTTGTCATCAGATTTTTGGTAGTAGTCTTCCTGTATTTCAAGACGCTCATTCAGAGCATCCTGCAGCGCCTGAGTTTCCTTGTCATACAGAGATTTTGTAATGTCTCCACTCTGATACTGCTTCTGGAGGTCGGCTTGTTTCTCAAGAAATCCGCTCTGAATATCCAACAATTCCTGCATGCGCTGCCGGGTTTTCTTGCCCATGCCAGCACCAACGAATTCGGCATCATTGGCAGACTTATCGTTTAGATTTTGTTTTCTGAGATTTGTCGCGAACTCAGAAAGTTTAAGGTTTTCTTCATTGGCCTTTTTGAGGGCATTTAGCCTGTCAACCTCAGTAGCTAATTGCTGAAGTCTCTCCTTCTGTGCAGCATTAATGCCGGTTAATTTGCCGGTTGTTAAATCGAATCTGAGTTTTTCAACCTCAGTTACTTCCTGATTTTTTTTACCGGTTACGTCAATTAACGCGATCTGGCGCTGGTAACTTGTTTCAAGTGACTTGAAAGCAGATTCAAGTTTTTTGGCGTTTGCATCAGGCGTTACTTTCCCGTTAGTACCTCCCGGAGGAAGAGCAAATGGTTTTCCGGTTCCGACAGTAGCAGTGCCAAGAGGAAGTGGGCCAATAACTGGTTTAGCAAGCTTATCTCTGGTTTGAATGAGTGTGTTCAGCTCATCATTCAGGGTTTTAACACTGTCATCGCCACCAGTGAACCAGGCGAACATTGATTTATCCTGAGAGTAAAAGCCCTTCCTTCCCTCAAGATTTTTTTGAAGATATGCGATTCTCTCGTTAACCTGATCAATATTGTTCAGGTCAATTTTTCCACTAAGTGCAGCAAAGCGATTGCCGGTACTAGCGGCAAGTTGACCAGCACCAGCCGCCGCTTTAACAAGCCATCCAGCGAGTTGAGCAACCTCAGATACCAGGTCTGAAATTCCCTGCAGCACAACAGGATCGGTTAATACATCGTGAAGCTTATCGAGAGAGTTTTGCAATGGAGTCAGGTCGACTTTTGCCAGCCCTGCAGCGATCTCCATTTTTAACCCGGCAACCTGAGCTTCCATGTCTTCGAATAACTGGTTTACCTTCACCAGATCATCTATTGATGAAGGGTCTGGCGCTACACCGTAGTCTTTAGCCAGATCAATAAACTGTTTCAGTTTTTCATTATTGTTATCAAACAGCGGAAGCAGCTTTGAAAGGTCATTACCAAGACTTTCCAGAATGGTAGTTTTCTCGGCATTGGTCCCGATCTTACTCAGTGATTCACCAATCGCCAGAAGCTGTTTGTCAGGGCTTACTTTGGATAATTTCTCAGCCGACAGACCGAGAGCATTCAGCGCGTCAACAGCCTCGCCTGATTTATTAAGAACCGCGTCGCCAATCTTATCGCCAATATCTTTAAAGATATCAGCCATCTGATCTCCCGATACGCCTGCCTTTTCAGCTGCAAATTGCCAGGCCAAAAGTTCCTGAGTCGATATTCTTAAAGATTTTGCCCAGCGATCTGTTTCGGTAATCTGCTTGGAAGTGCTTTTCAGTAGCTGAAAACCAGCCGCCCCAACAGCCAGACCAGCAGTTACAGCTGCCGCACCAATGCCTGCCAGTGCAGCGCCAGCAGATGCTGCATCATCCTGTACCTGTTTGCTCCACTTTGCTGAGGCTCGTTCTGCCTGATTAAGACCTGCAACAAATCCACCCGTTTTTGCAATCAGGTCGATTGTGAGTGTACCGAGATTTTTTCCAGCCATAATTTATGTCCACTCCTTCATGGCCTCTTCGAGAGTGATCGCGGGCGCGTTGATGTGCGGGGTGAAGTCTGTAATTCTGAAAGGTGGGGTATCTTTTCCCCGGTTGACGTTTGCCAGCACAGAAGCAACCAAACCGGCAGCCCATTCGGTGCGCATCATTGGGTTAAGGCTGCCAAATTTAGAACGGTACGCTGACCAAATCTGATATTCCCTGATACTCAATAACTCCTGGGCTTCAGCAATGGTCCTTCCACCGATGCCATTGAGAACTAATTCACACCAGAATTCGTCTTCTGCGCTGAGCTTTCCTTTCCCAGTGAGTTGACTTCCTGAATTGCTACGAGCAGGGCAATTGTCAGGCTTCCGTCAAGAGCGCCTCGTTCTGGATCAGCATGACCGGTAATATCATCAGGAGTGAACACAGGATCGCCATTTTCGTCACAAATTGAAGATGCAATGCGTCCAGCAACACCGTCCGATTTTCCAGTTACGGAAAGAATGTCAAACTTTGCCGCATGAAAACCCATAGGACGAACATAAGTGGTGGCCACATGTTTATTGCCGTCCTTGTCGGTCCACTCAATTTCCTTTTCTACAGGGCGGCCAGTAAATGCACCTGCATTTTTAATCGTGTCTAGAGTCAGTTTCATTTCTTTGTTCCGTCAAAAGGCGGGGTTTCCCCCGCTCAGGTTAAATAGAACTTAACTTGTTGGTTGCGCTTTCGGGATCCATACGCCCTGACCAGAGCGCTGGATAGTCGCCGATGTCTGAACAACGGTGTTAGCCTGGAAGTCGAACGGGAAGTCAGACACATAACCCTGGAATACGTACCAGGTACGGTCATCAGGAAGTGAAAGGCCATCAACAGCATCAGGATCACCTGAGGTTGCGACAACAGGCATAGACTCGCCATCAGCCCATCCGATTGCGAATGTTAAATTTGCCTGGTCATTTGATTCAGCAAGGTTGCTGAGCAACAGGTGACTATCATTCGCGGGATCAGCGTTCAGAGCTACGGTAGCCTGGCCAGGAGTACGCAGACCTTTTTTATACTGGCGGGTATTCCGTTCGCTGAGACAGGTATCCTCAATCTGATCAGCTGGGCTACTGCCAGGTGAGAACGAAGTGATACATTCAATTTCGCTCACGACACCATTCGCGAGCACATACATCTGTGTGCCTTGAGTCACTACTGACATAGTTATCTCCGGATATAAAAAAACCGGCTCAAGGCCGGTGAGTTGAAGGGTTTGGTTTATCGTTTTACAAACCAGTCGACATCAAATGAATATCGGTAACGGTTAGTATTGGGGTCGCGAGTTTGTCCCCCCCAGCGGGTAATATTGGCTTTAGTCTGGATTGCATTTCTGATTGCTTTTGCTACCGCAATAACTTCTTCATCAGTATTGCCATAGACGTCAACCTGCAGGGAGAAGCGGTCAATATCTGGGCTCTGATTGAGGAAGTTTTCGGGCTCACCGCCGATGTTCTGCCATACCGCATAAGGGTAGATAACATTGTCATTTTGCATTCCGAACGGATAAAGCCTTACAGGGTCAGAACCAAGAAGATCTGTTACCGCCTGGCTTGCCGCACAGACAGGAAATATCGGTGGGATCATGGCGGAACTCCTTTTTTCTGAGCTCGCTGAATTGCTCTGTCTATACCCGCTTCATAGTTAACTGAAAAAGAGTTAAAGACTTCGGTGAGACGAGAATTTGCGGCCGCGCGAACAAGCGGCCTGGCTGCCATCTTTTCAGTACCAAATTCCAGAAGTCGCCAGTGAGGTGTCGGAGCATCTTTGGACATGCTTGGATGTTTTTTAAGTACAGCCCCCTGAAGAATTCCGATACGAAAACCCAGGTCTCCAGTTAGTTTGAATACCTTACCATTCCATCTTAGAGCAGCATTGTCGGATATGTTACGAGCGGTATGAGGGTCATCCAGACGCGAGGCGTTATTTTTAATCTGGTTTACGATGATGTTTCCAGCCTTCCTCAAGGCAGAACGACCGCTTTTGCGTCGAAGGTCATTGCTTATCGCGTCAAGCTTTCCCAATAGTGAATCAAGACCATCGAGCTTTACTTCAACTCCATCAGCCATCTTTCACCCCCTGAGAACATGGGAGAGTGAGGTATTCAAGCCCACTATCAGGATCAGGAAGAATCCCCTCTACCGCGTAAATTTTTCCTCGGAAAGTAATCCTGTCCTGATTATGAATATCCTCCCGATATCGTATTTTTACGCGGGCAATTAACTCAACATTAGCGGCCTGAGAGGTGATGAACTCTTTGACAGAAACAGGTGTTACTTCAGCATAAACATCTGCAATTTTTTGCCAGGAGTAATACATAGCGCCGGTAGAAGGGTTTTGCACACCTGTTCGGCGCTCAATGCTGATCCTGTGCCTCAATTTCCCGAGGTTCATCTTTACCTCACTTTCTGTCACTCAGGTAAGTTTGCTGATGAAAGTTATCCTCTTCAACTTCTTCAGCCAGCGTTTGCATTATCAATTTGCAAAGTGACTCGTTCGAGTTGGCCAGACGGTTAATTGCCTCAGTTTGTTTTGTCTGAGCTGCTGTCTGGGCTTTTAGCGCTTCCAGGAGTTCTGTTACGAGTTGCTCGTTCATAGGCTTTTTTCATCCATTTTTTTATCCATTCACGGCGGCGGGCACAACCTGCACAAGCCATATCAACTCCTTAAATTATTGTCGGGCTTCGAAGGTCATAAATAAGCATGGTGACAGCGTAAGGGAGTTCGCCCTTCTTAAGTTTATCTTCTTCCTCACCGCCACGGTTCCTGTCCAGATAGCCAAGCAAAACAAGCAAGGCTGTCTGGCAGCGCTTAAGCGGCTCTCCCTCTACCAGAACCCCGGAACTATCAACAACGCGCTCACGACTCCCCTGAATGAAAGACAATATGGCAGCGCTTCCGCCCTGTATTTTCATCTCAAGATCTGCGTCGCCATAATCATCATCAATACGGAGGTGAAGCTTTGCTTCTTCAAGGTCTACCAGTTCGATCATGGTTTATCCCTCAGGTCCCGACCCTTTTTAACTGCAAGCGTCCATCCCTTTGTGCCCGGTTCACCAGGCTTATCTGCAGTTTTTTCATTGCAGTGCCATAGCGAACCAGCCCATGTTACGGTATCTCCGGGCTCATACTCTTTACCGGCCTTGAAAACATCCCGGTAAATGGTGACCGGCATAGCAAAGGTTTTTACTTCAACGACTCCGCTGGCCTTTTCAAGTGAGATAGTGAAGAGACGTTCTTCATCCTGCTGGATGTTGACCCCGGCCACTCCGTCTACAATGCATTCCCATCCGCGCATTCCATCTGTCTTCTGATAAGAACGCCATAGGCCTCCTTTGTGAGTCGCATATGTTCCACGCGGGTAGGATTTTGTTTCATCAATGCACGGTTCTAATTCAATTTGGAGAGCATCTCGCCCATCGATCGGGGTGATAGGTTCAGGCATCTCGTCAACCGCTGCTTTAACTGCATCAGCAACCAACTGAGGAATGTCGGGCAACTCCGGCATAACCGGTGCTTGAACCTCAGCCACAGCGGCCTTCACCGCATCTGTGACCAGTTGCGTAACGTCTGGTAGTTCAGGAACTACCGGTGCAGGAATTTCGGCCACAGCGGCCTTCACTGCGTCTGTGACCAGTTGCGTCACGTCTGGCAATTCAGGAACTACCGGCGCTGGAATTTCAGCTACAGCAGCCTTCACCGCATCGGTGACCAGTTGTGTCACGTCTGGCAATTCAGGAACTACCGGCGCTGGAATTTCAGCTACAGCACCCTTCACCGCCTCAGCCACGAGACTCTTCACTTCTCTTTCAAGCTGAAGCTTCATAGCGGTGATGATATCCCTGACCTCTTCACCGATCGCCTGAATGATAGATAATTCGCGCTCATCCATTGTTAATAATCCCTCTCAGTGAAGTTTTTACGAAAGATTTTTCTACCAGAGAAATGGCTGATTTCGCAGGAGGTGCAGGATCAGAAATGTTTTTACCAAATGGGTCTTCTGAAGCGTCGCGCTTAGCCAAAGCTGCAAGACTATAATTTTGCTGTTGCAGGAAGAGAGAATCACCACCTTCTATTGGAGGAAGGTTTTCGCTTTTACGTGCTTCATTAGGTGTAAGAATGGTGTTTTTAACTCCATCACCTAATGCTTTCATCCTGCGTTCGCTGTCCATGCGCAGCAATGCGCCTATATCAAGTTCAACACGCTTATTTGTCCCAAGTTCGAAGGTCTCTTTAAGCAGTGCCTCAATAGACTCAATAAGCACCTGAAGGCACTGTGAGTAGTATTGCTGTTCAAGTGCCTCCACGTTGTCAGAGCTTGGGATTTCACCGACGCCAGCCTTATATGCCGGTACGTGAAATGCTGAACACACCATTTCAGCAGAGAGTTTTTGCTGTTCTACAGTCTGTGCATCCACTGCAGACATGGTTATTGCTTTATATTCAGCACCACCTGATAAAAGGCCTGTTTTACCTGCATTCTCACCGGTATAACCTACATCCCATGCCGCCTTAATTTCTTTTGCTTTTTCAGCATCAACAGCGCCCGGGATGGTTATCACCCCACTGGGCTTACCGCCGTTTTTAAAGAAGAATGCAGAGCTTTCCTGAATGTGCTTACCCTGCATAGCAGCCAGGCCACAGGCATAGATAGGTGAAATACCAATCAGTGGATGAAACAGGCAGTTAAAACGGTCATGAATAACTTCTCGTGCCGGCACAGTAACCTGTGTAGGTAGTCCGCTAATTTGGTCAGGGCTAATCTGGTAAAAGACAGAACCATCATCAGCAACCAGCGGGATAACCTTATCTGGGTCTAGAATGCGAAGTTCTGTAATCTTGCCTGCATTGTTTTTTACCTTCATCACGTAGGTATTACCGCGTGAAAGTTTCGAGTTCATCCATGTTTCAAAGAACTGAATCGTGTTCTGAAACTGGTTTGGTTTAGCGATCAGAGTGTCGAAACTGGCATCAGAAATATCCTTCCAGATACCGTTAGAATCCTTTGACTGAATAGCAGGTGACATCTTAGAAATGTCACTGGCTATCAACGTAATGCAGGAAAAAACTGCATAGTATGAAAGTACAGTTTCATTTCTGACTTCCATATTTCGCTGCCATGCCCCACCAAATGGCTCACGAACGAAAGAAAAAAGGGGAGTCCATACGCTGGATGGTGGTTGCTGTAGTGCTTTCTCTTTCCGTCTAAAAGGGTTCCACATCAGCCATTCTCCGCGTTTTCTTTTTTGTTTTTACGCACCCCTGCTTTTTTGCCGGTTACGTATTCCGCTTTTTTCAGCAGAACCAGCACCTTTGCGCACTGGTCATTCACAATTTTCTCATCGCCTGGCAATGAGTCATGTGTACGCTGAAGGTATCTGATTTTTGCCATCTGAAATGGCGGGGTTACCCCCGCCCTCCTTTTTAGCTTGTAGAGCCAGTGCTGTAATCAACGCCGGAGATAACTGCTACAGCAGCATCACGACGGCGTTTCCAGTTGATCCAGCGTTCAGCTCGGATTGCCACGCTGTTCGTCTGGAACATGGATACAAGTTCAACACCAGTTGGCGTCGTGCTGTCATGGGTCGGCGCACTCTGCATTTCCAGAGAGGCCTCGCGAGACATATCGACCGCAACACCGCCATCGTCAGCCAGGTAAACATCAGGCGCATTAACCAGTACCAATTGATTACCAACGTACTGAGAAACGATAACTGGCAGCCCCTGGAATGTACCGCCCAGCATGGTCATATCCGGGTACTCTTTCTGACCAAGCGCGTTTTTACGCATAGACAGAGTAAGTGCCGTAGTGCTGGACATCAGCCATACCGCGCCATTCGGTTGCAGGTTGTTTGTGATGAACTGGCCGAACGCAGCGGAGGCATCGGCATCCGGGTCACCAGTTGAAGGGATCGCAGTAATGCCGTTGGTGATGGATGCTGGAGAAACATCAGCAACCGCCGCTTTAGAGGGGTCAATGAAGTCTGTATCCAGTCGTGCGATTACCGCTTCCGCCAGGGCATTACGCACCAGTGCGTCAGCTGAAGGGTTTGAGAAACGGATCAGCTCTTCAGTCAGCACCGCGATAGAAGCCACTTTGGAGAAACCGAAGGTGATCGTTGCGAAATCAAATTTTGTCAGAGGTTTCGCTTTACCCTGGCCAACCCAGTTTGCTGAACCACCTGAAGTCTGAGCAGGGATACGGACATTAAATGGTACCTGACGCAGTGACGGGATATTACCCTGACCGAAGCGGCCGATAATCGTCTGAGGACGCAGGAACTCAACAAAGTCTTGCGCATAATCCTGGTATTCCACCAGTGCGCCTGCCCATGTTGGGTCTGTCGTAGTGCCAGCACTGACAGCCGCCTTCAGAACGTGATGAAGCTTTGTGTCTTCTGGGTACTGATTTTTTGCAATCTGCAGCGCTTCAGAACGGCTGCCGTTCCCCGCTGCCAGTGATTTGGCAAAGCGAGCGAACGCGATACCTTTTTCCAGCTTAGGCTCAACGCGAATGATAGCCGGGGCCTGGCTGACAACAGTTACTTCGCCATTGGCCGCTTTGGTTACTGGTTTAGCCGTAGATGCCATGTTGGCTTCCATATCACGCAGACGTTTCAGGTGTTCGTCTACAGATTTGATTTCAGCTGATGTGTTGTCGTAGCTTTCAGTTTCTTCACCATCGAGCGTTCGGCCTTCATCGGCAGCTTTGCTCATGATTTCACTAAGTGAACCAGCCAGCGCCGCACGTTTGTTTTCAAAACTTTTGATCTGTTCAGCGATATTCATCGTTGGTTTTCCTTTTTGAGAAGATTTATTCGGTGCTGAAGCGCCAGCAGAATTTGTGGTTTTAACAACCGGTTTCTCAGTGCCAAGCGCGGCGAGTAACTGGCGGTCAAAAGATTTAACGGTTTGAATAGAACATTCGGCGTTCGCCGTGTGAGTTACTGCGGAAACGTCAAGAAGCTCTCATTCAAGAAAATGGATGCCACCAGAGTCGGGATACGCGTATTTAATGGGCTTGAAGCCAATAGACAGGCCTTTTACGAGTCCTGATTTTATTGATGCCCACGCTTCTTCAAGCCTGGCCACCAGCTGCGATGGCATATCCGGTGTTGGCTTCACGAGCTGTGCCGTAATCTGAAGACCCTCTTTCACTTTCTTTGCAGCACAGTTCCCGATAGGCTGGGATCTGTCGTGCTGCCAGAGAAATGGGTTTTCACTGCCAAACTTCGCGCCGTCAGGGTCCATAATGTCGCCGTCACGGTCAGGTGATGGTGTGGAAGCAATCCCGGTGATTATCCGTTTTTCCTCATCCACCGCTTTCACCGTCATGATCGTACATGCGCGGTCAAGCTTCATTTACTGTCCTCCAGAAACGAAAAAACCCGCCGTAGCGGGTCATTAACTGACGTGTGATTTATATGAAAAATACCTGGTAATCTTTCTTCTTCGCTTCAGGATTAAGTGCCATTAGCGAAACCGCATTGAACAAAGCCATAAGGGGGTCAATCTTCCCTTTACCACTGGCCTGTTTGGTAATGAGGATTGCGTTACCTTTGGGTTCCACCCTTGCGTTACCAACGCACCAGGACATTAACGGCTGACCGCCATGAATGAGAACACCCTCGGCAAGCTTGCGCTCTGTGGTCTTTATCGCACCACCGAGCCGCCATCCCTGACTCACACCAACTACCGAATCTTCAGGTATTTCAGCCTCAACGAGAGCATCAAGGATCTGACCAACTCCTGACGGGTCAATGCCTATTTTGTCCAGCAGCTCCGCATCATTGATACGGCTGACATATTCAGCGACCTCTTCAGTGTCCTGACCTACACGTTTAACGATGGTGAGATCACCAGCCTTAACGAAATCGTTGAAACGTGATTCCTCGCTTTTGCGTCGCCGCACGGCTATTTCGTGCGCCCAGGCATGGCCCCATCCAATCCATTCACGAGTATTTTTGTCCCGCCCGATCACGTAAAGACCAAGCAGGTCATCAAGACCACCGCCATCTATCCCAACAGTGGCAACCTCAGCACGCTGCAGGATATCGGTAAAAGTCACCGGCCTTATTTGTTGCTCCCAGAAATCAACACCTGCCCAGCGGTCAGTCCTGAGGTTAAGACCTATTTCGATATTCAGGTGCTTTGCCAGAAACTGCTGAAGAGTGCCGTCTGTTTTGGCCTGGTTCTTACGAAGCTGATCGGCTATCCACTCAGCACTGACCGAGCGCCCAATATTTGGGTTTGTAATGTAGAAATTTTCAGGATCCAGATAGGCTTTTTTCTCTACCATTTCTTCAGGAAACTCGTAGAGTATGCCCAGCGTTTTTTGGTCGGGTATTTTTCCGTCCCTGACATCACGCCAGTAATCCAGTCGTTCCTTGAAAACTCCAGCCGGGGGTTCATCGCTCTGCGTGGTAAGAAAGATCACCCAGCCTTCATTACGTGATACCTGGCCGCCAAGAGCCTCCATAAACATCGCTTCCGCATTCGAACGTTTTCCGAATAACCAGAGCTCATCTACCAGGATACGACCAGATTTTTTACCTGAAACAGTGTCAGTGTCAGCGGCTACAACCTTAAGGGTATTTCTTGTAATCCGATGGGTGATTGTCCTGATATGGTCCTGTATCTGGAACATATCTGAAAGTTCATCGTCAGCACGTATCATTCCGGCCGCTGGCTTGAAGCTGTTATCAGCAACCTCTTTTGTTGGTGCCAGAATCAGGTGTTCTTCATCCTCTCGCCAGCAAAGTATGAGCGCGGTAAGCATGATTCCGGCAGCAATAGTTGATTTCGTGTTTTTCTTTGAAATCAGTAACCCATACTCACGTATAAGCTGGTTCCCTGTTTCAGCATCGTAGCCACCAAAGATGGACTTCACAAAATCAAAAACCCATTCCTCAGAACATTCACCGAAGGTTGGTTTACCAGGCAGGTCTGAAACACGGAGCTCACGGAAAATACCAAGCGCCTGCTCTGCCTGATCAGGGAAAATTGGTGGCGGGATGATTGACTCACCAGCAATTAGTCGCCGTTCCCAATCGAGGCAGGCGGTAGACCACTGAGCCATACGTTACACCTTATTGTTGACCACCAGCTTTGGTGGTGCCATGGCACCGAATTTACTGGCAGTGGCTGCAACCTTCGCGGCGGCGTGGCGGGCATCTTTTTTACCCCCCTCACCTTTCTTCGGATGGAGATAAGGCAACATTGCCTTGGCGGCATCCTTTCTGGTGTCAATTTCTTCTGTGGTGTCGTTCATTACCGACTTAAGAAATTCGAGAGGGTCTTCAAAGGTTTTTACTGTGCTGTTAACTACTGGAGGTGGTGCAGTGCTTTCATCCCGGGTCGGTACATCATATGGATCTGCAGCACGTTTCTTGTTGATAAACGCGATGACATCCGGGTCTTTTGCCAGCCGTGAACCCTGTGACCTTGCGGTTTTCTCGGAATAACCGGCCTTACGGGCTGCTGCAGCCTGGGATGAACCGGACATCCGCGCCAGTGCGTATTTGCGCTTTTGTCCTGTTAACACGTTAACACCCTCCAAAAGGGAATTTTTTCTGTGCGTGAGAGGGGGCGCGGTGTCCAGCGCGATCGGCGTTGACACCCAACCATACCCCCCCCGGCGTTGATGAGAATCGATATCATTCACATTTGAAATGATTCAAAATGCAACTATATTGCAATGGCATTGATATCGATTCTCATTTGCGTTACATCACGATGACATCGGCCTGTCCGTCACCAGTTGGCACCTGATACTTCATTGCCTCAACGTCAGGTTGAGCAGTTGCTGCCTCACGAGATGACTTTCCTGCGTGACACTCCAGACAGAGCGTCCATAGATTACAAGCCTCGTTATCACCGCCAAACTGTAAAGCGATACGGTGATCAAGTTGGCTATCATGCAAGTCAACGACACGACCGCACATGCAGCAGTGTCCACCATCACGGACATATATCCTGCGCTTAAGACCAACCCTTGCGCTTCCGCTTACTCGGCGGTTCTCGCCATAGACAGGCTTAATGCGGCGAGTATCAATGGCCTTCAAGCGGGGCTGTAGAGTCTTTAACTTACCCATCTAACCTCCAGGCCTTTCGACGCTCTACCCTTGGCTGATTATCTCGTGCAGGCTCTACTGGCTGGCCATCAGCGTGATCAACCAATGAGTAACACGGATAAATAACGGGACCACCATAAGCATCTCCTATAGCATAGTCAGCCGCCTTGCTGTAATTCCATCTATCCAGGACTTTCGGTATCTGCTTGGGCGGGACGCTATAGCACACACCGTGAATCAGGCGTGGCATGGTTATAAAGTCAGAGCGTGTTTTATCAGCCGCTATCAGCTTTGAAGCTATTTCCAGTTGATACTGTGGTGGACGGCCCGTTCCGAGATAAAACGAACATAGGGCATCCGGGTAACGAGCAAGCCACAAAGCAACCTTGTCGCTAAACCCAACAACTGGGATAGCATCATCTTCAAGTACAACAACACGGCATGATTGGCTGTCTGCCCATTCAAGGGCGCGGCGATGATTCCAGTTGGCTCCATGCTCGCCTTCATCCAGAAGAAGATGAGCGCCTAATTCACTTGCCAGAAGAAGGGCTGAGGCATAGCGATCATGGTGTCCAACCACAACGAACTTTACTTGTGTTTCCACCACGCGCACTCCTTACCGATCCCATCAGTTTTGAACACCGTGTGAACCAGGGGGCCGGTGATCAACCTGTCACTAAATGACTGCGCGATAATCCCGAACGACAGCATGTCACCCACCGCTGCGCCAGCCTGCTCTTTCTTCCAGAAACGATAACTCTCTATCCGGTAGTAAAGACGGATGATGCCGTGAGCGAACGCCATAACATCAGCGCGGGTACCACCAAGGAGACCAGCGTTAAGCATCACATCGTTGCTGTGTGCTGCAATAAACTCCTGATAGATACGCTCTGGATGATTCTTCTTTGCCCAGGTGTCGGCGTATGTCTTCGGTTCTGAACCAACATAAACCTTACCTGGCTGCATCTCTTCCCATGGTGAGCGAAGCATTTCGACATCGGTTCCATCGGTACACCAGACGAACCGGTATTCAGGATGATCGCGAAGGTGCTGCCAGATATGCAGCCAGCGCCGGAAGTAGACATTCATCTTTACGTCAGGGACGTGGTAAAGCTCAACGTCTGCCGGGGCCGTCTGTAGTTCATCCACCAGCGCAATACGTCCACACTGCCGGAGAGATGCAGCCCATTTAGTCAGCATGTCGGGTGATGCCACCATTTTGGTACCGCGCTGCGGGTCTGGCTGGCTGGTCAGCAGAGTAGTAATAACCACATCAAGCTGTGAGCGATATTCGGCATAGCCGGTATATGCTGAATCCCTGCGCTGCCCGTATATCACAGCGTTCTTCTTATCGAGCGCTTCACGTTCAGGCCTCGGGATGCTGCGTGCGCCCTCTTCATACTCGTCCATTGAATGAATCAGCTTTTCTGAACCAACCACATCAGCAAACGCCCAGGACGTTAATCCAGCATTATGAATGCGTAGCGCCAGATCAGGATGCTCATACATGCCGCGACCGTATACCGGGTCGAACCCACCAACCTTATCAATAGCGGTGCGGTGGTAGTACAGCATCACACCACGCTGACCGGTATAAGCGATATGCTTATCATCCCGGTACAGGACGGTCATATCGATAATCTTTCGTGGGCCAGCGAGGTAAAGAAACCGATAAGCCAGTCGGGGTTGCGGCGTATCGCTACACGGTAGTTCCCCGTTATAGG
>ENA-OQKF01000225-OQKF01000225.1-human-gut-metagenome-genome-assembly--contig:-NODE-225-length-43484-cov-10.963143_pt1 | contig 43484 bp, 34 predicted proteins | sample MGYA00242617_ERZ504784 | MGnify/ENA primary metagenome ERZ504784 (study PRJEB26092, sample SAMD00036364) | human gut metagenome | host: Homo sapiens | study: EMG produced TPA metagenomics assembly of... | reverse complement strand
GCGGGGGCAGCGGCGGGGGGCGCAACTGCGGGAAGCCCATGGGGGGGCTGTCCGACCGCGTCGCCGATCCCGAGGATAGGCTCACGCAGGTCACGGTCGGGGACGACCAGCTGGGCCGCCTAACCTTCACGCGCGACATGGCGGAGGCCATCTTCCACGTGCTGGGTACGCACGCCCCCTACGGCACCTACGACTGCACCGGCTCCGGCGCCGTGAAGAGCTGGGCCGACATCGCCCGCGCCGTCTTCGAGGCCGCCAACTGCAACGGCGACAGGGTCGTGTCGGTCAGCACCGCCGACTACTACGCGAGCGCCGAGGGCCCCGTCGCCCCGCGCCCGGTCCACTCCGCGCTCGACCTGTCCAGGCTCGAGTCGGTCGGCTTCCACATGCCCGACTGGGAGGAAGAGCTGGGGGAGTACCTTGACGAGATTCTGGATCGACATAATGAAATGGTTCGTGCATGAGAGTTCTTCATGTGAGTTTGGGATTGCCGCCTTTAAGGACTGGTGGATTAACTAGATACTGCACCGAGCTGATGGATGCTCAGGATGATTTTGGCTATGAAATCGCCCTGCTTTATCCCGGTCGGTTTCTTCCAGGCAAGACTCGAATAAAGGCAAAAAAACTTGATAATTTGATTGCGTTTGAGGTGGTAAATCCTCTTCCGGTCCCGCTTACCTATGGAGTGGCTGAACCTAAGGCTTTTATGGCCTCATGTGATAATCCCGACGCTTATAAGTCTTTTATTGAGATTTTCAGCCCTGACATTATTCATATCCACAGTTTCCAGGGTATTCATAAAGAATTTTTCGATATTGCAAAGAGCAGAGGCATTCCTATGCTCTTTACAACTCATGATTATTTCGCTATTTGCCCACGTTGCACGTTGGTCAACCGTTGCGGTGAAAGCTGCTGTGGTCCTTCTGCGTCCCGTTGCGCTATGTGTTGCTGCGGTGCTGGCATGACGTTTGCGAAGAGCAAGATAATGCAATCGGGGCTTTATTCGCGTCTAAAACAATCGAAAATGGTTCGTTTTTTCGGCTCTCGTGTTAAGCACGAGATGTCTGTCTCTGATGATTCCATACTCGTTAATGCCCCTACGACTGAACAGGTCGGCGTCTATAAAGATTATCTTGATTACAATCGAGCGATTTTCGATGATATTGATGTCGTTGCGTCGAATACCCTCATGACGGAACGCATGTATTCGAGGTATTTGCCAGATGCCTTTTATAGGTTGATCCCCATCACTCATTCAGGTTTAAATTCATCAAAGGAGTCTAAAGAGTTTCGCCGTCGCGGTAATCTTGTTAAGATGGCTTACTTTGGGGGAGTAAAAGGCTATAAGGGTTTTGCAACTCTTTGTAAAGCCGTGCGAATTTTACATTCAAGTGGAATTAAATTCGAGCTCAATCTATATGGAGACGACTATCCTGCCTTTGAAGATATCCCGGAGGTTCATGGGTACGGTCGTATCGCTCCCGACTCAATGCGTGACATATTGAAAGCTCATGACGTAGTCGTCGTGCCTTCAATATGTCACGAAACCTGCGGGTTCGTGGTATTGGAGGCACTTTGCGAACATGTGCCAGTCGTTTGTTCCAACGCTGTAGGCGCATGCGAGCTGGTCCCTGATGAGTTCGTATTCAATGCTGGGGATGCGTCCGACTTGGCCGCAAAACTTGAACATGCTTGTTTGAATTCAGATTCTGTAGTTTCCATTCCGGATGACTATCCAATCACAATGGCTGAACAAGTGGCCCTTCTTGAGAGAGTTTATTTAGATTTGATCTGCGAGGTTGATAGATAGATGCTCGGTCGTTTTAAAAACTCGATAAGAAAGAGCGCACGAGTGTCTGTGCTTCGTTCTTCTCGCGAAAGGCTCGTCAATACATCCGTGACTGTTTTTTCGTCCAATTGCGTTGGTGCAGTTGTTTGCCATGACTTTGGCATGCGATTTAACAGTCCGATGGTGAATCTATTCATGATGCCGGACGATTATCTTCGTTTTCTCAATAATTTGAAGTATTATCTCGCGCTTGACGTTATCGACGGTGGTACTTCTGGGGGGGGGTATCCAGTGGGCTTACTAGGAGATGTTAAACTTCATTTTGTTCACTATCCCTCTTTTGAAGTTGCCCGCCAGAAATGGATTGCACGTGTTAAGCGGGTTGATTTGAACAATTGCTGCGCGGTCATGATTGATCGAGACGGATGCACTCCAAAAATGGCAAAGAGTTTTGATGCGCTGCCTTTTGAGCGGAAGGTATTTCTTACTTATAGACCCATTGAAGACTGTTCTTCAGTTTTTGTTGAACCGAGCTGGCTAGATAGCGGCAGTTGTCAGACTGCTGATCTATGCGCGTTTCTAACGCCGATTTCTGCCAGAAGAAAACTCGATAGTTTTGACTGGGTGAAATTCTTTAATGAAGCAGGGAAGTATAATGGCTAATTATAATTCCAAAATATCTATCATTGTTCCGGTTTATAACGTGGAGCATGAGCTTTCGCGATGCATTGACAGCATTCTGAATCAATCTTATAGAAATTTTGAACTGATTCTGGTCGATGACGGAAGCACTGATAGATGTCCATCTATGTGCGATGCCTTTGTTATGAAGGATTCTAGAGTCCGTGTAATTCATAAAACTAACGGAGGACTTTCTAGTGCTCGAAATGCGGGACTGCGCATCGCATCAGGGGAATGGATACTCTACGTTGACTCTGATGACTACATTCTTAATGACTCTTGCGAACGCCTTCTTGCCGTCGGCACGAAATACGATTGCGACATTGTATCTGCTGACGCTGTAAGAGAGTTTAATGGTGGTCAGGAGTATATGGTTCACAGTTCTCTAGCCGATGGAATGTGCTATCCAAGCAAGGATTTTATTATAAAGTCTGTAAAACCGTGCGAGTGGTATGCGCCTGCATGGCTTAATCTCTATAGACGCTCTTTTCTTATTGAGAATAATCTATTCTTTGTCGAAGGATTGCTCCACGAAGATATGGAGATGCAACCAAGGGTTTTCTTGGCTGCAAAGAATGTTGCTTATTGCGCTTATTCCTTTTATAGATATGCAGATCGTGCTTCTTCTATTATGAATGCTTCCGAGGTTGACAAGCGCATCACTGCGATGGAATGGATTTATTCAGACTGGAAATCTAAATTTGAGGCTATTGAAGATAGAGAGTTGGCGAGAGCGCTAAATGGTCATCTGGCTAAGTGCTACCTGCATTCTTGCTGCGAGTTTGGTCATGTTTTAACCGTTGCTGGAATTACCAACTTCTATCTTTTGAATAGTTCGTTGAATGCTAAAGAATTTATAAAAGCTATCTTCTTCGCTATAGCCCCATCTTTATACATGAAGGTTGGAGGTAAGTAACAATGATTTTTTCCCTATCTAAATCAAATAGTATGAGCAGTGCTCTTTCGCAGCATTCGATTTATTATGCCTGCGTTACAATAATGTCATTCTTAGTAGCGTTTGAAAATTTAGCGATTGTTTCTTCCTACGATGAAATTAAGGCTCTCGTGAGTTTGCTTGAGCTTTTTTGCGATTTTCTATTATTTATTGTGTACATAACTAAGGTGCGGGATTTAAAAGGAGCGGCTATTTTTATCGCTCTTGTGTCGTTGTGTCTGGCCAGCGCCTGGTATTCAAAATCATTTATGGCAATTAAGGGGCTTCTTCTGGTCGTTGGTGCAGCGAATGAAGATTACGCTAGTATTTTAAGGTCTGAATCAAAGGCTATTTTTCTAGTAATGATCATAGGGCTGTGTTGTCAGCTTTTGGGTATCCCGTCGTCCGCTTTTCGCAGGGGCGGACTTTCTCTGGGATTTAGCCACCCAAATCAGGCAGCCATGTTTTCGGTTGTAACCATTTTGGCGCTGTACGTGTCTAATGATCTTCGAGGTATTTCGCAAAAGTATGATTGGTTTTATTGGCTATTTGGAATTGGATGCATTTTTGCGACCGGCTCTAGAACTGCGCTTTTTGCGGTCGCTCTGTCAGTCGCCCTGTCAGCTATAATTAAGTCGAAGAGACTTTTTGATAATAAACCAATAAGTGTTATTCTTTTATTATTGCCATTTTCATTATTACTGTTTTCGCTTGTTTCCGCTTATGCGTTATTCGATTCAACTGTAGTTCAGAAAATAGATTATGCATTGTCAAACCGTTTATGGCTCAATTGGTTTGCGCTTGATACTTTTGACATCAGAGCGTTCGGACAGGAAGTCTCTTTGCATGTTACAGGTGTTCACAACACCCTCAGAAATACTTGGAATATTACTACAACTGTAGACTGTACTTATGTTGCTGCATTGCTTAGCTATGGAGTCTTTGGCATTATATTTTGGCTCATGGGCTATGTTTTAGCTTTTCGTCGCGCATGGGATGATCGCAAGGCTTCAATTGTTGCTGCATTGGCAATTTTTTCTCTATATGCTTTTACGGAGTCGCAGCTTACCGATGTATTGATCAATTTTGGTCTATTCTGCACTTTTTCGAATTTTAATGATAAGCGTTTGCTTGCTAAGGGGAATTCATCTTCAGCTAAGACGGCGACTAATTTCGTTGAACGATTGGATGCGTGATGTTGTCTCCTATTCCCCATAAGATTCATTACTGTTGGTTCGGCGGCAGCCCCCTTGGCGAGAAGGAAGTTGCCTGTATTGAGTCCTGGAAGAAATATCTGCCTGAATTCGAAATTGTTCGCTGGGATGAGTCAAATTTTGACGTTCGCTGTTGTGACTATGTGAGTGAGGCCTACGATTCGAAAAAGTGGGCCTTTGTAAGCGATTACGCTCGTTTCAAAATCTTATTTGATAACGGCGGTCTATATTTTGACACAGATGTAGAGCTTATTAAGCCCATTGATGACATTATTGCTGCAGGCCCGTTTATGGGGTTTGAAACGGATTGTCTCGGTTCTGGCAATAACGTGAGCTCCGAAACCGGGTATGCCGTTGCTGCCGGGCATGGCCTGTCGGTCAACCCCGGACTTGGCCTGTCGGCTAACCCCGGGCTTGACCTGTATAAAATCGTCCTTGATTCATATGACGGCGATCATTTTGTTAAGCCTGATGGTTCTTTCGATAAAACTACTATTGTCACAAGGGTTACTGATCTTCTTCTTCATCAGGGCCTTAAAAATGTTCCGGGTGTACAGTCTGTAGCGGGCGTTACTATCTATCCAGCGGAGTTTTTTAATCCAAAGGATTTTGCTACTGGTAAGATTTCTTTAACTGAGAACACCCGCTCCATCCATCATTTCGATGCATCTTGGTATTCCCCCGCGGAAAAATTCGAATTCTGCATTGCAACTTTTCTGCGAAAAAAAGGTATATCGAATGGTTCTGCAAAAAAGATTGCCGCCATCTGCAGGGTTGTTCGATACCTTGATTTGTCAAGACTAATCGATGCGATTCGAAATCGTGTCGATTAGTGTGCAGAGCGCCCTTTACATGCTTCTACTATTTTGAGATTGATACGTATGGCTAATGGAAAATATCGTTATTTGTTAAAAAATGTTGGACTTCTAACTCTCAGTAATTTTGCAACAAAATTACTGAGCTTTTTCCTTGTCCCTTTATATACAAGTGTTTTAACTACAGGTGAATATGGCACTTATGATCTGTTTAATACAACGGTAGGTGTTTTGCTGCCAATCTTGACGTTAAATGTTCAAGAAGGTGTGCTCAGGTTTGCGCTTGATAAAGATTACGATCGTGGCGCACTTGTTACAGTCGGCGTTCGTTATATTCTTTCAAGTTTGGTTATCGTGTGCCTCGGCTTGGCAGTACTTTGCTTTACCGGCTTATTTAATTTCGGTATTGAATACGCATGTCTGTTTGTGCTGATGTATTTTACACAGGTGGTTGTTGGCTTTGTAACCTATTACGTCCGAGGGATTGCACGTATTACTGACCTATCTGTTTCAAGCGTTATTGCATCTGCTGTTACGATTACTTTAAACGTTGTATTTCTCTTGCCGCTTCATATGGGATTAATTGGATATTTTCTGGCCAATATTATTGGTCCGCTAACCCAAGTTGTCTATCTTGTGGTTCGCTCTCACATGTGCGGTGACCTGCACCTATTGAGTAATTATTCTACACAGCGTAAAGAAGTAGTTGCCTATTCCAAACCGCTTATTGCTAATAGTATTGCCTGGTGGGTTAATAATGTCTCCGATAGGTATATTGTTATTTTCTTCTGTGGGGTTGCTGCTAACGGAATTTATTCCGTTGCCTCTAAAATCCCTTCTGTTTTAAATATCATTCAGAGTGTATTTAGCCAAGCATGGACTCTTTCATCTGTTAAGGATTTTGACTCTGAAGACAAGGATGGGTTTTTCTCCAATACATATGCTGCATATAGTTGTTTATTAACCATAATTTGTTCTGGTTTGATAGTTGCCGATAAGTTTCTCGCAGGCTTTCTATACGCTAATGAGTTTTATTCTGCCTGGAGGTATGTGCCATGGCTGACCATCGCAATTCTTTTTGGTGCCTTAGCGGGATATCTGGGTGGTTTTTTTACTGCTGTTAGAGATTCAAAAGAGTTTTCACGATCGACTGCTATAGGTGCAGTAGTTAATGTTTTTCTCAATATTATTTTGGTTCCGCTGATAGGGCCACTTGGAGCTGCGATTGCCACTGCAGTTTGTTATGCAGTTGTTTGGGCTATTCGCCTTATGCGCTCTAGGCACTATATTCAACTGAAGATAAACATAAGAAGAGACCTTTTTGCCTATGTTGTTCTTGGGCTTCAATCTTCGGCTCTCCTGTTTGTAGACAATCTGCTGCTGCTCTATTTAATTTTGGGCCCGTTGTTCCTCCTAATATGCTTTTTGTATTTGTGCGAATTAAAGACTTTTATTAATAAAATCGTTTCTACTTTGAGGAGTTAGCTTATGAAGTCCTTGGTAGCGAATAGGCGAGATGGACTAGTCAAATTTGCTCTAAGAGTTCCTAGGGCTGTCGGTAAAAGGTTTCGTAAGGCTAATTTTTTATTGAAGTATAAGAGCGCTCAGAGAATGCCCCTTAATGACAGCCTTATTGTTATTGAGAGCGAGGGTGATCTGTCTGACAATGCCTTTGCTTTGTATGATTATTTGCGAGACAAGGGTTATCTTGATAGGTATCAAGTAGTCTGGGCTGTCGATGATGTACTTCGAGCAAAACAATTAGTGTCTGAAGCGCCAGGTCAATGGACTAATACTTTTTTTGTGAGTAAAGCTCTCGATGCATATGATCAAAATTTAGCTCTTGCTTTGGCTACTTGTAAGTGGTTCATATACGACCATAGTAATTTGATGGCGAATTTGACGAAGCGCCCAAACCAATCGGTGGTCTTTCTGTCACATGGTTGTGGATATAAGGGTCCCAAGGGTTTGGGATCGCACGATACAACTTCATATGATTTAATGACCGTGACTGGTCCTTTGGCGGCTATATGCGTTTCAAATTGGCAGAATCGGAGTCCTGAATTCGCTGTATGCACGGGCTATCCTCGTAACGATTACCTTCTTCGTTCTGATCCAATGGTCGATTCTGTAATTGCTGATTGGCTTGATTGCTCTAAGTTCAGGAAGACAATTCTCTGGATGCCTACTTTTAGGCAGTCTGACAATGCCGGTATATCTGAAGACTACATTCGTAATGAAACTGGTCTTCCTTTATTTAATTCGCGGATAGATTTATCTAGGCTTTCGGATTATTTAGTGCGAAACAATGTGTTGCTTCTTTTCAAGCTTCATCATCTCCAATCAGAGTTACCTGTATTTAATGAGAAATTCAAAAATATTGAGATCATTCGCGACGAACAGCTTCGGGATAGGGGTTTGCAGCTTTACCAATTTGTCCGATATGCCGACGCTCTCATTAGTGATTATTCGTCTATTTCAGTCGACTTTATGCTTCTCGATAGACCGATAATTTACACCCTGGATGATTATGACGAATACTCAAGGTCTAGGGGGTTGTTTCCTCCTAATGCTATCGATTATATGCCTGGCTATCATGTGTACAGTGTCGATCAGCTTGAAAACGCGATTGATGAGATTATCACCGGTGAAGATGTCTATCGTTCTGATAGGGAGGCCATTATTTCTGAGTATCACACTTATCGCGATGCTAATTCCTCGAAACGGGTGCTCGATGTTTGCGGTATCAAGTAATTCGCTTTACTCATTCACGCTGTGTTTTTAATTTCAATTTTGGTTCCATGTAGAAGTTGCTAGAAGGAGATAATTATGGTAGTTGCCATCATCATTGCTGGTGGAGTTGGCTCACGTATGGGCCAGAAGATTCCTAAACAGTTTATTAGCGTTGATAATAAGCCGGTAATTGCATATACCCTTGAGGCTTTCCAGGCGCATCCGCAAATTGATGCAATTGAAGTGGTTTGTCTTGAAGGCTGGGAAAGCGCGTTAAGGGCGTATGCCAAACAATATGGAATTGATAAACTTAAATGGGTTGTTCCTGGTGGTGCATCCGGTCAAGAATCTATTCGCAATGGCGTGTTTAATCTTGAGGGGGTTTTGTCCTCTGAGGATATTTGCATGATTCACGACGGTGTTCGTCCCATGCTCGATGCGGATGTAATTACGGATGTTCTTCGTGTTTGCGAGGTATATGGGAATGCCGTTACAAGCATGCCATATAACGAGCAAATTTTTGTAATTGATGAGAGTGATCCAACAACGACCACTCGGTTCATTCCTCGTGAAACCTTAAGGAGGGTTTCCACCCCCCAGGCTTATAGATTCGGAGTGCTCGACTCTAAATATCACGAGGCGTTCGAAAAGGGCATCGGAATTGACGGGTCTAATTACACTAATACGATGATGGTGCAGCTGGGCGAGACTCTTCATTTTGCATCTGGGTCTGACAGAAACGTTAAATTGACGACTCCTGAAAATCTTGAATTCTTTAAGGCTAGTCTTGCTGCAGGCTCTCGTTAGCTCGCATGTATCTGTAAACTCTCATACGTTAAAGATCGGATCGTACGTTTATGATTTCAAGGATGTCGCTGCCGCAGTATTTGCAAGAGCTTGACTCAGTTATCCGTCAAGATATCTCTTGGGATTGTCTAAAAGGAAAGACGCTCGTTGTTTCCGGTGCTACGGGTATGATTGGCTCTTTTCTTATTGATTTGATAATGCGGCTTAACTCGATTTATGAACTTTCTTGCCACGTTGTCGCACTTGGCAGAAAACGTCAAAAAGCTGAAAAACGGCTTCCGTATTTCGATTCTCCGGATTTTGAGTTTATTGAATGTGATCTCTCCAACACGAGAGAGTTGCCTGCTTTGAATGCAGACTATATTCTGCATCTTGCGAGCTCTACTCATCCAAGAGCTTACGCTTCGGATCCCATTGGGACTATCGAAGGTAATGTTGATGGCCTAAGGACCCTTTTAAATCTCGCCGATCAGTCTGGCGCTGAACTTCTATTTGCCTCTTCAGTTGAGGTTTACGGTGAGAACCGTGGCGATGTTGAAAGATTTGACGAAAGCTACTCTGGCTATCTCGACTGTAATACTTTGCGCGCTTGCTACAACGAGTCAAAGAGGCTCGGCGAGGCCATGTGCCAAGCTTGGAAGTCGCAGAAGGGCGTTTCTGTTCATATCGCGCGTATAGCAAGGGTGTATGGTCCAACCCTTCTGCCTTCGGATTCCAAGGCGCTCTCACAGTTCATCCACAAAGGCATCGCCGGTGAAAACGTTGTTCTTAAAAGCGAGGGAAATCAGCTCTTTTCCTATCTCCATGTAGCAGATGCCGTCTCAGGCATACTGAGGGTGTTGCTTAGCGGCGAGAGTGGGCAGGCCTATAACCTCGCTGACGAGTCATCCGATGTCCGTCTAAGAGACCTGGCAAAAGTTGTTTGCGATTCCTGCGGTGTATCGCTGGAGTTCTGTCTGCCCGATGCCAATGAGGCTGCGGGTTATTCTAAGGCTACGCTTGCTTTGATGGATGGTTCTAAGGCGAAAAATGAACTCGGCTGGAAAGCTGTTTATGATATCGAGACAGGTATAAACGAAACGGTAGATATTATTAGGGAGCTTTAAATCTGCTTTCCTTTTGGTTTCTGCTTGGAGCATTTTTGACTCCCATTAGAGCGGCGGTTAACGTTGAATAAAGTCAATCTATATCTAAGAAAAGCCTCAAATAGGGTTTTAAAAACGTTGTTAAAATGCCATAAAGTCTACGAACTCGTCGAACATGTATCTGATTTCTACAGGGTATCATTGCCTTCGTACGATGATTCTGAAGATCTCCTTCTTCGAGTTGAGCCGTATCATGAGTTGGGAAAGGTTAGGAAAAAGCTGTGGCCTGCTGATCCCAAGGTCTGCATTTCTGTGATTGTCCCTTGTTTTAATGTTGAGCGATACGTTGAATCCTGCATTAACTCAATCGCAACCCAAGTCAGTTCGCGACCATTTGAGATAATTGCTGTGGATGATGGTTCTACCGATAATACCGGGGTCATTCTTGATGAAATATCATCCCGTGTAGCCAATCTAAATGTGATCCATCAGCCTAATCAGGGACATTCGGGTGCACGGAATACCGGAATTGCAAATGCAAAAGGATCTTATCTTGTATTTGTCGACTCCGATGATTTACTCAAATCAGATGCTCTTGAGAAATTAGCAAATTCCATATCATTATCTGGAGCCGACTTTGTTACAGCTTCATATGACAATATGAGCGAAGATGGCAGCGCGATTAGCCCCATCGATGGTAGGCGGCAGCATGGCGCTCCTTGGGCGAGAATATACTCTCGTGATGTGTGGCGTGATGTTGATTTTCCTGAAGGATATTGGTTTGAGGATACGGTTCAAGGGTTTCTCATTGACCCGAGATATTCTCAAGCATATTTGGACGAGAGCGTTTATCTATATCGTAACAACAGCGAAGGCATCACGGCTCGATGCTCGTTAAGTAAAAAAGGACTCGACTCTTTTTGGATTGTCAAAGCATTACTTAATCGTGCTGAATTGCTTGGAATTCCTTACGACCAGAAGATGCATGATCGAGTAGTTAAGCAGCTCGGCCCGATTCTCTGGTGGCGCTGCGCTGCGTTGAATTCTGCGGAGAAAAAGGCGCTGTTTATTTGCGCATGCGACCTTTATTTAAGTAGAGCTGGGAATATGAGCTGTAGCTTTGGCGGATTGTGGAACGATCTTGAAAGGGCCCTTCGCGAGCGGAACTACTTGTTGTGGAAGGCTGCGATATACGCTATGTCCTAGTGTGAATGTTGGCTTCATTAGTAAAATATAGGAAAAGGCTCGAGCGAGATTAATCCGTCTCGCTCGAGCCTTATTTATAAAATTTGATAGCGGTTAAACCTCTGATTTTCATTTCTGCTTTTAGCTTGCAGAATTAAGGTTCATCTCAACTAAATACTACTGAATAGGCGGCTGAGGGGCGCCGAGGAGAGCGTCCAGCGCTGGGCGCACGTCCCGTTCGGCTTTTACAGGCAGACGGGGTTGCCCTCCGTGGCACTGGCGTTCGCGAGGTCGAGGGCGAGCCCCGACGCAGAGCGGAGCTCGTAGTAGCGGCCGCAGCTCGACAGCCTCCCATAGCTGCGAGGCCGAGACGTCCGGCGCGGCGAGGACCGCGGAGCGCCCGATCTCGGCGAGGGCGAAGCCCCCGGAGAGGACGCGGTAGCGCCCGGTGGCGCCGTCGCGCTCGAGGGCCAGGGAGCCGGCCGAGGCCGACAGCATGCATCCGGACTCGGTTCTGTTGACCTTTCGCATAGATTAATATGACAGCACCCACGCCTGCGCCGCGCTGCCGTTGGCCTCGTAGAGCCACACGAGGTTGCCCTCGGCCTTGGAGGCGTAGTGGTCGTCGAGCGCCAGGCCCGTCGACGACGTCACCGTGTAGCCGCGCGCGCACGGCGACACGCGCCACAGCTGGGAGGCCGACCCGTCCGGGTCGGCGAGCACGGCGGCGCTGCCGGACTCGGTGAGCAGCCTGCCGCCCGACGATATGCGGTAGAGCCCCGTTGCGGGGTCGCGCTCGAAGGCGAGCGCCGCGGCCCCCCTCGAGAGCGAGCAGCCGGAGGCGGAGGCGGACACGGCCATGCGCTCGTCAAGCGAGGTGGCCAGGCGGTAGGCCCCGTCGTCGATGACTCTCTCCAAAGCTTTCTTTTTGTATTCAGCTTTCAAATCGTACTTGGCGTTCCATTTGCTGTTCGATTTCTTGGTGACGTTTGATGTCACGCAAAGCTCAACTTTGGCGTTGTCGGTATTCCACTCCCTCTGATTCATCGCATACGCAACGATCCCGTTCTGAATCCCCGAGATACTCGGCGGAAAGGACTGGTTATCAGCATCAATGGAAAAGCTCTCTTCCTTGGCATCCAGGTGCTGCTGAATGCGATCGGCATACTTCTCGGCCCATTCATCGGCCTTGCCATTTCGCACAAAGTAGTTGTTGGACAGGTCGGTCGAGCGGCAGGCGTAGCCGTCCTTCTGATAGTTTGCCGTGTGGTCGGAGTGGACGATTGCCATGAGCTCGTCGGTCAGGCCAAAGTACAGATGGCGCTGGTCCAGGTCTCCGTACCAGTTGTCGCTGGTGTCGTCCCAGGTTAGGTCCATCTGGCACCATTTGCCGTCGATCTTTACGGCGTTCCAGGTGTGGCCGTTGCCGGTGATGCGGTCGTTGGCGATGCCCGCGGCGTCAAGGAGCTTGGAGTAGATGCGCTGGTAGCTCTCGCAGGTGCCCTGGTGGCGCGTGAGGCCGCTTTCGGCCGAACACCAGTTGAGGTTGTGGTCGTACTCCAGCTGGTCGAGCGTCCAGTCGTGGAGCCACAGCGCCATGTCGTATTCCGAGCCGTTTGTCTGTTGCCTGCACTGGGTCACGGCGTTGTTGACGATCTGCGTGACGCTCGGGCGGGCGGCGTCGTTTACGGACACCTCTGCCGTGGTGCGCAGGTAGTAGATCCCCTTGTCGTTTTGGGGGTCGTTTCTGTCGTTGTCCATAAAGTAGAAGTAGATGCGGTACGTGCCCGATGCCGTGAAGTCGAAGGTAAAGTCGTGGCCGGTGGTGCCCAGGCTGTAGTAGCTGCCCCATGCCGCGCGCGACGGGTCGCAGACGCTTTCCTGGCTGCCGCCGTCCCAGTAGGTGGGCACGTCCATGCGCGCCTTGGCCTGGGACGAGCCGTTGGTCTGGGTTACGTGGAAGGTCGTCGCGGTGCCCGCGGGGGCGTCGTTCCACGTGACGGTGAAGGTGACGCCGTTTTGGGTTGCGGTGGCGGAGTGGGCGTAGGTGGTTTGTGACGTGGAGGAGATGGCCTCGGGCACGGGGTTGGTCTGGGCGCGGAGGGATGGGGTGGGGGTGGTGGTTGCGGCGGCGGTGCCGTCGGCGCTTTCCGTTTTGGCTGCGCTGGCGCCGGTGAATGTTGCGGTGCTGTCCTTTACGGTATCTGCTGTCGCATTTGTGTTGGTGCCGTTTTCGGCCTTGTCTGTGTCGCTCTTCGTGTCGGCGGCTTGCGTCTGCTGCTCGATGGTTTTCTGAGACTGGATGGCATCCGCTATGGCTGCCATGGGCATCGTCGCGCCGACCATGGACGTGCACGCGATCGCGCAGAGCAGGTAGTAAAGGGGTCGTTTCATAGCGGAGCCTCTCGGTGAGCAGCCAATAGGGTCCGAAGGCAGCTCCTGGCCAGCACTCCGCACATATTTTGTTGGGGTTTATTTTACGGGAACACCAGTCAACATCAGCGAACTTTCTGGGGGATTGTTGGGGAGGGGGAGGGGTGCTTGGTTGCCCGGTGGCGTTGTGGTTCGCGTTGGGTTGGCTATGTCCGATGCGGCAAATCCAGCATGAGGCCGTCTCGCGCTTCTTCGAGACTCGCCACCGAGACCTTCCAGGAAAAGTCCACGAGGCTGCTGCTTAGGTCAAGTTCTGCGTGGTCGTATTTTTCAATTTTGCAGCCCGGGTGATTCTCGTCTGGTAAAAGGCGACATTCGACCGGTCGTGACCCGATGATTCGATACTCCTTCTGATATGCATACTTGGTCGTTTTGATAACGAGATTGTGCGGGATGCCCTCAAAGATCTCACGGGTCAGTTTTGGCCTAGGGACGCCGTAGGAGATGGGACCGTGGGCGTAGATGCTCCCGCCGTCGGCGATGTGCCTGTCGGCGAGGCGCGCGAATCTGCCGTACTGTAGGCAAGCATATCCGTAGAGGCATACCAGAGGGGCCGTACTTCTCTGGGATGTTATGTTCGCATAATTAATTAAGACAATATAATTGGTGGCAATTAATAAACGCAACGAACGTTTGTGTTTGCTATCGTTGCGCTGTTCATTCATGGATCGGAGATTGATCACGGATGTCTGATTACAATTTCTACTACGACGAAAGCCAGCATAGCCGCTTACTCAATCTCGAGACCATCAAAGCCGATGAATTCTATGATGGATTTGTTGTTGCAATAATAGGGTGGGATTCTCAACGGGAGTCCGATTTAGCTGCCCAGTATTGTGAATTCGAGAAAAAGTATCTTTCTCCAAACGCTAAAGAGTTAAAGAGCACTTGTCTTAAAAGGAGCCAGTTCAAATATGGATTTAAATCTCTATCTCAACATAACGCGCGTTTGATCAGTGATTATCTCGACCTGTTTGATGAAGAAATGTATGTCTATTGTTCCTTCTCAAGTAAGGTCGAATTGCTTGTTGATAGACTGTTCAGCCAATATCAAAACCAGCCCTGCTTTAATGCCGATCTGATGAAATACTCTCTTGCAAAGCTGTTAGTTCAATATAGACCTAATGAAGTTGTTGAATCGATATATAAATCGCCCGACGATTTATTAGACGCTTTGCGGGACTTTCTCCTAAATAGAATCGAAGATGACAAAGCGAATCCCGAACTTAAGTGGACCGAAATGGATCAATTCAGATCGATTTTGGAAGTTATGGACCACGTGATGCCACTGGATGATTATCAGTGGGAATACTATTCGCCTCTTGCGGGATTCGGACTATATCTGAGCGAGCATAATGAGATCGATAACTGCACGCTTATCATTGATCAAGAAGAGAATACTAGAGCTGCTGCAGAACGGCTTGGCTTTGATGGGGTGCGTGAAGCGGATTCTTCTGAGTGCTTCGGTGTCAGAATGGCTGACATGCTTGCTGGAATAGTGGCAAAACTCATGAAAGCTATTCGCGATGAACTGACCTATCAGTCGCGAGAAGATGAGATTAAAAAGAACCTTTTTGATGTGGAGTGGTTCAACCTAAATGATGAGCGCCTCGAACTATACAAAAAGTTATGTCGAGTGTTGATTCAGTATGATAAATGCTGGTACAAGGTTTATGGTAGCGGTTTCTCTGATGACCTTGTCGTTTTAATTGCGCTGCTAAAGTACTTCAATAGTTTTGATAGCGCCGATCAGCTCCGCGAGCTTAGCGCTAATAATGCGGAAAGATTCAACACCTTCTGCTGCCAGAGTCTTTCGGAGCATTTTCAAGTGCTAAGCGATGACCCTTTGTATACGGGCGATTTGAGCGATCCTAAAATCTTATTTCGCCCCCGTCTTAGGATCACCGATCAGCCCAGAACCTATAAGGTGATGGATGTTAAGTTTGGCGAAGATGGTGCCCCAGTGGCTCTGATATCTGAGAATGGACGTGAAAATGCCTATGTATTGCCTGCTGACCTTTCTGGCTGGGTCAGTATGGTGCTTTCCAGGGAAGACTGGAAAGATTTATTGTTTCCAGGAAACGTGAGATTCCAGTATTCTCAGGGTCGATTCTGCGCCGATTTTTTATAGAAAGAGAGATTAGCGCTTCTGAGAACTTAAGAAGGGGGTCAAGGCTGATTAAACTGAAGGGCCATGTGTACCAGCGCCCTGATTTTCATTTACTCACTATGACAGATTCTATTGCGTAGAGGGTTATGGTCTGTAAAGTTGGAATCGATACCGTTGGTTAGTATTGTTATTTCCTGTTTAAGTTTGACTTTCTACAAGTAGCCCCACGCGTATGACTAAAGGAGATCGTTGTATAGGTGGAATCGGTCATATTTCTTTGGATTGTTTTCTACACCTTTATTGGTTTGTCGAGCGTTCAGCTTGTCCACTATGCTGGACCCTTGGCGATTGGAGGGCAATACACCGTCGACGAACTGTATTCCACCGACGAGTCGGGCAGACTGAACGTTGCCTACCGAATTCTCGCTCCAACAATTTGTTGCCAGCTTCCGGTGTTTATTGTTGCTGCGATTTGCGATGCACTTTCAGTTCCGGGCCCTTCGCTACGATGCATGCCCACCCTTTTCTATTGGTTGTTTCTTGGGGTAATCAAGCACGCAAGGGGCAAATTGCGGTATCGGACCCTTCCTTTCTCATTCGAGGCATTCATGTCTTTTTTGCTGTCCGTAGCATTTGATCACTTTGTTATCGATGGCTATCTCGGAGGTCAGGGGTTAGATGTGCTTGATACCTCGAGTATTGCCTTTGAGTTTGAGTTGGCATTATTTGGTGTTGTGACCTTTTGGATTTCCACCTTTTTTAAGCGTTATCAAATTAAGTGCAGCAGTGCACACTCAAATGCCCTTTCATCATATGTCGTTCCTTCGGACTCCGTATTTGGTTACTCTTCAATTGATACGGGCGAAGCCAGGCTATTTGCATATGAGCGCGAATATGGCGATCTCTTACCTCAGCGTTTTTCGAATGATCTCCTGTTGAGAAGTGTTTTCTTCGCAATTATGGCTATAGAGGATGGGAATCGGCCCGAGTTTATCCGAACGATCGAACGCATGGCTGCTCATTTCCATTTGGCAAAAACCACTGGAATAATGCAGCAGACGAGCGATGCTCCTTTGTCTGATATGGATAGCGTTAAACTCGCAATTCCCTATATCGAGCGCATGTGGGACCAGTTTCTTGCTGAATTCGCCCGTTCTGCCGAAGGGGCAGGGGGAGACGCCCTACGAATCTTCATGGGTTATTACACGTACGACTACTTGATGTTGTCGCAAGCTATCCGCAACCATTTTGCGCCATTTTATGGGGACTATTGTGGAACACGGCTACTCAACGCCAATCGTGTCTTTTGTGAAGTCCTGGAATTTGAAGAAAGGCAGCACTACGGGTTGCTTCCAAAGACGGTTTCTGTGGCTGGATCGATAGGTGACACTGAGCTTGGATGGCTTTCTGGTGAGTACTGTTATTGGTCCGATTACGATACTGTTGTATCCTGCTTGCTTGAAAACGATACTAATAGCGTCAAGCTGCGTAGCAAGAATGATGTGAGTAAATCTCAGATAGCCGAAACCACCTCTAGGCTTAAAGAGCAAGGCGTTTCCGTTCTTGTGGTTAAGTACGTTCCAGGCGCGTCGGCTATCATCACATGCAATGGTGATTCCTCTATGATTTCGAGCACTGCGGGTAGTGAATGGACTGTTGTTGACTAGGGGAGTTAACTTCATTGGCACTACCAGCGTAATGGCGGCATGGAGGAACGGAGGAACGGAGGAATGGAGGAATGGAGGAATGGAGGAATGGAGGAATGGAGGTCATTATTCTGTGACCAGAATTGGCGCCGGATTAATTTAGCCAAATAGAGTCGGCCGAGATAGACCAATCTCGGCCGACCCGTTTTAGCCAACGTGTCCCCATCTCGAGCTACCGCCCCTTTCCCGCCGTCGCCTGCCACACGTTCATGTCGCCCATCTCGAGCCAGGCGGCGTTGCGGACGATGCGGTCCATAATCGCGTCCGCGTGCACGCCGCCGAGCCTCGGGTGTCAGTCCTTCTTTCTGAGCTGCGTGCACAGGACGGTCGACACTCCCCCCGTAGCGCAGCTCGAAAAGCTCCAGCAGCATCCCCCTGAACAGCTCGTCCGGCCTCTCGAGCATCCACTCGTGTCAGGAGGCTTTCGACGGATGAGGCAACTGTCCTCTTAGTTTCGCTTGGATAACGGTTTTACTAGAGGGCGAAAGGTCGCAAGGAAGCCTTCTATTGCGAACGTGCCGATTAGGTAAGCAACGGCCCAGTTTGCTAATTCAGAGCAACTAGCCCCCTTGTTTAGCTTGTCCAGAAGTTGAAAAACTCCAGCGGCCATTGCAAAGTACAGGAACAAAGAGCCTCTGACAAATGTTCCGACTAGCATTGACAAGAAGCTTCTCTTTGTGACATGTGACTCTATCCATTGTGTTGCATCTTCAATATATTGAGAACTTACTTTTTCAGGGAGCATTCCATTGGCTGCAAGTTCGCTCATTTCTTTAATCAATCCAATCCTCTCCTTGAGGCCATTTGTCCAAAAGAGACGATCGAGGATCGTGCTCGCGGCATTTATTAAAAAAGTAATCGCTGCGAGCGCTGCAAGCGATCCGAGATTCAGCTCGGCACCGTTCCAGTTTATTGTCATGGTTGTTCTCCTTTTTCTGATGGTTTAACGAATATAAATACGGCTTGTTCTAGGAAAAGCGTCTGATGACACGTAAGTTACTTTGCAAATTGACAACCATATTGTGGAGCGCAGGCCATGCCTGCGCTTATCGTAACAGTCGACGAGGAGTCGCTGTGCAAGGATATTAAGAATTTAGTAAGGAATACTGTCGAGGAGACACCCAACGCGATACTAGTTGCTGGACGCCTATTTCGCCAGGTTGATTTGAGCAAGATTCTCGTCGCAGTCCCTCTATGGCTGGAATTACCTATCGCTAACAAATTATTGTTATAGACTGATTAGTCTATAAACAGGGTGAAAGGAACTGATAGTGAGTTCTGATTTCCGCAATGTTGATGTTGTTGGACAGATCGTTTCAATTTCCCAAGAAATCGAGGGCGTTCAGACGGGGATGTCGTTTTCGTTTGACGGTCATAACCTTCGGTTGTTTTCTTCGCACGGTCTCCCATCCGAAGTGTTTGACTCAGGACTCAAGAATATCCTGCTTTCGCAAAAGATGATTGTTGACTCAATAATTTCAGGACAGACTTTTCCAGGGTTTGACAGTATTTGTTTCCATGTTTGTGGGTCTGCCGCTATCGATGGCGTGTCTATTGCTCTCCCAGTCTGTTATTACTGGTCATTCACCTCAGGGTATTCTTTTGAAGATGTGGCAATGATCAGATTCTTTGGTAGCTGTATCGACTCCTTTTATCCTCGAGGCCGTGAGCTTATCGACGAAGACGGAACGTTAATAATACCCAACAATTCAGAAAAGTCTTTAGCCGGAGGATGCGCTGCGATAGATGACGGGAGCATTTCGTTCTTTTTCTCGTCTGGTTGGGAGGGGAGCCCCAGGTCGTCGATAAAATTCTATTCTTTTATCGGGGCGCTTGCTGAGAACATGGAGTCTAGCAGGATCGAATATCTTTACCAAGCGGTTGCCTGCGCACTGCGTTTTTGCCTCGGAAGGTCCAATGCTGATTGTGAGTTAAGGCTGTATGCATCAACTGAACAGGGCCGATATAAGTATATTGGACATTTATCGCACTCTGGCGTAGCTGCGGGGATTTCTGATGAGCGTGACGAACCTTGGAATCGTTTTATTCGGGCTGGCGATATTGGCGACAACTTCGGAATCCTTGTTCAAGCGTTTCTCGATAGGAAAATAGATCGGTCCGCTTTTGCGATTTCTCGTGCAGACTCTAACCTATTGACCAATTCGAAGATAATTGAGCTTACGGCCTATTTTGAGAAACGGTTTGGCGAGTATTTTCCTGAAGGTGTTAAGCATTCCCAAAAGACTGTTAGTCAAATTTGCCATGTCATTGATGAGTTTGAGCGCGTTAAGGACAATCTGAATTCCGATGAAAAAAGACGGGTCGACAGATGTATTAGCTACATTAGGGATGATGACAATTTGCAATCCCGCATCCTTCATGCGTTCAAAAGTCTTGACCCTGCTGTTTGTAATGCATGTGTTGACCGGCTTAGCGTCGATCCGTGCGATGGTGATTTGGGTCGAAATATACAGACATTACGAAACGATATTGCACATGGAAATGTGCCGAAAATCGCCTTGGAGGATGTTTGCGATGAATACCATTTCTTGCTTCGTTTGGTGAGGGCGTTGGAGCTACTAAACATCGACTTCAATACTGGGGATACGGCCGCACTCGTGAAATTGTTCTAATGAATAAAATTGTTGGTGCCTGAATAATAATTTGATTTGCTTGCGAGTATCCCGACGTACGCTTCTTTATCAGAACAAGATAGATTTGAATATCTTTGAAATCTAGAAAGCTTGCTTCCTGGCTTCGCGCTGATTAGGCTTTGTTCAGCTGTTGAGGGTGATTTCGAACGCAAAAAAGAGACCCAGTTCCCAACGGCTACAAGGATTTGTTTCTCGATCATCGGGAAGACTCTGGCCAAGAGTTTTTCGTAATAGGGATCAAGTCTCTGATGCCTATCGTTCATGCGGCATATAGACGCTATAAGGTCGTCAAGCTGTACAATGGTCAAACTATTAAATGACTTGTAGATGTGCAGGAGGCTGCATGGATGAATTTCGCCCTAAGCCATGGCTGACCCCTGCTCAGCAAGTTCAGCATCTTGAATCGGAGGGCATTAAATTCGAGCTCACTTCGAAGGATGCTGCTGAACGGTATCTAAAGGCGAATAATAATTTCTTTCGCATCAATCTATTCCGAAAGGGGTTTCCAAAGTACGCGGGTGGTCTGAACGACGGCCTCTTCATCGACTTGGATTTTGGAATGCTTCGCGATCTTGCGATCATCGATTATGAATTTCGTCAGGTACTCCTTTCGATTTCAATTGATGTTGAGCATTTTTCAAAACTTCAGTTGCTGAGGTACTTGGAAGCGCATCGAGAAGACGGGTATTCGGTTGTCGAGAAGTACATCGCTTCTAATAATCGAAAGCTGGAAAATGGGAAAACGGTTAATTCTGTTAAATCGGAAATCGACCGAGGTGCAAAAGGGTGCTATACAAACCAAATAATTGCTGATTACCCTGGTTATCGCTATCCAGTTTGGGCATTTGTTGAGCTTATCCCTTTTGGCACCTTTAATCATTTTCTTTTATTTATCGCAAACAAAGATCGAGATAAAAAGTTGAAAAGCCGCTATTACCAACTTCAAAGCGTCAAAGCTCTTCGTAACGCCTGCGGACATAATAATTGCATTATCGACGACCTTAAGGGAGGAACTCCTTCTCATGAGATCAGCCGAAATGTTAAAAACGCTTTGCGAGCTGTTGGCTATTCGGATATCACTCTTTCAACGAAGTTGAGTAATGATAGGATTCAGCAAATTGCGACGACTCTTTATTTGCATCATCTGATTGCGTCTCCTGGCGTTGTTGCGGCCAAGGGCGTCCAGCTTCACCAGTCTGTCAATCGCATGTATCGGAATGCCCACTATTACGATAAAAATGATCCCGTTAAATCTTCTTTTAGCTTTTTCAAAGGCATGATTGATGCGTGGTACCCGATAGCCTGAGCTTCATGTACCATCTGAGATGATGTTTTTGTGGTAGTCGAGCTAGCTATGCTACACCATCTCCTCGAGATGGTGTAGCATAGCTAGCTGCAATACAAAAGCTCTTCGGGAGCTTTAAGGGTGACGCTTTCGACAAGAGAGTGTTGCCCTTTTTTCATGCGTGTAATGACGTGAGTTTAGTCGTTTTGATAATGAGGTTGTACTGGATGCCTTGGAATACCTCGCCAGTTACGCTTAGAGCACAGTGTCGAAAAGACGGGGCCGTGCTGGGAAATGCCATTTCCAGAATTGATCTTTCGATTTGGTAACCGCTCAAGGCGGACATGCCTCACGATGCCGATGCAGCCTTCGACGTTCCTGAACTCATCGATCATTTGCCTGGTAATCGCGATAGCGTTGTCAACGATGTCGCTCTCTTGCGCTGTGAACATGTAGTAGATAGGCAAGAACTAGTAGGCGTAGATGCTCATTCCGTACACTAAAGACGCTTCTAATGGATCGCCCTGCTGGCCAGAATCATCCCGGAGAGGTCTTTAAGGGTAAAGACCTCGAAGTAGAGGAACAACGGTCGCTTGTTCTCTTGTAGGCGTGCCTGCGGCGATTAATGTTCTCAATCTATTTGTGTTCAACCGCTCTTCGAAAAAGAGATGCTGCGGTATGATGTTCTAAATAAAAAACGAAGGCCTGCTATAGACCATTGTTTTGCAAGGGGGTTCCTTCCTAACGGAGGGCATCCCCTAGTTTAATTTAGATGGAATTTGGGGCCGACCAACCGTATTCCTGATCATTGCCCTGTTGGGTTGTTGATCATTACGGTAAGATTCTCTCAGTGAAGCGTCGCGGACTCTACGTGAGGCGATGACAAAGAAGGGTCGTTGCTCGGTATTCCGGCAATGGCCCTTTAACGTTTCAGCGGCGCCTGGATGCTGTCGCGGATGCCGCCATTGTCGCTGGAACACGCGATACAGGGCCTCGTTTTCCGGAAGTGCGGGGAAAAATCGAAAACCGCAGAGCACAATGCCTTTTTGAGAACAAAACCGCAGGTCGCTGAAGGCCAAAACCGGGGCCTGGTCGGCAGATCTCGGATTTTCCCCGCACTTCCGGATGGCATTTCGCGGAAGTATGCGGCAAATCCCGTAGCCCCTGAGCACACCGCCTATTCGAGTAAAGAAACCGCAAGTAGTTGCGTTGTCGCTTCGTGTGTGCTCGGCATGTTTGATATTTGCCGCATACTTCCGGTTTTATCCCCTTGATTCCCTTTCCTTGAGTGTTACAAACCCTTGCTTGACTATATATAAAGTCTATAATCAAAGAAAAACTCTGATATACCTTTTTAAAACAATGAAAGGAATGTTGAGTGCCATGCTTTGCCAGTTCACTTTTAAGAATTATCGGTCCTATCGCGACGAAGCGGAGCTTTCCATGCAAGCGACGCCGATGAAGGAGTTTGAGCGTTCCCTCATCGAGTGTCCAGACGGGCAGAGTTTCCTTCCGGTGGCTGCGGTGTACGGGCCCAACGCCGGCGGTAAATCTAACCTGCTCGAGGCTCTCGATTACGTTCGTTCGGCGGTGGCCAGACCGATCAGATTACTGTCTGCCAGCGCTGATGCGCCAGAGGGTGATCGTCCTTCGATACCCCGTTGTTCTGCGTTCGGGTTCGATGACGTGTCTGTTGCCGAGCCCACCGAGTTCGAGCTCTACTACCGCGCGGGTGAGCATGAGTATCGCTATGTTCTGTCAGTACACGCCGATGAGATTGTGTCCGAAGGGCTGTGGCGGCGCAAATTGGGGGCTTCGCGCACGGCGATGCTGTTCGAGCGCGAGGGTACAGAGGTTTCGCTCGGTCCCACGCTGCGCAAGCTTGTGACGGCAGCGAAGTTCAACCCTAGTTTGCCGTACCTGTCGTTCCTCTGCATCAACTTCGATGCGCCGGTGGTCCAGGAGGCGGCCAGCTGGTTTCTCGACGCAGTGTTTCTGAACTATAACAGTTCCTATCTGGAGCGGATGCTCGAGCAAATGCTCGACGAGGGCGACTCGCGTGAGGTCACGCGTTTTTTGCGCGCCGTTGATGTGCGTATTGATGGCTTCAGAGTGGAGAGGGCGCCGGAGTGGCGCGGCCAGCGCGTCTTCGTGAGGCACAAGGTGAGGGGCAAGGCGTACGAGCTGCGTTTATCCGAGGAATCTGCCGGTACCCAGAAGCTCATGGGGTTGGCTGCGTATCTGATGACAGCGCTTGAGCGTGGTGGCACCGTTGTGGTAGACGAGCTCGACGCCAAACTGCACCCGAAGCTTCTTCGCTATGTGATTCTGCTGTTTAAGGATCCTGAGGTCAACAAGAGTGGCGCGCAGCTCATCTTCTCGTCCCAGGATGTGTCAACCATGCGAAACGATGTGTTCCGCCGTGACGAGATATGGTTCGCTGCACGCGGCGAGGGGGAGGCGAGCCAACTGTGGTCGCTCGCCGATATCCACGAGGCAAACGGTAATCTGGTAAGCAAGAACGCGGCTTTCGACAAGCAATACCTGTCCGGTCGCTACGGTGCCGATCCGTACCTCACCCGCATCGAGGAGTGGGATTAGCATGGTGGCGAAGAAGTCGAAGGGCTGGCGTAGTGGCAAACGCGAGGTTCGCCCGCGCATGGTGCAGATGACTCGCCACCTCGTGGTGACCGAGGGCAAGGAGACTGAGCCTCGCTACTTTGAGGGTGTGCGCGCCGCTTTGTGTGCGGCAGACGAACGCAAGGTTGCCGTTATCGTTAAGGGAACGGGCAAACACACGCTCGACCTGCTCGACTTTGCCGTCGAACACTGCCGCTATGCGCCCGAGACGTTCGACCACGTGTGGCTCGTGTTTGACAAGGATGACTTTCCTGCGTCCGACTTCGACGCGATGGAGCGTAAATGCACTAAGCTCTCCGATGGCTCGAGGACCTTCCACGCGTTGTGGTCGAATCCCTGCTTTGAACTGTGGCCTCTTCTGCACTTTCGTTATACGTCTGCCCCCATGTCGGCCGCGGAGTGTCAGCGCGCCCTTGCTCAGGCGATGTCTAAGGACTTGGGCATCGAGTACCGCAAGAACTTGGGCGGGCTGTTCGAAGCAGTGGACGATAAACGGGGCGAGGCACTTCAGCGTGCTGGGCGCCTCGATACGCACCATAGGGAGCTGGGTAACCTCAAGCCCTCTTTGCAAAATCCCGCAACCAAGGTGGGCGAGATATTCGATGTGATTGGGCCGTATCTGGTTGGATAGCCGGGCTCGATCGGGCTCGATAGGACTGGAGATTCATGAAAGATGTTGCTTTGGGTTGCCTGCCGTCTTTAACTGGATTGACCTTTTGGGACCCGATAGGATACTAGAGTAAACCTAGCGGTATTGACGCGGTCAACATACGGGCCTGCGTCCTGCGGAGAGGCGGCTTTTCTTTTGAATGTCCGCCTCTTTTTTTTATTTGTTTGGATGTAAGATTTGGCCTGTCGAAACTTACATCTCAATTGAGAAAAGGCGAAATTGCGGGTGTTTTTCTGCTTGCATGTAACTCTACTGACGCGTGCTCGCGCAGTTCTTGTTTGCCGCGCTTCTCCGGTAGAGGTTTGACAGGGGCGGGGCCTTTCCTTAAAGCTCTAGCTGCGATGAGGCCCTGCGACGGTATGTCCGGCTTGGTCCGTGGAAGCCGCCGATAGGCGGTTTTTGCGTTCAAGGGGCTATTTTCCGAGGAGTATTTGTCGCGTTTGGCTTCCGGACACTCGCTTTTAGCGTGTTATTTCGGAAGTGCGGGGAAAAATCGAAACTTGCCGAGCGCAACCCGTTTTTCGGCAACAAAACCGCAGGTCAGCGGAACTCAAAACAGGGGTCTGGCCGGCAATGCTCTGATTTTCCCCGCACTTCCGGAATTGCCCGACGGAAGTATGCGGCAAATTCTGGAACCCTCGAGCACACCGCCTTTTTCGGGTAAAGAAGCAGCATGTAGAAGCGTTGCCGCTATCCAGTGTGGTTGACGTGTCTAGAATTTGCCGCACACTTCCGGATTTTGCATAAGCTCGACTGGTTTGTTTATCGATTGGGGCAGAGGAATCTTGTCTGGACCTCGTTATATGTATTTAAATGGATGAACTTAACCTAAAAGTTAAGTTCATCTAGAAATGGGAGGTGCCCTTTGGCAGAAGGATATGAACTTGTCGAATATAGAGACCTCAAGGGTCGACCGTTTTGGGAATTGACGGCTTCTCCCGATAACTCTCAATTCCAGAAAATGTTGTCAGACCATGAGCGGAAATTAACCGCTCAAACAATGATCGGCCAGAATAGCACGTCAGCTTCTGGAATCTGAGCGCTGACTTTTATACTTGGTTTTCGAAACGGAGAATACAATGATTAAAGTAGATCTATCTGATTTTTATGCCGAAACAGAAAGTATCGAAACGCGCGCTTATGAACATGCACTAGATATTGAGTTTATTGTTCATCGTGAAATGAAACATTTGGGATTGAGCAAAAGTGAGCTGGCAAATCGTATGGGCATAAGCCTTCAGTCGCTTTCTAAGCTCTTGAATTCTCAACCTAATATGACTTTGAAGACGATTGCAAAGTTCGAACTTGCTCTGGGCATTAGGATCGTTCCGCAGGTTATCGTCAGCTATTCCAAAGAGTTGCCGTTTCTTTCATCCGATGATTCAGTGCGAGAGCAATGTGCATTGCCTGCCATTCTCCCTGCAGAGCTGTCAGCAGATTGCGATGTGCCTTTTCAGAGCGAATAGCAGCCTCTCAATGAGCCTGGGTCGGACGAGTTGCCACTCCCACATCCTCTAAAAAAGTTCTTAAAACAGCCTTAAAGGCGGTCCAGCTCGCGTTGACAGCGTAAAATACGCATGTTTGACTATGACTAAAGTGGATTTTAGGGGAGGGGTGCGCCATGGAGGTGCTGGTTGTTGGCAACACCGCATATGTTGACGATGACTTTTGTGCCAAGGCGTTCCCCGGGGACCATGTGCAGGTCGTAGCCGCGCAGGACACGTGCCGCGACGAGTCGTCGCCCCATGCCTCGTGGAAAGAGCTCCTCCAGCACCTGGATCAGGCCTACGAGTTCGACCGCGTGGTCTATCTGTCTAATTACCTCACCCCACATACCGATACCGTGGGCGATATCGAGCTGCTGCGTTCGGTCTTTCGCGCGTGCATGGGTCGCCGGATCCAGCTGTTGTATATAGCAGGTCCCGCAGGTGCCGAGGGTGCCGCCGATGCCGCGGGGCGAACGGGCAAGGGCATTATCGCGCACGCAGCCAACGACCTGTGCCGCTACTACGCTGCTCGCGAGGGCGTTCAGACCAAGATTCTGCGCGTGCCGTTCCTGTATACCGCGTCTGCCGCGCTGGAGGACCCGTTTTTGGTGCCGCTGTTCGACGCGTGCTCAACCGGATCGGTCGCTCTGCAGGGCGCGCAGGATGCGGCGTTTCCCCTGCTGTGTGCCGAGGAGCTTGCGGTGCTGGTACGCCGTATCTTCGATAGCTGGGATGGTAACTTTGAGACGCTCGACGTTGCCGACACCTTCCATCACACGTCAGGTGAGGTGGGCGATGCCCTCAAGGCACTGTTCTCCGGCCTTGCCGTTGCCTATGGCGATTCTGCCGGCTACGCCCTGCCCGTCAGCGGCGTCGTTCGCGTGCGTTATGGTTGGTTTCAGCGCTACGACCTGCTGCGCGATCTTTCGACCATTCAAGCGCGTTGGGATGCTGGCCGCGCAAAGAAGGTTAACCCCTTGCGCGCCGCCATCGACCGCATCCGGCTGCACACGCTGCCTATCAAATGCCTGGAGACGGGCGTTGCCTGGGTCCTGTTCGAGGTGCTGGAGCATCTGTTCTCCCAATCGGCCCAGCTCAACGTGCTCGATTATCGCCTGCTCTACGTGGTGCTGATCGGCACGCTGTATGGCTTGGACTTTGGCCTGGTTGCGGCGCTGCTGGCATCGGTGGGTTTGGCCGCGAGTTACTTTACCCAGTATGGCTATACCTTCCAGGGCCTGTTCTACGAGCCGTCCAACTGGCTGCCGTTTATTGCGTACTTTGTGGTGGGTGCTGTGTGCGGCTATGTGCAGCTGCGCAACAGCGAAGCCATTAGGGCGGAGCGCGATCAAAACGAGCTCGTGCGCAACCGCAATACGTTCCTTACGCAGCTCTACCACGACGCGATCGAGGACAAGCGCGCGTACAGGCGCCAGATCGTGGGTCGCCACGACAGCTTTGGCAAGATCTTTGCCGTGACGCAGGAGCTCGACGTACTCAACCCGCGCGACATCTATCGCAAGTGCTGCGAGCTTCTGGGCGAGATCCTCGAGAACGATTCGGTGGCGATCTACCATGTTTCGGGCGGGGCATTTGCACGCCTGGTGGCAGCAAGTCCCGCGATTGCCGAAGATGCCGCACGCTCGCTCACGCTCGAGCAGCTTGCCCCTCTTTTGGGCGACGGGGGTCGTTCGAACCTTTGGGTGAACCGCGAGCTGACGCCGGGGCTTCCCATGTTTGGATACATGATCGAGCGCGACGGGGCACCCGCCGTGTTGATCTTTGTACGTAGTGCGGCCGAAAACCAAATGACCCTCTATTATCAAAACCTGTTCCGCATCTTGTGCGGGCTGGTCGAAAGCGCGCTGGGCCGTGCCTTTGACTATGAGGCGGTGGCGCAGGATAAACGCTGCGTTGACGGCACTTGCGTGCTCAAGCAGGCTGCCTTTGGCCAAGAGCTCGCGGCGGAGCAGGCGCTGGCAGATAGCAAGATGGGGAGTTTTTTGCTCCTGCGCGTGGTACCGGGCGTGGAGCCTGTCGGCGAGCTGGTGGGCGCAATTGGGTCGGCAATCCGCGAGAGCGACGCGGCGGGCTTGGTCGACGGCGACGTGCTCTATCTGCTTATGCGCCAGGCAAAGGCGTGCGATCTGCCCATTATCCGCGAGCGCCTGAGCGCCTGAGCGCCAAGCAGATTGCTGTGGAGCCCGTCGACGGCGAGGACATCGTAGCGCTGCTGCAGCACATCTCTTACACCGGTGACGGCGAGGGGAGTGTCGCTTGATCTCGCTTGTCGTTGCTGCCGTCTTGTTGCTGATTCATGCGCTGGTTTGCCTGATGCTGTGGACGCTCATGAAGTTGGGCCTGCTGCCGGTGCGCGGGCACATGCTGGCTGTGATAGTGCTGGTGCCGCTGTGGGGCCCGTTGCTGGTGGTTCTGCTATCGGTCCGCAGCGCGGTGTTTGGCGAGGGGCTGAAAGAGTCTGCGCTGGAGTCGCTGCGCTTTAACGACGACCTGCATCGCAGCATCCTGGTGCACGACCGTGACGCCGATGCGGGCGTGGTCCCGCTCGAGGAGGCGCTCATCGTCAACGACCCGGCATACCGGCGCCGCCTAATGCTCTCCATGCTCACCGAGGAGCCCGACGCGTACCTGGCGCAGTTGCAGGCAGCTAAGCTTAACGACGACGTTGAGGTGGCGCACTATGCCGCGACGGCGGTGGCGCAGATCTCCAAGGAGTCCGACCTTAAACTGCAGCAGCTGGAACGTGCCTTTAAGACGGACCCGAGCGCGCAAAACCTCAACGAATACTGCGATTTTCTTGGTGAATACTTGGGCTCGGGCTTGGCCGAGGGGCGCGTGGCTCAGATTCAGCGCCAACAGTACGCGCGCCTGCTTGCGCGTCGTTGCGAGCGCGAGGACATCTTTGAGCTGCGCATTCGATATGCGACGGCGCTGGCCGATGTCGGACAGATCGACGAGGCGCAGGCCGTGATCGACCAGCTGGTGCTCGACGTGCCCGAGGGGCAGGAGGTTTGGATGCTTTGCCTGCGCCTGGCCGTGATGCGCCGCGACGGTGACGAGGTTCACCGTGTGATCGATGCGATTGACAAGCAACATGTGTATTTGAGCGCCGACAACCGCGAAAAGTTGGCGTTTTGGCGCGACGGGGAGGAGGCCAGATGAGCGTGGTGCAGCATATCCGCGACCGTGCAGGCCGCTTTCGTTGGATGGGACTCCTCGTGGTGTGGGCGGTCTTTATTGCCATGGCTGCCGTGCTGCTGGTGGAGCGTGCCGGCGTGCAGTACAGTGCGGGTCAGCATAAGCTGGGGATGCTTGCCGCCAACGATGCGGTGCCGGCCTCCTCTGCAATCTTTGGCCAAAAGCCCACATGCCTGGTCATTACCGACTCGGACCAAGATAGCGTCGACGACGTTAAAGGCCAGTTCGACCAGATTTTGCTGGACATGAAGATCGCCCATCGCGATGTTGATATTGCCACCGACGGTGTGGACGCGATCCCATCGCTCACGTCGTTTGATCGCGTGATTGTGCTTATGCCCTCGCTTGACGGACTGGGTACGCATCTGACCGATCTGATGAGTTGGGTGAGTGCGGGCGGCTCACTCATGCTGGGCATGACGCCAGATAACTCGAACTACCTGCAGGCTATTGCTTCCAAGCTTGGGATCGAATCGGCCGGATATGACTATGCGACAGCTGAAAGTATCGTTCCGAGCGAGGATTTTATGCTGGGCGGAGGAGAGCGCTATGAGTTCTCGGATCCCTTCGATTCTTCGCTTTCGGTTTCATTGCGCGAAACGGCGCACGTATGGGCAAAGACCGGTGACGCGGGCACGCCGCTCATTTGGTCTAACGATTGCGGCAGTGGTCACACCGTGGTGTGCAACATTGGTATCTACGACAAGGTCATGCGTGGGTTCTATGCTTCGGCCATAAGCTTGCTGGGTGATGCCACGGCCTATCCGGTCATCAACAGCGCCGTGTTCTATTTGGACGACTTTCCTAGCCCCGTGCCCTCGGGCGATGGTACTTATATCAAGCGTGACTACGGCCTTTCCATTGCCGATTTTTACACCAAGGTCTGGTGGCCCGATCTGCAAAAGCTTGCGCAAAAATACGGCATTCGCTATACCGGCGTGATGATCGAAAACTACGAGGACGCGGTCAACCAGACCGAGCCTGCGCGCCAGGCCGATACCACACAGTTTCGCTACCTTGGCGGCATGCTGCTGCAGATGGGCGGAGAGCTGGGCTTTCACGGCTACAACCATCAGCCTCTGGCGCTCTGGGATACCGACTATGGTACGTTGTACGTCTACAAGACGTGGAAAAACAAGGAAACGCTCGTCGCATCGCTCAACGAGCTTATCGCTTTCCAAGATGAGGTGCTGCCCAACGCGCACGGCTCGGTTTACGTGCCGCCGTCAAATATCCTTTCGGCCCGTGCACGCAAGCTTATCGGCACCGACGTTCCGCGCATTAAGACTATTGCCAGTACGTACTTTGAGGACGGTACCGACCTGCCCTACGTGCAGGAGTTTGGCGTGGCGAGCGATGGCATTGTGGAGCAGCCACGTATTGTTTCGGGCGGCATGGTCGACGATTCCTATATGCGCCTGGCAGCCGTGTCCGAACTCAACATGCACTACGTGAGTACGCATTTTATGCACCCGGACGACCTTTTGGACCCCGATCGCGGAGCCAAGGAGGGCTGGGAGGTCTACAAGGGCGGCCTGGTCGACTACCTGGAGTGGCTTACCAAATCCGCGCCCGACCTGCGGCACCAGACGGCGTCGGAGTGCTCCGGTGCCATCCAGCGCTTTTCGTCGGTTACGGTAAGCGTGGATACCAGCGCGGATGCCTGGACGCTCAGCCTGGGCAATTTCCACGACGAGGCGTGGCTCATGTTCCGCGCCAATAATGGCGAGCCGGGTGCGGTGACGGGTGGCGAACTGACGCACCTTACAGGCAATCTGTATCTGCTCAAGGCAAATGATAAGACCGTGACGATCGAGCGCAAGGAGGGTGGCGATAAATGAGAATCTGCTTGGTACTCGAGGGTTGCTACCCCTATGTGCACGGCGGCGTATCTACCTGGATGCATGGCTATATCCAGGCCATGCCCGAGCACGAGTTCGTGCTGTGGGTGATTGGCGCGCATGCTGCCGACCGCGGCAAATTTGTCTACGAGCTGCCCGGCAACGTGGTCGAGGTGCACGAGGTGTTCCTGGACGATGCCCTGCGGCTTTCGGGCGAGCAGCACGAAGCCAGTTTTGACGACCGCGAGCGCGAGACGCTACGCCGTCTGGTGTCGCTCTCCAATCCGGACTGGGACGTGTTATTCGATGTCTTCCACCGCCGTCGCGTGCATCCGCTCTCGTTTTTGCAGAGCCGCACGTTTATGGATATCTTTCGCGACGTGTGCTTGGCCGAGTATCCCTACACGCCCTTTGCCGATGCATTCCACACCATGCGCTCCATGTTGCTGCCCGTGCTCTACCTGTTGGGCAGCGAGGTGCCGGTGGCCGATGTGTACCATGCCATCTCGACCGGCTACGGTGGCCTGCTCGCCTGCCTGGGCTCAAGCGTTCACCATGCGCCGGTGCTGCTGACCGAGCATGGCATCTATGCTCGCGAGCGCGAGGAAGAGATCATTCGCGCCGATTGGGTGGTGCCGTCGTTTAAGGACCGCTGGATTCGCTTTTTCTACCTGCTTTCGGAGGAGACCTACCGCCGCGCCTTCCGCGTGACGAGTTTGTTCCATAACGCCCGCAAGACGCAGATTGATATGGGCTGCGATGCGGACAAATGCCTGGTCATCCCCAACGGCATTCAGTTCGACCGCTTTAAGGACATTCCCTTAAAGCCCGATGACGGCTGGGTGGACATTGGCGCGGTGGTGCGCCTGGCGCCCATCAAGGACGTCAAGACTATGATCTATGCCTTCTTTGAGCTGCACGAGCGACTGCCCAAGGTGCGCCTGCACATCATGGGCGGCGTGGACGACGAAGAGTACGGCGCCGAGTGCCACGCGCTGGTCGATACCCTGGGCGTGCGCGACCTGATCTTTACCGGTCGCGTTAACGTGGTCGAGTACATGGAAAAGCTCGACTTTACAATTTTGACGAGCATCTCCGAGGGCCAGCCGCTTAGCGTGCTGGAGTCGCTTGCAGCGCGTCGTCCCTGCGTGACGACCGAGGTGGGCTGCTGCCGCGAGCTGCTTGAAGGCGCCCCAGGCGATAACTTTGGCGTGGCGGGATTTGTGACGCCGCCCATGTATCGCAAGGGCTTGGCCGATGCCATGGAGCGCATGTGCGTGAGCCGCGCCCGTCGCATTGAGATGGGGGAGCGCGGGCAGCGTCGCGTTGCCACGTACTTTTTGCACGAGCAGATGCTCGCCAACTATCGCGCGCTGTACGACGAGACGGCGCAAGCGTTTGACCTGCCCAGAGAGGGGGAGTAGCCGGTGGCCGGAATTGGTTTTGAGCTCAAGCGCCTGTTTAGGCGCAAGGGCCTGTTTGCCACGATGCGCGCTTACGGCTACGCCGGCATTGTGTGCACGGGCCCCATGCTGCTGGGTGTGCTGCTCCAGGTGGGTATCTTGGTGCTGTGCGGTCTGTGGGGCGTGGGGCGCGCCAACCAGGACTTGCTGGTGTGCATGGTGACCTATACGCTGCTGGCGTCGCTCACGCTCACGAGTTTTTTCTCTATGCCGGTCACGCGCTTTTTGGCCGACATGCTTTTTGCCGAGCGCGAGGACGAGATTCTGCCTTCGTTTTGGGGCTCCAATGCTGTCATGCTCGTTGCGGGCACGGTGCTCTACGGCGTCTTTTTGCTGTTCTCGGGTGCCACGCTGCTGCAGGGGCTGCTGTGCCTGTGGCTGTTCAACATTATGATCGTCAACTGGAACGGCATGAGTTACCTCACGGCCATCAAGGACTACCGCGGCATCCTGTGCAGCTTTGCGGCTGCCATTGGCGTGGCGTGCCTGTGCGCCCTGGCCGCGCTGGCGCTGGGACTGCCGCCGGTCGAGGGCCTGTTGGCGTCAATTGCTCTGGGCTACGGCGTCATGCTCGCCCGGGACGTGGTGCTGCTGTACCGGTATTTTCCTCAGAGCGACCGCAGCCCCTGGCCCTTTTTGCGGTGGCTCGATCAGTTTATGCCGCTGGCGCTCACGGGCCTGTTAACCAATCTGGGACTCTTTGCGCACCTGGTGATTATTTGGGCCGGTCCCATTGGCGTGCAGGTCAAGGGCTTGTTTTATGGTGCGCCCTACTACGATGTGCCGGCGCTCATCGCGTTTTTGACGATCCTGGTCACGACCGTCAACTTTGTGGTCTCGGTCGAGGTCAACTTCTATCCGCGCTACCGTGACTACTACAGCCTGTTCAATGACGGCGGCGTGGTAGGCGATATTGTGGTGGCCGAGGAGGAGATGCTCTCCACGCTCAACAGCGAACTGCGCTTTTGTGCGCTCAAGCAGCTGTTTGTGACCGCGGCGGTCATTTCGCTCGAGACCACGGTGCTGTCGGCCCTGCCGTTGGGCTTTAACAACCTTATGCACGGGTATTTTCGCACGCTGTGCGTGGGCTATGGCCTGTATGCCGTGGGCAATACGGTGATGCTTATCTTGCTGTACTTTACCGACTATAAGGGGGCCGTGCTGGCTTCGGGCCTGTTTGCCGGTGTGGCCGGGCTGGCGACTGCCGTTTCGTTGCTTTTGCCGCAGCAGTTTTACGGCTTTGGCTTTTTGTTGGGTGCGGCGGTGTTTTTTATCGTGGCGCTGCTGCGGCTCGATACCTATACCGCCAACTTGCCGTATCGTATCCTGAGCCAGCAGCCCATTGTGGCGACCGACAAGACGGGCTGGTTTACCGAACTTGGCCGGGTGCTCGACCGTGTTGAGCAATGCTACGAGGACAAGCGCGCGGGCGGTGAGCCGCGCAGTGCGTTTGAACGTATGGTGGTTCGCCTGTACCAAAAGCATTGGGGAGGTTCTGATGACCGATAGGATGATGTCTCGCCGTCGCCTGCTTGAGGCGGCTGCCGGCGCGCTGTTGCTTTCGGGCTGCTCGGTGCAGGAAGACTCCTCGACCAAAAAGGTCAAAAAGCAGGACAAGATTAAAAAGGCCGAGTCCTCGGACGGCACCAAGCACCTACGCGATAAAGACGAGCTGTACGAGGTCTACGACGACTCGGGCATTGTGACCATGTACCTGACGGTCTCGCGCGGCAACAGCTCCGAGAACACCGACCACAGCTGGGCCGAGATCAACACGTACTCGGTGTATGACTATGCCGACATGGGCGTGACGCGCTATCAGGTTATGGGCCTGCTGCAGCCGGGCGACGAAGACGGCCCGGTGGCCGGCGAGGTTGGCTATGGCGAGGAAGCGCCCAATGCCACCGTGCAGGTGCGCGGCCAGACATCGAGCAATAACTCGCAAAAGAATTACAAGGTGGAGCTCAAAAAGGGCAAGGGTACCTGGCGCCAACAGCGCGCGATTGCGCTCAACAAGCACATGGGCGAGGGTATGCGTTTTCGCAACAAGATGGCCTACGACCTTATCCGTGGGATTCCCCAGATGATGGGCCTGCGCACGCAGTTTGTGCATCTGTGGGTGTGCGACCAGACCGAAAAGTCCAACGATATCTTTGAGGACTACGGCCTGTTTACGCAGGTGGAGCAGCTCAACAAGACGGCGCTTAAAGCGCACGGCTTGGATAAGAACGGGCACCTGTACAAGGTGAACAGCTTCGATTTCCATCGCTACGAGGACACCATTAAGCTTGCCGACGATCCTGACTACAACCAGGCAAGCTTTGAGGGCATGCTCGAGATTAAGGGCGATACGGACCACACCAAGCTCATCGAGATGCTCGATGCGCTCAACGACGAATCGCAAAAGATCGACGACGTGCTCGACACCTACTTTGATACCGAGAACCTGGTCTATTGGATGGCGTTTCAGATCCTTACGGGCAACTGCGATACGCAGAACCGTAACTGTTATCTGTACAGCCCGCTTAACTCCAAGGTCTGGTATATCCTGGATTGGGATAACGACGGCATGCTGCGTAAGCTGGAGCTTTCTCTTGCCGGGTTTTCGGACTACGCGAGCTGGGAGCGCGGCGTAAGCAACTACTGGGGCAACGTTCTGTTCAATCGTGCGCTGCGCAGCAAATCGTTCCGCAGCGATCTCGACCGCGCCGTCAAGGACCTGCGCTCGTATATGACCGAGGCACGCCTGAGCAAGATGGTCAAGCACTACCGCGAGGTTACTGAATCGCTAGTCTTTGCTTCGCCCGATATCGACCATCTGCCTGTCACTAAGGACCAATACGAGCAGATCGCCGCGGCGATTCCCTCCGAGATCGAGGAGAACTACAAGAGCTTTCGCGAGAGTTTTAAAAAGCCCATGCCGTTCTACATCGGCGTGCCGCAGATCGATAACGGTAAGCTTCGTATTAATTGGGATGCGTCCTATGACTTTGAGGCGCGCGACATTCGCTACACCGTGGAGCTGGCGCGCGACTATGCCATTGGCGATGTGGTCTTTAAGGCCGAGGACGTGCTGCTTCCCGAGGTGACCTGCGATGCGCCCGATACCGGCCAGTATTTTGTGCGCGTGCGTGCCACCAACTCCGACGGCTATACGCAAGATGCGTTTGACTACTATGTAACCGACGACGGCAAACACTACGGCATGAAGTGTTTTTACGTGCAAGACGGCGGTAAGGTCGTGGAGGACACGTATGAGGAGGGCTAGCGCGCTGCTTGAGCGCTTGGCGGCCCCGCCTGTGCGTGTCACGCAGGAGCGTTACCGCCACGAGCTCAAATATCTCATTAACGAGGGCGAGCACGCCGCGCTTGCCTGTCGCATGGCGCCGGTGTTTAAGATGGACAAGCATGCGCGGGCAGGCGGTTACACCATTCGCAGCTTGTATTTTGACGACTACTGCAATTCGGCCTACGAGGAAAAAGACGCCGGCATTCTCATGCGCAAAAAGTATCGCGTGCGCATCTATAACGGCAGCGACAAGTTGATTAAGCTCGAGCGAAAAAAGAAGTACGGCAGCTGGATCTACAAGGAGGACGCGCCGCTCACGCGCGGCGAGTTTGAGCAGATTCTGGCCGGCGACTACGGCTTTTTGCTGAGGAGCCCCTATCCGCTCTGCCGCGAGTTCTACATCGAGTGCATCTGCAACATGATGCGCCCACGGACCATCGTGGACTACGAGCGCGAGCCGTGGGTGATGGATGAGGGCACCGTGCGCATTACGTTTGACATGAACGTGCGTGCCGCGGTGGGAAGCTTCGATATCTTTGACGCGACGCTGCCCGCGCTGCCGGTCCTGGAGCCCGGCAAGCTGGTGATGGAGGTCAAGTTTACGGAGTTTTGCCCGCAGCTGGTGCGTGATATGGTGCCGCCGGGAGCGGCCGAGCTTACGGCGGTCTCCAAGTACTGCCTGTGTTACGAAAAGACCGCCTACCTGCGCGGATTTAATTACTGGGAATCGGATTTTGAGAACCGAGGGGATATTTAGACCATGAGCACCAGGGACTTTTTTAAGAACTCCGTCTTGGAGGCGTTTGGCCAGGTCGACCCTGCCAAGATTGGCCTTTCGCTGCTCGTGGCGCTCGCCATGGGCATCCTGATCTACTACGTGTACAAGCGCTTTTTTACCGGCGTGATGTATTCGCGCAGCTTTGCCGTGACGCTCGTGGGCATGTGTGTGCTCACCTGCATGGTCACGCTCGCGATCTCGACGAACGTGGTCATCTCGCTCGGTATGGTCGGTGCTCTGTCCATCGTCCGCTACCGTACGGCGGTCAAGGATCCGCTCGACCTGCTGTATCTGTTTTGGTCCATTACCACGGGCATTACGGCGGGAGCCGGCATGTATGCGCTCGTGGCGCTCACGGCGGTGGTGATCGTGGTGATGATTGCCGGCTTTGCGAGCCATCAGGACAAGGCGCGCGTGTACATGATGGTCATCCACTACATTGGCCAGACCACCGGCGACGATATCGTGCGCGCATTTGGGCGCACCAAGTTTACCGTCAAGTCCAAGACCATGCGCGGCGACAAGGTCGAGATGGCCGTGGAGGTGTTCTCGGACGGCGTTGACATGCCCTATGCGGACGCCATTCGCGCGCTCGATGGCGTGGAGGACCTGACGCTCATCCAGTACAACGGCGAGTACCACGGCTAACTTTGTTCCGGCGTTTTAACAAACGCCGGACCGCTCGACGCTGCGCGGGCATCTGCCGGGCGATCTGCCGCTCAAACCGTCGCTCGCGTACATAAAGTACGCTTCTCTCCTCTTTCGCGGCACCTCGCCACGGCAGCTGCCCGCTCGCTGGCGTATGCTCGACCTGGGTGGGCCGATTTGGTTCGTATGCCGTCTTCACGGGTATCATGGTGAAAGCGATTTCAATGACAGGGGTGCTCGTGGTAAAGATGAAAGATGTGGCCGAGCTTGCGGGCGTTTCGAGCGCCGCCGTCTCGCGCTACCTCAACGGTGGATATATCTCGGCGGACAAGGCCGAGCGCATTAAGCAGGCAATCGAGTTGACCGGATACGTGCGATCCAGCCAGGCTCGCGCGCTGCGCACCGGTTCCACCAAGCTCATCGGCGTCATCGTGCCTAAGATCAACTCGGAATCCGTGAGCCGCATTACCGCTGGCATTGGCCAGGTGCTCGGTCGCCGTGGCTACCAGATGCTGCTTGCCAACACCGACAATGCGCCCGATCGCGAGCTCGAATACCTCGATTTATTCCAAAACCATCCGGTTGATGGCATTGTGCTGGTGGCAACCATGATCACCGACGAGCACCGTCGGGCGATTGACTCGTGCCGCGTGCCCATTGTGCTGATCGGTCAGCATGTCGAGGGCGCGGCGTGTGTCTATCACGACGATTACGAGGCTGCCTTTGAGCTGGGCCGTGCGCTTGCGGGTCGCGTGGATGGCAAGATCGCCTACATTGGAGTTTCCGAAGAGGACCGCGCGGCCGGTTTCGACCGTCGTCGCGGTTTTGAGGCCGGCTTGCGCGCCGCGGGCGCGGTGCTTGATCCGAGCCTGATTCGCCAGGGGTCCTTTACGCTCGACTCGGGCTATCGCGCTGCGCGCGAGCTGCTTGCCGATGCCCCCGATGTTTCGTTTATCGCCTGCGCGACCGACACCATGGCGGCGGGTGCGCTGCGTGCCATCGATGAGGTTCGCGGCATGGGCGAGGGCATACACCGCGTGAGCGGTTTTGGCGACAACGCGTTTTTGCGCGCGCTGACGGGCGGCATTCCCACCGTGCATTATGGCTACCTGACCAGTGGCGTCGAGGCGACCGATATGTTGCTCAACACGCTCGATGGCGTGGAGGGGGAGAGCGGTCTCAAGACACTCAAGCTCGGTCATCAGCTTATGAATGTCTAGGTCTTGGGCATGGCTGTCTGCCTCTGAGCCCTTATGTTTGTCTCAAAACTACCATTCACCGGCTTTTTCCTACCGTTCACCCTACTATGAAAACGATTGCAGACATATGAAACTGAAATCGATTACAGTGTAAGTGTCAAAGATGGCCGGGTGTAAATGCGCCCGTTGGAGGAAAGGGAAGTCATGGACTACCGCAAATCAGCCCAAGAGGTGCTCGACAACATCGGTGGCGCCGACAACGTTGTTTCGGCCGCGCACTGCGCCACGCGTCTGCGCCTGGTGATCGCCGATAATTCCAAGGTTAACAAGGAGACCATCGAGAACGTCGACGGCGCCAAGGGCGTCTTTGAGGCCCAGGGCCAGCTTCAGATTATTTTTGGCACCGGCACCGTCAACAAGGTCTACGAGGAGTTCATCGCGCTCAGTGGCGTCGAGGCTGCCACCAAGGCCGAGGTCAAGGAGGCCGCGGCGCAGCAGCAGAACATCTTTATGCGCGCCATTAAGGTGCTCGGCGATGTCTTTGTCCCCATCATCCCCGCCATCGTGGCCTCGGGCCTGCTGCTGGGAATCATGAGCGCCCTCAACTTTATGGCCTCCAACGGCTTTATCGCGCTCGACACCAATAACTTTATCTACAAGATCGCCGACCTGGTCTCGGGCACGTCCTTTGGCATTCTGCAGATCCTGATCGGCTACTCTGCCGCCAAGGCCTTTGGCGCCAACCCGTACCTGGGTGCCGTCGTCGGCGGTGCGTTTATCAACTCCTCGCTGCAGAGCGCCTACACGGTTGCCTCCGAGGGCGTGCAGACCATGGTCACCGTTATTCCCGGTGTGTACAGCTTTGAGTGGGTCGGCTATCAGGGCCACGTGATCCCCATCGTTATCGCCTGCGCCATTCTGGCCTTCCTCGAGAAGCGCCTGCACAAGATCGTTCCCGAGATGTTCGACCTCTTTGTGACTCCGCTCGTCTCCGTGTTCGTGACCGTGCTCGTGACGCTCGTTGCCGTCGGCCCCATCTTCGTGTGGGCCGAGAACGCCATCCTCGGTCTGATCCAGGCCCTGCTGACCCTGCCCTTCGGTATCGGTTCCTTTATCGTCGGCCTGTTCTATGCCCCCACGGTCGTTACCGGTATCCACCAGATGTACACCGCCATCGACCTGGGCCAGCTCGCCCAGTACGGTGTGACCTACTGGCTGCCCATCGCCAGCGCTGCCAACATCGCTCAGGGTGGCGCCGCGCTCGCCGTTGCCTTTAAGACCCGCGATGCCAAGATCAAAGGCCTGGCGCTTCCTTCGGCCCTGTCCGCCTTCATGGGCATTACCGAGCCTGCTATCTTTGGTGTGAACCTGCGCTTCTTTAAGCCCTTCATCGCCGGCTGCATTGGTGGCGGTTGCGGCGCCCTGGTCTGCGCGCTCACCTCGCTTGCCGCTTCCGGTACGGGCGTTACCGGCATCTTCGGTATCCTGCTGTGCCTGGCCCAGCCCGTGCAGTACGCGATCATGTTTGCGGTCGCCGCGCTGGTTTCCTTTGGCGTCTCGTTTGTCCTGTACAGGGACGAGCCCAAGGCTTCCGAGCAGGCCTAAGAGCTTTTGATTGAGGGGTGCCCGCGGGTTGTATGCTCGCGGGCGTTTCCCGTATCTGGTGTCGATTTCTGGCGCCTTGTTACTTTCGATCCGTTAGGACTTTGATATGTCTAATGCACTTGGCCGCGACCTTGCAAAGCTGGTTGCCGCTGTTGACGCTGCCGCCTCTGAGTGCGGTCATGGCGCGTATGGCCAGCACTTCCATATTATGCCGCCGGCGGGTTGGCTCAACGATCCCAACGGTCTTTGCCAGGCGGGCGGCGTGTTCCATGCCTATTTTCAGTATGCGCCGTTTGATGTCGAGGGCGGCGTTAAGGTCTGGGGCCATGCGACGAGTCGCGACCTTATGACGTGGGATTACGTTGGTGCTCCACTGCTGCCCGACGAGCCGTTCGATTGCCATGGTGTGTATTCGGGCTCCGCGCTTGCCGAGAACGGTCGCATTCGCGTGCTTTATACGGGCAACGTTAAGCTTTCCGATGCGGACGGCACGTACGACTACGTCAATACCGGCCGCCGCGCCGATACTGTTTATGTCGAGAGCGTTGATGGCCTTGCCGGTCGGGAGTTCAGCCAAAAGCGCGTGGTGCTGACGTCCGAGGATTATCCCGAGGATTTGACCTGCCACGTGCGCGATCCCAAGGTGTGGCGTGACGCGGACGGGCGTTATCACATGGTGCTGGGCGCCCGTCGTCGCGTGGATGGTCCGCATGTCGATAGTCGATTTTGCGCCATGCACGGCGAGGGCGCCGGGCGCGATGTGGGCGAGATCCTGGTGTATGGCTCGGCGGATATGCTGAACTGGGAGCTCGAGAGCCGTGTGTCTACGCCCGAGCGTTTCGGCTTTATGTGGGAGTGCCCGGGATACCTTGAGCTTGAGGCGGATGGCGGTGTACCGGCGAAGTGGCTGTCCTTCTCTCCCCAGGGGCTCGAGGGCGGTCGTTGGGACCGCGGCAACGTATACGCTGCTGGCTACATGCCTGTAACGGGCGACATTACCGGTGGCAATGACGCTTATGAGCTGGGCGAGTTCCGCCTATGGGACGCCGGTTTTGACTTCTATGCTCCGCAGGAGTTCACGGCCGAGGACGGTCGCCACATTCTGATCGGCTGGATGGGCATGCCCGATGAGCCGACCTATGGCAACGCGCCCACCGTTGCGTGTGGCTGGCAGCACTGCATGACGGTGCCGCGTGAGCTTACAGCCGGTACTGGTGGCGTGGTGCTGCAGCAGCCGGTGCGCGAGATCGAGCGCCATTATGCCTCGGTGCGTGTGGGGGAGGGCTCGTTGGAGGTTGCTGGCGATACCTGCTTTGACGTTATTGCTAGCGGTATAGACGGCGCATTTACCGCGACCGTTGATGGCGAGCTGAAGCTGGCGTTTGTGCCCGCCGAGGGCGAGCTGCCCGCGCGCTTTGAGATGCGATTTACCGATGAGGGTCTCGCTTCTGCCGGCTGTGGTCGCACCGTGCGCTGGGAGCCCGTCGACGAGGTTCGTAACGTGCGCATCGTTGGCGATGTCTCGTCGGTCGAGGTGTTTGTGAACGACGGCGCGCTCGTGTTTTCGACGCGCATCTATCCCGAGGCCTATGGCGTGTCCGTTGACGCCCCGGATGCGAGCGTGACCTATCACACGCTCAAGATCTAGGCGATTCGTCGCATATCGGCGCTATACTGCAGCCGTTGCCCACGATGCGGGGAACACCCGCATCGTGGGTTTTGTTTTGAAGGGACGGTGCCGTATGGGCGTACAGCAGCTAGAAGAGGCCTGGGCTGCAAGGGCCGGCGCGCGTGAAGCACGGTTGCTCGCGGCCTCGCATGTACCAGCAGCGTTGTCGCAATTGGGGATTGTGCGTCCCGGTGATCGCCTGGTTGCCTTTTCGGACGACTTTGCCGATGCGTTTGAGCGCGGCTTTGATTCCTGCGATGTTGTGCTGGTGGGCTCACCGTCTGCCGATGCGTTTGCTGCCGTGTCCAAGGGCTTTGATGCTTCGTTTGATGCCGAGGGGCCGCACCTGTGGTGGTTTGTCAACTCAATCGGCGGCTTTGGCCTGCGTGTGCCCGATCTGCGTGCCCTGGGTCGCGCGGCTCGCGATGCCCGCGCGCTGTTGGTTGTGGACAACACCGTGGCGTCGGCTTTTGGCTGCGATCCGCTGCGGCTGGGTGCTGCGCTGTCGCTCGAGGCGCTCGATCGCGTGTGCGCCGGCAAAGCTCCACGCAAGCTCGTTGCCGCTTCGGTGGCGCGCTCGCAGCTCAAGCGCCATCGCGTGGATGCTGCTGCCGAGTGCGCGCATGCGTTGTTTGCGGGCTGCGGTGCTTTGGCACTCGACCTTTCTGCCGAGGAGACCGACGTGCTGGAGCGTGGGCTTTCCTCGCTCAATACCCGCATGCAGGCACACTTCGACCGCGCCCGTGCGCTGGCCGAGTATCTGGCCGCCAACGAGATGGTGCGCAACGTGCGCTATCCCGGACTGAGCTCGCATCCTGACCATGCGGTTGCAACGGGAATCCTCGAGCATGGTTTTGGCCCGGCAGTTGAATTTGACCTTATCGAGCGTAGCGCGGGAGAGCTGTTCGACGCTTTGCCGGGGGAGTTTCGCACATCGCCTGCCGGCGGCGCAACGACACGTCTTTCGGCCCCACGTGGCAAGCAGGGGAGCACCATCCGTCTCTTCGCCGGTACCGACGACCCCCTGACGGTAGCCGCCACCCTAGACAACGCCCTCCGCCAATTAGCTACTCTTTGATGCTGGCGATGAGGTCGCTGGCTTTGGAGGTGATGACGTTGTTGATCTCGCCCTGCAACGTCTCGTAGACCGCGATGGCTCGCTCGCCGGCGGGGGTGAGCGTGGATCCGCGGGCGCCGTCGCGCTCGATGAGTTTGCATCCCAGCTGCCCTTCGGCCTCGTTCACGATGCGCCAGGCCTTGGAATACGCCATGCCCATGCTCTTGGCGGCACGGTTGAGCGAGTGCTCGCGGGCGATACCTTGCAGCAGCAAGACGCAGCCGTGGCCGAATACGCCCGGCAGATCCTTGTCGCACGCTTGAATGACCAGCTTTGCCGTCGTTTTGTACTCCATGTGCTACACGTCTCCCCGCTAAAGTGTTTGCTGGGCAAACGCAAAGCCTGCGTCAAACCCTCGTGTGCTCTTCTTAAATCATGCATTGTAGCAGTCAAAGTGCGTTAAGATACTTCCCCAGTATTGGGCGCCC
>ENA-OQKF01000201-OQKF01000201.1-human-gut-metagenome-genome-assembly--contig:-NODE-201-length-46752-cov-15.830434_pt1 | contig 46752 bp, 34 predicted proteins | sample MGYA00242617_ERZ504784 | MGnify/ENA primary metagenome ERZ504784 (study PRJEB26092, sample SAMD00036364) | human gut metagenome | host: Homo sapiens | study: EMG produced TPA metagenomics assembly of... | reverse complement strand
CGACGAGGTGATTCATCTGCTGCAGCACGCCGCCCATCAGCTCGGCAAATGCGTGATCGTGGTGACGCATTCCAAGCGCGTCGCCAACTCCGCCGATGTCGTGCTGCGTCTCAGGAGCAAGAAACTGACCCGGGCGTGACCCACCTGGGCCGGGCGGCACCCCGGCGACGACCCGCATGGAATCATCGTCATAATGACGCCTGCGATCCCTGGACATGAGAAACCGCACCTCCGATCATCGAATCTGGATTACTCCAGTCCAACAATCGGGGTGCGGTTCAAAAGGCCCTTTTTTTGTGTCGGATTACGAACCGCGCGTCTCACCGCTTGCCGTTGTAGATCTCGTTGTCGATCACATCGGCGAACACGCGATTGACGGCCGGGCGCACCACTTTCAGCGACGGTGTCAGGCACTTGTTCTCCTGCGTGAACTGCGTGTCCAGCACGGCGAACTTGCGTACGGATTCGGCGCGCGAGACCGTCGCATTCGCCTTGTCCACGTACTGCTGAATCTCCTCGCGCACCGCGGCGTTCGTGGCGAGCCGGTCGACCGGCGTCTCCGTGGACAGGCCGTGCGCGGGCAGCCACAATGCCAGCGACTCCGGATCGAGCGTCACCAACGCGCCGATGAACGGGCGCTGGTCGCCCACCACCACGCAGTGCTCCACGATCGGGCACTTGGCGATCTCTTCCTCCAGCGGAATGGGGGAGACGTTCTTGCCGCCGGCAGTAATAATAATGTCCTTGATGCGGCCGGTGATGACGATGTGGCCCTCATCATCGATCTCGGCCAAGTCGCCGGTCCTGAGCCAGCCGTCGGCGGTGAACGCCTCGGCCGTCTTCTCCGGCAGATTGTGGTAGCCGCGGAACACGTTCGGGCCCTTGACCTGCAGTTCGCCTTCGTCGGAAATGCGAATCGAGGAGCCGGGCGCGGGCTGGCCTACGGTGCCGATCACATTGTCGGTCACGCGCGTGGCGGCGAACGGGGCGGCGGTTTCGGTCATGCCGTAACCCTGAATCATCGGCAGACCGATGCCGTTGTAGAAATGCGCTAGATCGAGCGACAGCGGTGCGCCGCCGCAGGCCACGTACTTGATCTTCGGGCCCAGAGCGCCGCGCACCGTGCGGTAGACGAGCGTTTCGTACTTGGCGCGCTCGGCGATTTCGGCAAATGTGTGCTGCTCGCCGGCCTGCTCCTTGCGGCTCCAGACGCGCGCGGCCTCGGCGGCTTTGACAAACAGGCGGCCCTTCCAGCCGGCACCGGCCTTATGCGAGGCGGCGTTGTACACCTTCTCGAACACGCGTGGCACGCCAAGCAGGTAGGTCGGTTCAAACGAACGCAGGTCCGGCAGCAGGGTTTTGGTGTCCGGCAGATAGCCGACCACGCCGTCATCGGAGGCGATGGAGGCGTACTGGATGAATCGTGCGAAGCAGTGGGCCAGCGGCAGGAAGAGCAGCAGGCGCGGATGGTCGTCAAGCACCACTTCATGCAACGCCTGCGAGGCGGAGATGGTGATGGACACGAAGTTCTTGTGGGTCAGTTCGGCACCCTTCGGGTTGCCGGTGGAGCCCGAAGTGTAGACGATGGTGGCCAGATCGTCGGCGCGCACGGTGGCCACGCGCTCGTTCAGTTCCTCGTCCGAAACAGCCACGCCCAGACCTTCGAGCGCGCCCAGCGCGTTGCCCTCGATCATGAGAATCTGCTTCAAGGCAGGACAGTGGTCCTTGACCGAGTCGAGCCGGTCGAAGCGCTCGCGGTTGTCGGCAAAGGCCAGCTTGACCGCCGAATCGTTCATGATGCGCTGGGCTTGCGGGGCGGAGTCGGTGTCGTAGATCGGCACGCTTACCGCGCCCACTGCGGCCAGTGCGAAATCGAGAATGCCCCATTCGAGACGGGTGGAGGAAAAGATGGTCACCGCGTCGCCCTTGGCGATGCCGAGCGCGATCAGGCCCTTGGCGGCTGAGACCACGCGCTCGTGGAATTCGCCGGTGGTGACGTTCTGCCAGCGGCCGGGGCCGATTTTCTTGGCGGCGATTACCGTGTCCGCGCCGGTGCGGGCAAGGCGATCGGTAAGTAGGGAGTAGATGGTCTGGTTGTCGCGGATTTCGATGGATTCGCCAGGCGTGGTGTAGTGGTCAAGCATAAGCGGGCCGTGTCCTTACGTGCGTTGCGTGATGGCTGTTGACAAAATCGAGCCATTCTGACAAGTTAGGTTACGCTGGCGTAAGGTTGCGCGCGTTGTGGGCAATGGAGAAGTTGTCTGTCTGGTTTTGTGGATTGTATACAACGCCGTGTCTAACCGGTTTGCTCTACGGTTATGACACCGTGTCCATTTCGGGAGCCATCGACTTCCTGCAGGACAAGTACGCGCTGAGCCCGGCCCTGCAGGGTCTGGTCATCAGCTCCATCATGATCGGCGGCGTGATCGGCGCCGGCTTCTCCGGCTTCCTGTCCGATAAGTACGGCCGCCGCCGAAGCACTGGTCGCCGCGCAAAAAGCAGCACTAGGCCGCGTTTGCTGCGTCTATTGGCGAATTGATCATATGGGTCGTCTGCGTGCAGACGACCCTTTTGCGTTCCGTCGGCTTCTGACACCGTAGAAACGTGCTTTCTCGGCTTCGAGGGGCTGATTTTGCCTTATCTGGAAGTCTACTTCCACTTCGAGGGGCTGATGCCCAAGTAGACACGGCCCTAAAACGGCGGAATGACGTTGACGTGTAGCCGTTTATACTTCCGATTACATGGATGAGGAGCCCCTCGAAGCGGAGATAGACTTCCGGCAAATGCGAAATCAGCCCCTTGAAACGGAAGTAGGCCTCCGGCAAACGCAAAAATGAGCCTCCTCGAAACGGATAAATGCACGTATTGGGTGTAGTGGATGCTTCAGCCCCTGATATCGAAGCATATTTTTTTGGTTGGCGCGTCTAGCATGCGCACTCCGCAATCGATAATTCTGTGGCCTCTCTCACTTTAAAAGTCTGGCGTGTGCGAGGGCGTTCGCTTAAGGTGAATGGGATTGCGCGGAATGTGGAGCGCAGGTACACATGACGAGGGCACACCGCAACAACACGGCAAGGGGAAGCGGACCATGTTCGACAAACGACTGTTCCAATTGGCGCCTGGCTTGAAAAAACTCATAGCTGGCAAAGTGGCCCTGATGTGGGTAGGTCTGCTTGCCAACATTGGTTTTATGCTGTCGCTGGTAATGCTGCTGAACAGCTTACTGACCGCTGTGGCACCGCCGCTGCTCCAATGCGGCGGCACTTCGCAAGGCGCGGCCTGCCCCGTGCCGTTGTCTGATCGGCACGGCGCGGATGTGCTGCCCATGGCTGGCGACGTCATGATTTACGTGCTGCTTGCGCTGGTCTGTATAGCGGTCCGTTACACGGCCACCACGCACGCCACCCGTCTCGGCACCGAAGCCGCCGAACGAGTCAAGCTCGCTTTGCGCTCCAAGCTGTACCGCAAAATGGTGGCACTCGGCCCGTCCTACAAAACCCGCATCAAGACCTCGGATGTGGTGCAATCCGCCGGCGAAGGTGTTGAACAGATTCAAAGCTTCTTTGAACTGTTCCTGCCGCAGCTCTTCTATGCGATTCTTGCGCCAATCACCTTGTTCGTGGCCATTGCGCCGATTAACGTGCCCGCCGCTGCCGTCATGCTGGTCTGCGCGCCGTTCATCATCATCGTGACCGGCATCGTCTCCATGACCGCCGCCCGCGCCTTCAAGAAGTACTGGGTGCGCTACACCGATATGGGCGCCGCGTTCCTCGACAATCTCCAAGGCCTTGAGACCCTGAAAAACTTCGACGCCGACGAGCGCGCCGCCATCGAGATGGACAAGAAAGCCGAAGGCTTCCGCGTCATGACCATGCGCGTGCTGCAGATCCAGCTGCGCTCGCTGACCGCCATGGACATAGTGGCCTACGGCGGTGCTGCGGCCGGCATCGGTGTGGCGTTATGGCAATACGCGCATATTGGCGATGCTTTTGCCAATGGTGCGTCCGGCTGGTCGCCAATCGCACTGGCCTCACATCTGCCTGGTGTGCTTGCCTACGCGGCATACGGCCTGCACTATCTCATCCCGTTCGGGGTGGGCTACCCGCTGTCTCTTACCGGTCTGCTGTTCATTGTGCTGCTGTCCGCCGAATTCTTTATTCCCATGCGTCAGCTTGGCTCGTTCTTCCACGTGGCGATGAACGGCATGACCTCCACCAAGCGCATCTTCGCTCTGCTGGACACCCCGGAGCCCGAGCATGGCACGGCGACCCTGCCGGCCAACGATTCCGATTCCGCTGACGACGGTCTGACGGTCCGCTTCGACCACGTCGGCTATTCCTATGATGATGCCGGGCACGGCGACTCCAAGTCCGCATCCGCAAAGACCGATAAGCAAGGTGAAACCAGCCCCAATTCCGCCGTCGCTCCTGCGCTCACCAACATCACCTTCGCCGCACGGCCCGGTCAGTTCACCGCCATTGTTGGCATCTCCGGTTCCGGCAAGTCCACGGCCGCCTCGCTGCTCGCCGGTACACTGGCCGGTTACCGAGGTTCGCTCACGCTGAACGGTGTCGAGGTATCCGATTTGTCAGGCGAAACACTGGCCGGAGCCGTCACTGTGATTGGTGCCAGCAGCCATCTGTTTGCGGGCGCATTGCGCGAGAATCTTCTGATGGCCTTGCCCGATGACGAGATTCCTGATTCGCCGGATTCCGTGGACTCCCGTCTGTGGTCCGCGCTCGAGCAGGCGCGCATTGCCGACTTCGTGCACGCACAGCCGAACGGACTGGGCATGCCGATTGAGTCCGATGCCGCCAACCTGTCCGGCGGCCAACGCCAGCGCATCGCCATCGCCCGCGCGCTCCTGCATGATTCGCCGGTATTTGTGTTCGATGAGGCGACCAGCAGCGTTGACATGGAATCCGAAGAGCTGATCCTGGATACAATTCGCGAATTGGCGCAATCCCGCGGCAAGACGGTTATTATGATCACCCATCGCATGGCCAACGCCGAACACGCTGATCAAGTGGTGGTGCTCGAACACGGCAAGTCGGTTGAGAGGGGCACCCATACCGAGCTGATGACGGCGGACGGCGTCTACGCCAAGCTGTTTACCACACAGGCAGATATTGAGAACTTCGGAGAAGGCCATGCTCGGCGTGTGCTGCAGGTTGGTTCCCGCAAGCAGGAGCTGTCCGACGACAGTCGGACTGAGGGTGGCGCAGCGCGCGTAAGCGCAGAGGCGGGTATGACGGTTGACCGCCTGCAGTCAGCTTTGCCGACGGCTTCCGTTGGCGGGAGTGAGCAGGCCTCGGCTGAGACTCCGGCTGGTGTTGCAAATAGCGATTCGTCTTCCAAAATGAGCACATTCCAAGTGATCAGGCGACTGCTTAAGGAAGCCCGACCTCTGGCAGGACTGATGGCAGCGGCCTCCACCGCCGGCACCATCGGCCATCTTTCGGCCACTTTCCTGCCCGTGTTCGGCATTATCGCGGCATTTGCACTTACCGGTAATCCGGTGTGGGGCATGGGTGTTGCGCCCGCCGTCATCATGATGATTATCTGTGCTCTTCTGCGTGGCATCACCCGATACATTGAACAATATCTGAACCACAATGTGGCATTCCATCTGCTCGCACTCTTCCGTTCCAAGGCGTTCGCCGCGTTGCGCAGACTGGCGCCGGCCAAGCTCGCGGGCAAAGGTAAGGGCAACCTTATCGCCATGCTGACCACCGATGTGGAACTGCTTGAGATCTTCTTTGCCCACACCATCAGTCCGGTGGCCATCGCGGTAACCTCCACCATCATCTACACGATTGTGGCCGCCACCCTAAGCCCATGGATGGCGCTGGCGTTGATTGCCGCCCACCTGGTTATCGGCATCCTTGTGCCGCGATTCTTTGCCACCGGCGTACGTAACCTTGGCCCTGCCATCCGTGGCGCTGCCGGAGAACTCGACGATGTGATACTCGATGACATGCGCGGCCTGGACGAAATCATCCGATTTGGTCGCGGCGAGGAACGTGCGCAGGCCATCGAGGACCGTACCCATGCGTTGTGGAAGGATCACGCCAAACTCAGCAAGGTCAACGGCCGTTTCACCGGAATCAGCGGACTCTTGGTGGCTGTGCTCACAGCGGCTTCGGTCGCCGTGGCTATTGCCTGTGCCGGCGCGAACCCGCAGAGCATTCCGGCTCTGATTGCCGCCTTCGTGCTGTTCGCCGGCTCGTTCGGACCGACTTTGGCGCTCGCCGCCTTGCCCGCTAACCTGACTCAGACCTTCGCGTCCGCTAGCCGACTGTTCGGACTGATGGACGAGGTGCCCGCTGTGACCGAGAACGGCACTGTTGTGCCGCAGGAGTATATGGGCATGCGTCTTGATGACGTCACCTTTGCATATGCGGGGGAGCGCGAAGTCCTGTCCGACTTCTCGCTTGACGTGCCGCAGCATGGCGTGCTGGGTATCCAGGGGCCGTCCGGCCGAGGCAAGTCCACCATGCTCAAGCTGCTGCTGCGCTACTGGGATCCGCAGCGCGGTCAGGTGACGTTGTCCGGCACGCCGTTGCCCGAGGTCGATGTGCATGCTCGCCGACGTATTCAGGCCATGATGAGCCAGGAAACCCACCTGTTTGATGGCTCTATCCGAGACAATCTGCTGATTGCTTTGCCTGAGTCCGAGGTTGAAGCTGCAAATGTTGCAGGCAATGGGGAAGTGGGTGCCAAGACCGTTGATTCCCGACAGCAGCGGTTGGCGGCGCAATCGGCAGAGGGCGATGCCGTTCAGGTGGCAGCATCTGACGGTCTCGACGCTCGTTTGCGTCAGGCTCTCGCCAAGGCCTCCGTGCTTGATCTCATTGATTCCCTGCCCGATGGCCTTGATACTCAGGTAGGCGAGTTGGGCGACCGTCTATCCGAAGGTGAACGCCAGCGTATCGGTTTGGCTCGTGTGTTCCTGCGCAATGCTGATCTGGTGCTTTTCGACGAGCCGACCAGCCGTTTGGATGCTTTGAACGAGGCTATTATTCTACGTTCCATTCACGCTATGGCCGTGGGTGAGCAGCATGCAGACAAGGAGCGCGGCGCGGCTGTGGTGCTGGTCTCCCACCGCGAATCCGCCATGCGCATTGCTGATGCGGTACTCAATCTGTAACTGCCTGTAACTACGCGGGAATTACATCGCATTGCGTTACGTTACCGCGTTGCACTGCGGTTCCTCGCGGGTGGCGGCGATGCCATCTCCGGTCGTCATTGCGTTGCTGCGTTTGTGTTGCGATATGTGATGCGGCAACGCAGCAATGCGGCAATGCAATGTGATGTGGCAACGTGGCAACGTAGCGATGCAATAACGCGACAACGTGACAACGTAGCGATGCAATAACGCGGCAACATGGCAACATGGCAATGCAGTAACGCAACGCAGCATTCACGCCTTGATCAAAGTGCCGATGATGAGCGCCTTCTGCAGCCCTGGGCGGAACAGGTCGTGAAATTCATGCGACATTTCGGTTTCGAGTTTGACCGATGCATGGATGTCGTCAGTGCGAAGGCGTGCCTGTTCGGTGCCGATGATGTGCTCGAGCACCGCGAATCCCTCTTCGGTTTTGCCGGCTTGAATGAGGAATCGTGGGCTTTCCGGTGCTCGCACCATGGAGAGCAGGAACGCGGCGGCCGGAATCGCACCCAGCCTCAGCATCCAACGCCAACCGGCGTTGACATCCCAGCTTCTGGAACCGTAGGAGGCGATGATGTAGTTGATGACATTGGTCAGGAAGATGCCGCATACCGCGAGGAGCTGATAGGAAAAGGCAAGCAGACCGCGGATATTGACCGGCGCTTAAGGCCAGACCGAACGTATATTTGCCCGATCCGTGAGTACGTATGGTTGTTCCCAAGGGATTGCGCTGCTTGGAAGCAGCTTGAAACAGGCCCGCCATGTGCTTTTCCTCTCAATACAGCTATGGGGGGTGCCTGTTCATACTAGTCAGATTCTTGTCATATGGCGTTGAATATCTACAAATGTGGGCACTGGTGAGGCGGCTGAGTGGTGGAATCGCGCCGTGGTGTGTGGGTGTTGGGGACTCACGAGCATGCTGCGCGTTATTTGGTGGTGTGCTGAGAGTCGGGACCTACTCACGTTGGGGGAGGGGATGAAGAGCCTCTGAGACAAGTCGCTGTTCGACTGGAGATTTGCTCACGTGGAAAGCATGGAAAAGGCGAAAAAAATCAGGCGTGTCGGGTGATTTGACAAATTGGTACACAGGTGTATCATCTTAGGTATTGGTACACGGGTGTACCAAAGAAAACACCCCAAGGAAAGGTGGCCAGAGGAGACTTCGCAAGCGGCCAAACGAATTGAAATCCAACGCAGCAGTCGATTCGTTTTTGGCAATCGGAAGGCAGTCGTCAACAATCGGAAGGCAGCCAAAGACAGCCGGAAGATAACCGAGAAGTAACCGGACGAAAACCGGAAGCCAGTCGGAAGAAAGCCAACCACCCGCAAGTCAACTCCAATGGTCCAGAAGGAGATAACATGCGCAACACCAAGAAGGTCATCGCGGCAACGGCAGCCGTGGCCACGCTCGTCGGTCTCGCCGCCTGCGGCAGCAGCAACGACAACGGCGCCAACAAGGGTGACGCTGACAAGGCCGAACTCGTGTTCTGGGGCTGGGATTCCGGCAACTCGATGAAGGAAATCCTCGCTGACTTCGAGAAGGCCAACCCCGGCATCACCGTCAAGTTCAACAACACCGGCACCGCCGAGAAGACCTCCACCGCGCTCTCCAACGCCATCGCCGCAGGCAACGGCGCCCCTGACGTCGTGATGCTCGAAGATCCGACCGTCACCCAGTTCGCCGTCACCGATGGCCTCGTGGACCTGAGCGAATTCGGCGCCGACAAACTCGCCGACGACTTCGCCGCCGGCCCGTGGAACAAGCTCCAGTACAACAACAAGCCGTACGCTCTGCCGATTGATTCCGGCCCCGAAATGTTCTTCTACAACAAGGCAGTGTTCGACAAGGCCGGCGTGGACGGCGAGTCCATCAAGACCTGGAACGACTACTACGAGGCCGCCAAGAAGATCCGTGCCACCGGCTCCTACATCACCAATCTGGCCGGTACCTCCAACGACTATCAGCCGTTCACCGCCCAGATCTGGCAGGCCGGTGCCCAGCCGTGGAAGGTCGATGGCGAGAACATCACCATCAACATGACCAAGGACGAGGGCATGCAGCGCTATATCCAATTCGTCCAGAAGCTCATCGACGAAGACCTCGTGGACGCCAAGACCCCGAACTGGTCCGACGATTGGAACCGCGAGCTCAACGATGGCACCCTCGCCTCCCTGACCATCGGCGCTTGGATGCCGATCAACCTCATGACCGGCGCCCCCGATCAGGCCGGCAACTGGCGCGTCGCCCAGCTGCCGCAGTGGGAGGAAGGCAAGGAAGTCTCCGCCGAAGACGGTGGCTCTGCACTTGCCGTCACCTCGCAGTCCAAGAACCAGGCCGCTGCCTACAAGCTCGTTGAGTACATGACTCATGGCGAGGGCGCTCAGACCATGGCCGACACCGGTACCTTCCCGTCCCTGAAGAAGATCCTGAAGTCCGACTCCTTCACCGACCCGACCACCGAGTCCAACAAGAAGACCAACGACTACTTCGGCGGTCAGAACGTCAACGAAGTCCTTTCCGCCGCGGCTCAGCGCCCGACCGAGAAGTTCCAGTACCTGCCGTACAACCCGTACGCCCAGACCGCTTACGGCGACGAAGTCTCCAAGGCCTACTCCGGCGACATCACCCTGGAGAAGGCGCTTGAAAACTATGCCAACAAGCTCGCCGAGCAAGGCAAGCAGCAGGGCTACAACGTCACCGTCAAGTGACGCAACCGATCTATTGCCGGTACATCCGGCACTGACCAACAATCAAAACCTGCGGCTAGGCCACTCTCCTTCCGCCTAGCCGCCCGATCTCCCAAAGCGGGGATGCTCCCCAGTGTCCCCGCTTTCCCGTGCCCTCGCCTGACGTGACCGCTCCAATCGAGCGACCCCCTGGTAGCGGGCGCAGCACAGCAATCCGTATTCCAAGAAAGCAATCGATTATGTCCGATCAAACAATGGCCGCAGCCCCGCAGCCAACGGTGGGAATCCTGCCTGAGGAGGCGGATCTGCACACGGCCGAGGCCCGCGTCAACAAGCACAAGGCCGACTGGCGCGGCTGGAAGTTCATGTGGCCGTTCGCCGTGGTGTTCGTCTTCGTGTTCATCATCCCAATTGTGTACGCCATTTACATCTCCTTCTTCAAGAAGCAGATGGTCGGCGGCACCAAGTTCGTCGGCTTCGAGAACTACGCCCGACTGATTCAGGATCCGCAGTTCTGGAGCTCGGTGGGCCGCGTCACTATCTTCACCGTATTCCAGGTGCCGATCATGCTGTTTCTGGCCGCAGCCATGGCCCTCGCTTTGGATTCGATGAAGCTGCATGGCACCAAGTTCTTCCGCATCTCCACATTCCTGCCCTATGCGGTGCCCGCAGTGGTCTCCACCATGATTTGGGGTTTCGTGTATGGCGCCAAATACGGTCTGGTCGGCTCCCTCAACGACTTCCTCGGCACCAACATCGATGTGCTCAACCCCGACGTGCTGCTTGCATCCATCGCGAACATCAACACGTGGGAATATGCCGGCTACAACATGCTGATTTTTTACAGCTCCCTAAGCACCATTCCACACAGCTTGTATGAGGCCGCCTCCATCGACGGCGCTTCGGAGTGGCAGATTGTTAAGAAGATCAAGCTGCCGGAGCTGAAGGGCTCGCTGGCCATCACGGTGATCTTCTCGATCATCGGCAGCTTCCAGCTGTTCAACGAGCCGAGCATTTTGCAGAACATGGTTCCGGGCAACGCGATCACCACGTACTACACGCCGAACATGTACGCCTACAACCTGAGCTTCACCGGCAATCAGAGCAACTATGCCGCAGCTCTGGCCATCGTGATGGCCATCATCACCATGGCCATTGCGTATGTCGTCCAGCTTAAGAGTATGAAGGAGCAGATGAAGTAATTATGAGCACTGCAACCATGACTTCAACAACAACCATGACCCTGGCCGATCTCAAGGCTCAGGAAAAGGCCGCCAAGAAGGCCGAGAAGGAGCGTCAGAAGCGCATCGACGCCGACGAGAAGGCCGAGCGCAAGCGCGCCGCCAAAACCGGTTTCTCCAACCCGGCGAACCCGACCCGCTCGATGGCCCTGACCATCGTGTGCGCGATTTTCGCGGTCTACTGCCTCTTCCCGTTTGTCTACCTGATGATTAACGCCACCAAGACCCAGTCCGACTTCACTTCGACGTTCGGCCTCGGTTTCGGCAAAACGTTCGCCCTGTTCGACAACATCGCCACGGTGTTCACCTATCAGGACGGTATCTTCGGCCGCTGGTTCGTCAACACGATTCTGTATGTGGTGGTCGGCGCCGGCGGTGCCACCTTGCTGGCCATCATGGGCGGCTATGCGCTGGCCAAGTTCCGCTTCCCCGGCCGTAAGCTGTGCTTCGTGATCATCATCGGCGCCATTTCGGTGCCGGGTATCGCGCTGGCCGTGCCGCAGTTCCTGCTGTTCGCCAAGATGGGCCTCACGAACACCCCGTGGTCGATGATTATCCCGAGTTTGGTATCCACGTTCGGTCTGTATCTGATGTGGATCTTCTCCGATCAGGCCGTGCCGGATGAGCTGCTTGAAGCCGCGCGCGTGGATGGTGCCGGCGAGTTCCGCACCTTCTTCCAGATTTCCCTGCCGCTGTTGGCACCCGGCATCGTGACCACTGCATTGTTCGCCATTGTAGCGACGTGGAACAACTACTTCCTGCCGTTGATCATGTTGAAGGATTCCAACTGGTACCCGTTGACGATCGGTCTGAACCAGTGGAAGGACCAGGCTTCAACCGCAGGCGGTCAAGCTATCCAAAACCTCGTGATTACCGGTTCGCTGATCACGATCATCCCTCTGGTGATTGCGTTCCTGTGCCTGCAGAAGTACTGGCAGTCAGGCCTCGCCGCAGGCGCCGTCAAGGAGTAACCTCTGGCTCCCTCTGACGGGAGCTGGCCGCGGAGCGGACTGAGGGTGGTCATATGGGGATTCGACTGGCGACCACCCCCAGTCAGCTTCGCTGACAGCCCCGCCAGCGGGGGCGGCCTCTCTGGTGTTCACAACCTGCAAGCACAGCACTTCCCGCAAACCGATACAATAAAGGATTTGATTAATATGACTACTCATAGAGCATTTAGGTGGCCGTCCCTGCTGACGGAATCCGGCCGCGGCATCGCGTTCGGCGGCGACTACAACCCGGACCAGTGGCCCGAGGAGACGCTGGACGAGGATATCCGTCTCATGGGTGAGGCCGGCGTGAACGTCGTATCGCTGGCAATTTTCAGCTGGGACAAGATCGAGCCGGTCGAGGGCGCGTTCACGTTCGAGTGGCTCGACCATGTGATCGACAGGCTCGGCAGAGCCGGCATCGCCGTGGACTTGGCCTCCGCCACAGCCGCCGCGCCGCTGTGGCTGTACGAATCCCATCCAGAGGTGCTGCCGGTAGACCGGTATGGTCATACCGTCAACGCGGGCTCACGCCAGTCGTGGCAGCCCACAAGCCCGGTGTTCAAGGAATACGCGCTGCGCCTGTGCCGCAGACTTGCCGAACACTACAAGGACAACCCGTATGTGACCGCCTGGCACATGGGCAACGAATACGGCTGGAACAACCGCTACGACTACTCCGACAACGCCTTGGCCGCGTTCCGCACGTGGTGCGAGGCCAAGTACGGTACCATCGACGCGTTGAACGAGGCGTGGGGCACGGCCTTCTGGTCGCAGCACGTGAACAGTTTCGACGAGGTGCTGCTGCCACGTCACATGGGCGGCGACGCCATGGTCAACCCGTCGCAGCAGTTGGATTACGAGCGGTTCGGCAACGACATGCTGCTCGACTTCTACAAAGCCGAACGCGACGCCATCGAGCAGATCTGCCCCGACAAGCCGTTCACCACGAACTTCATGGTCTCCACCGACCAGTGCGTCATGAACTACGCCAAATGGGCGGATGAGGTGGACTTCGTGTCCAACGATCACTACTTCCATGAGGGCGAATCCCACCTGGACGAACTCGCCTGCTCGGACGCGCTCATGGACTCCCTCGCGCTGGGCAAGCCGTGGTACGTGATGGAGCACTCCACCTCAGCCGTGCAGTGGAAGCCGCTGAACACACGCAAACGGGCCGGCGAACTCATGCGCGACTCCCTGGCCCACGTGGCCATGGGCGCCGACGCCATCTGCTTTTTCCAATGGCGGCAATCCAAGTCGGGCGCCGAGGCGTTCCACTCCGCCATGCTGCCCCACGCGGGTGCCGATTCCAAGGTCTTCCGCGGCGTATGCGAGCTCGGTAAGGCGCTGAAGACCCTCTCCGACGCCGGGCTGCAGGGCACTGAGCTCGAGCGTGCCGGCACGGCGATCCTGTTCAGCGCGGAATCCGAATGGGCCACACGCTCCGAAACCCTGCCCAGCATGAAACTCAACCACTGGCACGACGTGCGCGACTGGTACCGCGGCTTCCTGGATGCCGGGCTGCGCGCGGACGTGGTGCCGCTCGCCTACGACTGGACCGGCTACAAAACCATCGTGCTGCCCACCGTGCTCAGCCTGTCCGACGAAGACGTTCTCCGTATCGCCGACTTCGCGAAGGCCGGCGGAACCGTCATCGTCGGCTATGCCGCCGGCCTGATCGACGAGCACTTCCACATCGGCCTCGGCGGCTACCCCGGCGCCGGCAACGGGCTCCTACGCGACATGCTCGGCATCCGCTCCGAAGAATTCAACATCCTCGGTGAAGAAGCCGAAGGCGAGCCCAGCGAAATCAGCCTGTCCAATGGTCTGACGACCCGCCTGTGGCAGAACGACGTGACTTCCGTAGCCGCGGACACCACAGTGCTTGCCTCTTACGCAGGTGAGTCCGCCGCCGACTGGGAGCTGGAGCGCACCCCCGCCATCACCAGCCGCCCCTATGGCAACGGTACCGCCATCTACGTGGGCTGCGACCTCAACCGTCACGACATTGCCCAGTTGCTCAAAGCACTTGGCTCCCGATGGCAGGAGTTGTCGGCGCAGCCGACTGAGAGTGGTCAAACTCCAACCTATCCCACCACAGATCCCCGCATCCTGCACACCATCCGCCGATCCGCAGACGGCTCCACCCGCTTCGATTTCTACCTCAACCGCTCAAACCAGCCCGTCGCCATCAACGGTGTGGAAGGTGATCCCATCATCGCCCACCGTTGCGAGACTGACGCCGTTGGATATACGCTGAACCGCAACGCCATTCTTATCGCTAAAACGTCCTGCTAAACCGCGCTAGAATGGCAATGTTGTCCGGATAGAGGAGTGCGGCATGAGCGACGAGAAAACAGCCAAGCGTCGAGTGACGCTACGCGATGTCGCTCAGGCCGCCGGTGTATCGCTCAAAACTGCGTCGAACGTGATCAATGGCTCCGGGCGTATGACAGATGAGACCCGTGCCAAGGTCGAGTCGGTCATTAAGGACCTCGACTACCGAGTCAACGTGGCCGCCCGCAACCTCAACCGCGATCACACCGGCTTCATCACCCTCGCCGTGCCTTCGCTGATTCCGCCATATCTGGCCGAGCTCGCCAACCGCACCATCGAGGCCGCCCGTCAGCGCGACTATTCCGTATACGTCACCACGTATGCGGAAGGCTCCGCGAAAGGCGCGCGCGATCTGCTGAAGAAGTTCAACTCCACGGTGTCCGATGGCATGATCCTTTCCATGAGCGAGGTGGAAAACATTTCGCCCGATGATCTGAAGGTTGATTTTCCGCTGGTCATCGTTGGCGCGCGTACCACGTGGGGCATTGTGGATCACGTGACCCCAGACGATGTATCCGCAGCCGCCATGGCCGCAGGCTACCTGTATGACCGCGGTTCCACCAGACTTGCAGTGATCGGTGCCCGTGACGTTTACGACGAAGATGCATTGCTGAATGCCGTAGAAGGCAACGCGCAGCTGCGTCTGCGCGGCATCATCGAAGAGACCCGTAGGCGTGGGCTCTCCTTGGATCCGCAGCTGATTGGCAACACCGATCAGGATTGGACCATCGGAGCCGGTGCCCGTGTGACCCAGCGGCTCATTGATTCCGGCGTGCCATTCGACGGTGTGATTGCCTTGAACGATCAGTTGGCCATCGGCGCATTGACCGCTCTGCGCACCGCTGGTTATGAGGTGCCCGTGCAGGTGCAGGTCATCGGCTTCGATAACAACGAGGAAGCCCCCTACCTGCAGATTCCGCTGACCACCATGGATTCCCGCCTTGACTGGACGGCTCCCACGGCAGTGAATCGCATCCTCGGACGCATCGACGGCAGCATCACCAAGTCCGAACTGCTCACCACCGAATCCCAGGTCATCGCCCGCGCCTCCACACGCTGAACGACATTGCTGTAATGCTGGTGTTGCTGTACTGGGCCGTACGAGGCGTTGATACACCGGTTGACCAACACGGCATAAAGTGCTAAGGTGACGATTGCGTGGTACACAGCTGTACCGCGTGGCGCATAAGGAAAGGAAGCGCCAAGCATCACTGGGCGTTCGTTCTGAGCGTTCACCATTCAAAGGAGAAAAAGCATGCGCCGAAATACCGCGCTTACTCGCATTATGGCATCCGGCGTGGCCGCCATAATGCTCTGCGCAGGAGGCACGTTCACTGTAAACGCCGCCGAAGAAGAACCAGTTAAAGCCGACGTCTCGGTCAAGGCCATCCAAGGCTTAAGCGATGATTTCATCGGCGGTATGGACGTCTCATCCATGCTCTCGCTGGAAGAAAGCGGCGTCACGTTCAAGAACGCCAATGGCGAGGTCGAGGATTTGTTCACGTTGCTCAAGGAATCCGGCGTGAACTATGTGCGTCTGCGTGTGTGGAACGATCCGTTCACCGCAGACGGCCAAGGATATGGCGGCGGCAACGTCAACGCCGATCGCGCACTGACCATGGCCAAGCGAGCCACGGCAGCAGGGCTGAAAGTGCTGGTCGACTTCCATTACTCCGATTTCTGGGCCGACCCCAGCAAGCAGCAGGTGCCCAAGGCGTGGAAATCCTTTGAAGGCGACGCGGACAAAACCGCCGACACCGTATACGACTACACCAAGCAGACTCTGACCACGTTCAAACAAGCCGGCGTGGACGTCGGCATGGTGCAGGTCGGCAACGAAACCACTGCGAAAATCGCCGGCATCTCCGGCTGGGACGGCATGTCCAAAGTATTCTCCGCAGGTTCCAAAGCCATACGCGAAGTGCTCCCCGAAGCCAAGGTCGTCATTCATTTCACCAACCCGGAGAAAGCCGGCACCTACGCCACTTACGCCAAACAGTTGAGCAACCACAATGTGGATTACGATGTGTTCGCCAGCTCCTACTACCCGTTCTGGCATGGCACCACCGAAAACCTCACCAGCGTGCTCAAGAACGTGGCCTCCACTTATAAGAAAGATGTGATGGTGGCGGAAACGTCGTGGGCATACACCTTGGATGATGGCGACGACGATTCCAACACAGTGCCCAGTAAAGTAACCGCCGATAACCTCAAGAAATACGACATCAGCCCGCAAGGCCAGGCCGATGAGATTCGCGCGGTCGCCGAGGCCGTGAACAATATCGGCGACAATGATGGCGATGGCGAAAACGACGGCCTGGGTGTGTTCTACTGGGAGCCCGCATGGGTGCCCGTGGGCACCGGCGGCAAGGATAACGCCGAACTGGTGGATACGTGGAACAAGTACGGTGGCGGCTGGGCCACTGAAGCGGCCGGCGAATACGATCCCAATGACGCCGGCCTGTACTGGGGCGGCTCAGGTGTCGATAACCAAGCTTTGTTCGATTTCGATGGCAAGGCGCTCGCCTCTCTGCCGACGTTCAAGTACATTCACACCGGTGCCGTCACCGATCATGTGTTCACCAAGATAGATCCAGTGGAGATTACCGCGACTGACTCGGATTCCATCGACGCGATCAAAGCGCAATTGCCGAGTGAGGTGGCCGCACACTATCAGGATGGGGTGGACGAGACCGAAACCGTGACCTGGCAATCCGCTGCGCTTGACTGGATTCGTGGCGCAGGCACATACACCATCACCGGCACCACCAACGCTGGCCACGACGTGACCGTCACCGTCACCGTCACCGCCACTCCCGCCAAGGATTACGTAACGGACGGCAGCTTCGAGAACGCTGAGAACGATAAGAACTGGACCATTGCCGGCACCGGTGCGTCCATCACCGAAGACAGTGGCAACGCCGCCGACGGCAAGCGCGCGCTGAAGTTTTGGGCATCCGATGCCTACAGTTTCTCCGCCACGCAGACCATCACCGGACTCGAGCCTGGCGAATACGTGCTGACCGCCATGAGCCAAGGCGCGGCAGCGGACAACGCCGCTATTACCGATGGTGTGGCCCTCTCCGCCACAACGGGTGGCAAGACCACGTCCGATGCGCTGGAACTCAACGGTTGGGTTAAGTTCGATACCGCCACCGTGCCTGTCACCGTGGGTGCTGATGGCACGGCGACCATCACCATCACGGGCAACCTGCCTGCCGACGCATGGGGCAATGTGGACAAGGTCTCACTCGTCAAAAAGACCGAAACTCCGGTGAAGCCATCCACGGAGAACCTGGACAAGGCCGTGGCCGAAGCCGGGAAAATCAATCGCGATGAGTACACCAACGAGTCGCTCGCCAAACTCGATCAGGCGCTTGCCGCCGCTGACGTGCTGCTTGCCGGCAGCACCTACACCGAGCAGGACGTGAACGATGTGATCAAGCTTGTTGCCGATGCCATTGCCGGCCTCGCCCAAAAGGAGGTCTCCAGCCTGACCGTCACGCCAAGCAAAACCACCTATCAGGTGGGCGATGCCATCGATGCCGACCATGATCTCAAGGTCGTGGGCAACTATTCCGCAGGCATGGGCAACGTGACGCTTTCCGCCGACCAGTTCACGCTCGATTACGATTTCTCCGCTCCCGCTGATGCGGCGAAGGTTACCGTAACGCTCAAGTCGAATCCGAATGTCACCGAAACCTATACGGTTGCGGTTACCGCTCGGGCCGAAGGTGGTTCCGGCAACGGCTCGGACGGTGCGGGTAATGGCGGGGCTACTATCAATCCCGATACGGGCGAGGGCGATAAGACCAACGGTGCGAATGGCGACAAGATCACTGGTGTGCTGAGCAATACCGGTAGCGCGGTGACTGCCGTGGGTCTTGCGGTTGTCGTTCTCGGCGTGGCCGGCGGGGTCTCGCTTGCTTTGCGTCGTAAGCGCTCCTGATAGAGACTGATGCGGCATTATGATGCGGTTGCCGGCAGCCGGCAACCGGCTGCCAGATGCCATCTGTCGGCTGTCGTTTATCGGTTGTCGGCTGTCAGATGCGTCTGTCTCGGCGCAGCGATGCGATTCTGTCCCGGTTCGTGCATCAATCGTTTGATGTGGGTACCAGGACAGAAATCACTGTCCTGGTTTGCGAAAACGGGTGTTTTTCGCGTACCGGGACAATTCCCGTTGCCCCGGTTTGCACGTCAATCGTTCTACGTGAGAACCGGGACAGTATGTTGATTTCGGGATTGGCTGTATTCCGCCGATTCTGTTTGTCGGGGTATGTGGACTTTGGGGATTGTCTTGTCCTGGTTCTCGAAAATGGCCCGAAATTGCGTACCGGGACAACGATTTCTGCCCCGGTGCAAACGTCAATCGATTGACGCCTGTACCGGGGCAAATTCGCGCCCGGGAACAATAGGGCGAGGGCCGGTCGCAGGAGTAGAGCGTGATGTTGTCATGATTGCGCCCGGCTCTCCCACACGGAAGGCCGGGCGCAATCATGCCGTTTGGTTGCAGCACCCGCACATCGCCTGCATAACCGTGTACAGTGGCGTGTAGTTGCAGTACATGAAGGAGCATCACAAGCCATGACCAACGGACACATCAATCCCGCCAACGTGCCGGACATCGCCTTGAAAGACGGCCATTCCATTCCGCAGGTCGGCCTTGGCATGCTACGTATCGATGACGAGGGCGTGGCCCCTGTCGTCGAATCTGCGCTGGAAGCCGGATACCGCCACATCGATGGCGCCGCCGGATACAACAACGAGGCCGGCGTGGGTCGTGCGCTCGCCGCTTCCGGATACAACACCGGCGCCAAGCGCGAGACCCTGTGGGTCACCACCAAGCTGCGCGACTCCGAGCAGGGCTACGACTCCGCGCTCAAGGCATTCGACAACTCCCTGAAACTCCTCCAGCTCGATTACGTGGACATGTACATGATCCATTGGCCCACGCCGTTCGACTGGCGCAGCACCGACACCTGGAAGGCGTTCGTCAAGCTGCGCGACGAAGGCGTGGCACGCACGCTCGGCGTATGCAACTTCATGCCCGCCGATCTGAAGCGTCTGCACGAGGAGACCGGCGCATGGCCGGCCGTCAATCAGATTGAGCTGCACCCCACGTGGCAGCAGCGCGAAGTGGTGGCGTTCTGCAAAGAGCACGGCATCGCCGTGGAGGCATACTCGCCGATGGCGCGTGGCGCCGACATCAACGCCGGCGACGGCACCATCGAGAAGATCGCCGCAGCCCATGAGGTCAGCCCGGCCCAGGTGATTCTGCGTTGGCACATCGAAAACGGCACGATCATCATCCCCAAGTCCGTGCATGCTGACCGTCAGAAGGAGAATCTCAACCTGTTCGGCTTCGCCCTGACCGCCGACGAACACGCTGCCATCGACGCCCTCGACGGCCCCACCCGCGCCGGCCACGACCCCCTCACCTTCACCTATGCGTGATTGATGGCACGTCGTAACGCCCACTTCCGCCGTCGTTTCAACGCCTCTGGACCGCTGGAGCGCGTGCTGATTCTCATCGTTCTCGCCGTAGCAATCGGCGTGACCATCGGCCTGTTACTGCCGCAGGTCAGCTCCGACGTGGCCAAAATCACCGGTGGCTACACTGCCACCGGTTCAGCCGCCGACACTTTGAACGCGCTCGCCGTAGACGACAACCAAAGCTCCTCCGGCTACGACCGCGATTCCTTCGGTTTCCGCACCACCGACGTCGACGGCAATGGCTGCGACGTACGCGACGACGTGCTCGCCCGTGATCTCACGGACATCACCTACAAATACGCCGGTTCCTGTGTGGTCGAGTCCGGCACACTGGCCGATCCGTACACCGCTCAGACCATCCATTTTGTACGTGGCCGCGCCACCAGCGCCAAAGTGCAGATCGACCATGTGGTGGCCCTTGAAAACGCTTGGCAATCCGGTGCGCGCGACTGGTCCACTGCCAAACGCCATGAATTCGGCAATGACCCCTACAACCTGCTGGCCGTCGACGGCCCGGCCAATCAGGAGAAGGGGTCGGCTTCCGCCGCCTACTGGCTACCCACCAACGCCGACTACCGTTGCGACTACGTGGCCCGCCAGATTGGCGTCAAAGACAAGTACCAGCTCACCGTCACCTCCCAAGAAAAGGATGCCATGCTCGCCGTCCTCCACACCTGCCCGGGCCAGGCCGTGCCCGCAGACGAATAGGGGCTACCGCTCAGGATTGTTGAGCATAGGTGCCTGCCCCTCGTCATAAGCGCGCAGGAGCCGTCGGAGCAAAAATGTGGTGAAGTATGGTGCGGTGAACACGTGTTCGCTACTACCGATATTGCCGGCGGATAGTTTCACGCCGAACTGAATTTCCGGATAAGAATCCGAAGCGATTAGCGTCCGCATGGATTTGGCGGTGCCTTTTTTCGATTTCACCTCCACCGGCACCAGCCATTCGCGCGTGCGGACGAAGAAATCCTGTTCCAGTGTGGAATCCTCTTTTTTGTAGTAGTACAGGTCATAGCCGGATTTCCGTAGCGCTTCAGAGACGATGCTCTCGTACATAGCACCCTTATAGACACCAAGATTACGATTGGCCCGCAGATCATCACTGGCCTCGTCGTCAAGCATCGCTACGAACAGACCGGTATCGCCGAAATATATCTTGAACTTGTTTTCGTCATAATTGCCTTTCAACGGCAGTTCAGGATAGGACATACATCGGCAGATATTCACCATTCCCGAGGTTTCAAGCCATTCCACGCATCCTCGATAGTCTTTGAAACGCGCTCCGCTGGCAACCTTGCTGATTTGGAACTTCTTGTTTTCCTTGGCGAGTTGCACGGGAATATGGTTGAACACGTTGAGAATTCGTGCCTGATCGAGTCCTTGCGCGTATTTGCGGATATCCTCCTGGTAGTCCAAAATAAGCTGGCGCTGCAATTGCAGTGTTCCCTCGAACGTGCCAGTGCGTATATGGGAGGCGACAACCGCAGGCATGCCGCCAAGCACGCAGTAATCCATAAATGCCGTGGAGAAGACGTTCATTTCCACTTCAGAGAATGGCGTAGCATCACACAGGTGGGTGAACATGCTTTCGATGACGGCCTCATCGTATCCGCGAGCCCACAGAAATTCCTCGAAGTCCAACGATCGCATTTCGTAGTCGGTCTTATATCCCACGCTATTGCTTTCGATTTGCTTATAGCTGATGCCCAGCATTGAACCGCTGCAAATCACATCATATTTGCCGTCGATTTTAAAGAACTTCAGTGCAGTGACGATATCAGGATGGGCCTGGATTTCGTCGAAAAAGATGAGCGTATCGCCCGGAATGAACTTTTTAGCTGGGTCGATCAGGGAAATATTGCGGACGATGGTATCCGCGCCATAACCGTCCGCAGTGATTGCGCGATATTTCGGTTCCTCAACGAAGTTGATTTCCACTACCGAACGGTAGTTGTGTGCGGCAAAGTAATCGATAGTCTCTGTCTTGCCTACTTGACGAGGGCCCTTGATGATTAGCGGGGAGCGATTCGGGTCGGATTTCCATGCATTGAGATAGGCATCGGCTTTGCGTTTGAGATACATGAGGAGCCCCTTTCCGAATTACTGCTATAGCAATGATTTTACACTTTCATGAGCGAGTTTTCTGCCGTCTGGCACATTTCATGAGCGAGTTTTCGGCGGTTTGTCACATTTCATGAGCGAGATGGCGGGGAATGCCAGCTGCCAGTCCGCCAGTCATCCATCAATCGTCCGCAGATTGTCCGTCTGTTGACTCGGGAAACATGCCTGCGCTATAACTGTGCGCGGTATGAAGGGAACAGGTACAAACGATATGGCGGTAACACACACCGCAGCAGATGCCACTGCGGCAACCACTATGACGAACGCCGTGGCAGACATCGAACAGGAAACACCGGAAATCGGGAAAGAACGCCAGCTTGCCGGAGTCGGAACCGGGGCCGGAGCAGGGACGAACAACAATAAGAAGCCGCATGACCATGCGCTGGCCAGTATCCTTGGTCCCGCGTTCGTGGCGGCCGTGGCCTACGTCGATCCTGGTAATGTGGCGGCCAACATCACCTCCGGCGCGCGATACGGCTACCTGTTGGTGTGGGTGCTGGTGCTCGCCAACGCCATGAGCGTGCTCATCCAGTATCAGTCCGCAAAACTCGGCATCGTGACCAACAAATCCCTGCCGGAACTGCTGGGTGAACGTATGAGCGATGCCGGCCGCTTCATGTTCTTTATGCAGGCCGAGGTCATCGCCATCGCCACCGATCTGGCCGAGGTGATCGGCGGCGCCATCGCCCTGAACCTGCTGTTCGGATTTCCACTGTTCATCGGCGGTTTGGCGATTGGCGTAATCTCCACGGTGATGCTGTGGTTCCAAGGCGGCAAGACACAGACCACATTCGAGCGCATCATCATCGTGATGCTGCTGATTATCACATTCGGCTTCATCGCAGGCCTGTTCGTAGCCCCGCCGAACCCCGGCGAAGTGGTCAAAGGCATGATTCCACGCTTCCAAGGCGCCGACTCGGTGTTGATGGCCGCCTCGATTCTGGGCGCCACCGTGATGCCGCACGCCATCTACCTGCACTCCACGCTGGTGAACGACCATTACGCAGGCGGCGAAAAGCCGTCAATCAAAACGCAGCTGAGAGGCTCGAAAATCGATGTGGCCTGGGCGCTGTTGCTGGCCGGCACCGTGAATCTGGCGATGCTGGTGCTCGCCGCCAACTCGCTGCATGGCATGTCTGGCACGGACTCCATCGACGGCGCACAGCGGGCGATCACGCAGGTGCTTGGCCCGGTGATCGGCACGATCTTCTCCATCGGCCTGCTGGCTTCGTCGCTGAGCTCCACATCGGTTGGCACGTACGCCGGCTCGGAAATCATGCACGGTCTGCTGCACGTCAACGCCCCGATGTGGGCCTGCCGCGTGGTCACGCTGGTGCCGGCACTGATTGTGCTGTGGTTCGCCAAGGACCCGACTCAGGCGCTGGTCATCGGCCAGGTGGTGCTTTCCATCGGCATCCCGTTCGCCGTGATTCCGCTGATGCGATACACGCATGACAAGGAACTCATGGGCAAGTGGGCTGATGGAACCGTCAAGCACGTGATTTTCATGATCGTCGTGGCGCTGATTGTGGCGCTCAACGTGCTGCTGATTGTCCTGACGCTGATGGGCAGGGCGTAATAGACTCCAGCTGAAATCCTGCGATAGCACAACATAATAAGAAGCCCCGGTGTTGGAAACCGGGGCTTCTTATTATGTTGAGAATGGTTGGATCTGCCGTCAGTTCGCAGCCATACGCCGCGCACGCCGTTCGCGCAGCGCGCGCAAGGAAATAATGTCTCGCGTACGACCGGCACCGTCGCCCTTGACGCCGAAGAACACCATCAACACCATTGCCAGGCAGATCATTGCGGAGATGCGCAGCGCCCATTGAATGCCAAAAATCGAAGCGGCGACGGCGGAGGCGCCGCCCTGCTTATGCAAAGCGGCAAACGTTTCCATCAGAATCACCAACACGGGTGCGCCCACAGCGCCCGCAATCTGACGCGCGGTATTCGTCACCGATGATCCGGCGGACACTTCGCTCGGCCCGTTCAGGCAATTCAGGGACCACGTGGTAATCGGCATCAGCAGGAAACCCATGCCGATCTGACGGATGAACTGGCAGATTGACACCCACCAGATCCACGTATCCATCGCCACCAGCGACATGCCCAAGGTGCCAAGGGTCAACACAATCGAACCGAACAAAGCCACGGGTCGTGCGCCGAATCGATCCATCGCACGGCCGCCGAAGAACTGGGAGACGCACTGGCCGATAGCGCCCGGCAACATGATCAGACCACTCATCGTGGCAGAATACCCACGGTCGGTCTGGATGTAGAGCGGCATGATGACCAGAATCGAACTGAAGGCGAAAAATGCCAGCGACGCGGTAATGGTGCCGACGGTGAACGAACGGTTCTTCAGCACTTCCAAGTCCAGCAGCGGCGGCTGGGGGAGTGCCGACTCGTCCTTGGCTACGGCCTCGCGATACCGCTTGCCAGCGCGCAGGTTGCGCATCACAAACCACACGATGCCGACCAGTCCCACAACCATCGGCCCCCACGTGACCGGTGCTGCGAATCCATAGGTCTCCGAATTGGTGAAGCCGAACATCAGCCCACCAAAGCCGATCACCGACAGGCACACCGAGAAGAAGTCCGCGCGGGCCGAAGGGTCGTGTGAACCGAAATTATGCAGTCCGAACATGGCTGCCAGCAGCGAGATTACGCCAATGATGGTCATGGTCAGGAAGATCGAGCGCCAGCCGTTGGCATCGGTCTGCCAGCCGCCCAAGGTGGGGCCGATGGCTGGCGCCACGCTCATGGCCATGCCCACCGTGCCCATGGCAAACCCGCGGCGAGACAGCGGGTAGATGGAAAACACCGTGATCTGCAGCACCGGCCACATCACGCCTGTGCCGGCAGCTTCGAGCACGCGCCCGACCAGCACCCATACGAAGTTTGGCCCCAACCATGCCAGCAGGGAGCCGACCGTGAACACCGCCATCGAGCAGATTACAATCTGGCGGGTGGAGAAACGACGGGTCAGGAACGCGGTCAGCGGCACCATGACGCCCATGACCAGCTGGAACACGGAGGTGAGCCACTGCCCGGTGGTTACGGAGATGTGGAATTCGGAAACGATAATCGGCAGCGCGGAACTCAGCTGCAGCTGCGTGAAGTTGCCCACGAAGGTAATAAAGGTCAATATCGCGATGGAGATGAACGCCGCCCGGCTGAGTTTGCCGTCTACATATGATTCCTCGCGGCTCAGCACCCGCTGCAGTTCGCCGCGACGATTTTTGATTCCCCGAGCTCCGTTCATTCCACTCACGTGCATACTCCACTCTCGCTGATCGACCGCAACAACGCATCAGGCAGTCTCTCAAAGCAACTCCAACACGTTACACCCAGGGGTAGTCCGTCGAGATGCAATGCCGAGATGACTGGCCGCCCGGTTGCAGAGCAAATTAGTCCCGTTATTCGAGACGTCAAAATGAACGTAGTTACTATCCGATCACGTTCGCTATGTGGTTTTCCAACACCCCCCCCCCCCTAGCGGTTAGGGGTGTGATGTCTGTACCATGTTGAAGGGGTAACCCCGTATACACCCGTACACAGGGGAATCCAGAGAAGTGAGAGCCGCGAGACCTGCGGTATACGGTTGAAAAGGAAGAATTGGTGCTTGAGATGTCATTTCTGAGCAGTAACGGTCAGCCGTCTACACGCAGCAGACAGGCCAATAGCGGTGACCGGACCACCGCTCAGCTCAGAGATATCCGCCAAAAGCAGCTCAGCCACGTGCTGTACTGGCGATTCTTCGTCAATCTCGCCCTCATGCTTATCGACGCCGCCATGTACATCATCGCCGGAGCTACGGTGCTCAATCTGCGCCATGAGGCAACGCCGCTCTATTCGAGCAGATTCAATTTCACGATTGACTCCACCGTTTACCTTATTATTGTGGCCTGCTTCTGGGTGTGGTCGCTCTATGTTGCCGGCATTTATCACCGCCATGTTATGGGTGACGGTTACCAGCTCAATGTGCTGCTGGTCAAAGGCATGGTTGTGTGCTGGGTGGTGCAGTGCGCGTTCAACTACTTCTTTAATCTGGGTCTGACCCTCACGTCGCTCTGCTTGGTGGTGATTGCCGGATGGTTGCTCACCATGGTGGAACGCATTGCTAGCCGTGCATTCATTACGCGTAGTCGTCGCAAGGGCGCCTACGCTTATGGCACGGTGATCATCGGTTCCCCGCATGGCATTGGTCGCACGCTACAATTCCTCGGTCAGCGTCGGCAACTCAACTACCGCCCGGTGGCAGTATGCCCGATTCATCTCAATCCCGATACCGGATTGATTGAACAGAGCACCGACCATGAGACACTCCGTGAGGAGATGCAAAAGAACGAGGGCTGCCAGCTGCCCGTACTCGAGTACAGCGATCATAATCTTGCTGAACAGATTATTGACATGAACGCGCAGACCGTTATGGTGGCTGACGAGCTGCGTCGCTATTCGGATAATTACGATATCTTCTCCGTGCGCATGGAATCGTTCGGTCTGGAGATTGCCATGCTGGCTTCCGCCGCTGACACTTCTAACCATAAGATTCAGGTTCGATCTATCCAAGGCACCACGATTATCACGCAGCGTCTTGCGCAATACACGCCAGCCCGTCGTTTGACCAAACGCTTGTTTGACTTGGTGATTTCTTCACTGGTGATTATCTGTTCGCTGATTATCACCATCCCGGTGGCGATCGCCATCAAAGTCACGGACGGCGGACCGGTGTTCTACAAGCAGACCCGTATGGGCCTGCGCGGCAAGCCGTTCCAGATGTACAAGTTCCGCTCGATGGTGGTGAACGCCGACGCGCTCAAGAAGGAGCTCGCAAAAGAAACCGGTCAGACCGATCGTTTCATCTTCAAGATGAAGAACGACCCACGCATCACCAAAGTGGGGCACTTCATTCGCCGCTTTTCCATCGACGAGCTGCCCCAGTTCCTCAACGTATGGATGGGGGATATGTCCGTAGTGGGGCCGCGCCCGCCGCTGCCTGAGGAATATGCCCGTTACAACCGTCTGTACGCCACCCGCATGCTGGTCAAGCCCGGCATCACCGGTCCGTGGCAAGTGTCCGGCCGCTCCGATCTGTCCGCCGAGGAAAGCGAGGCTCTTGATGTGGCTTACGTGCAGAACTGGTCGATTATGGGAGACATCGTGCTGCTGTTCCGCACGGTGGGTGCAGTGCTGAGCCATAAGGGAGCGTACTGATTCCTTCCCGTTTCGCTGTCACAGTTTTGCCGCGCCCTTGCCGCACCGCCCTTGAACGTGATTACAGAAAGATAAGTCGATATATCTATGACTGATTCGAACATACCAGAAATACCTCAGCCGCCGGCACCCTCCGAGCGGTCGAAAAACGCGGATGATCGCCAAGTGATACAGCCGTATGTTGACCCCGAGGTACTTGCTGAAGACGCTCGAGCGGCAGAACGGCGTAAGCACCGCCGGCGTATGAGCCATGAACATATCAGGCGGATCAAGCGCAAAAAGCGCATTCGGATGGTGCTGATTGTAATCGGCGCACTGCTGTTGATTATTGCAGCGCTCGCGGCGTGGCTCGGCCTTTCCGCGCTCAAAGCGAAAAATGAAGTGGAAGCAGCGATTCAGGCCGCAAGCCGCATCCAATCACAAGTTCAAGCCGGCGACACCGACAAAGCGCAAGCCAGCATTGAAGCATTCTCCCAGCATATCGACGCTACGTATGCGCAGACCAAGCAGCCGGTATGGAAACTGGCCACATTGGTGCCCTATTACGGTTCTGACGTGAAGGCCGCGCGAGACATGGTGCACATTTTGGAAGACGTGTCGAACAACGCATTGCCGAAGCTTGCCAAGGCGGCACAGGCCTTGGATTTCAACAGCATCGGTATCAAAGACGGCACGATTCAGCTGGGGGATATGGCCAGCGTGGCTCAGGATCTTGCCGCCGCCAATGGAGTAGTGGCGGATGCCAGCGTAGACATGGGCAAGATTGGCGATACGCATATTCCGCAGATTACCGAGGCGGTGCAGCAGGGGCGTAGCAAGTTCAAGGAGCTTGCCAGCCTGACGGATACGGCCAGTCGGCTGGCGGATGTGCTGCCCAAGATGTTCGACTTGGATGCCAGCGATGGAGGTGCTAGCGGCAGAGGCCCGCGAACCTACCTGGTGCTGGCACAGAACAATGCTGAGCTGCGTGCCACGGGAGGCATTCCAACTGCGTGGGCCACGCTCACCGTCGATGCAGGCAAAATCAGCATGAGCACGTTCGGCGATCCGCCTCGGGATGGCCTGTTCAGCCAGGATGAAGCCGCGAGCGTACTGACGGCGGAAGAACGCAATCTTTTCTCCACCAAGATGGCCACGGACTACCCGGACATCAATTTCACTCCCGATTTCCCCCGCGTCGCTGATATCGCGAGTCAGATCTGGCATCGAGCCGGTCATGACGATGTGGATGGCGTCATCAGCGTGGACCCAGTGTTCCTGCAGCGGTTATTGAAGGTTGCCGGCCCCGTGACGCTCTCCGACGGCACGGTGATGAGCGGCGACAATACCGAGCAGCGAATTCTGAACCAGATTTATATTGATACCGATACACAGGCGGAGCAAACCGACTTCTTTACGATGGCGGCCAGTGAGATCTTCGCTCATGTGCTCAAGAATGTGGACGGCAAGAATCAGCAGCTGGTGCAAACGTTCCAGAAGTCCGTATCCGACGGCCATCTGTATGTATGGAGTGCTCATGAAGATGAGCAGCGGCGTATCTCGGGTACGACCATCGCCGGCGAATTGCAGTCGAACCCGGCTCATCCGTTTACTGGCGTGTACTTCAACGACGCCACTATGGGCAAGATGGACTGGTACCTGAAGCGTGAAGTGACCAGTACATATGACAAAACCTATCCCAGTGGCGCCAAGCAATACACCATTCACATCAAACTGACGAATACGGCTGATGCCGCCAAGGTGAATGCCGCTCCGGATCTATTGCGCGGCTATGACCATAACGGCAACCCCCGTACAGGGGAGATCGAAACGGTGCTGTACGTCTACGCCCCCGATGAAGGGCGCATTGTGGATTGGACCCAGGATTTCGATCAGTTCGCTGTGCACGATGGACTGACGGTGGGTGTGAAAACCGTGACATTGCGGCCGGGGGAAAGTTTCGAGACCACGGTGCATGTGCTGGCCAGTCCCGCGGCCAATGAAAATGAAATGATTTTGAGACAGACCCCCTTGGTTGATTAAAGGGGCAACCCCTATACATTAAGGTGGAACCGTGAATAAGGAAGAACGGAGCATAGCTGTGGATGAAGCTGAACAGATGCAGGATGGTAATGGAGTCACCATTCTCGATTTATTCAATGCGGTAAGAAAGCATGTGATTACCGCAGTGGTCACGCTGGTTATTGTGATGGTGGCAATCTGCGCGTACACCTTTACCCGCACTCCGCAATACACCGCGACTTCCGAACTCTTGGCCACTTATCGCAGTTCAGCGGCTGCGTCGGGCGCATCCAGCAATGCAGTCGAGCTGAGCTCTGGCGCCAATTACATCAATAGCCAGATTCAAACGTATCCGCAATTGATAAAAACCGAGTCTGTATTGCAGCCGGTTATTGACGATCTGGGTCTTGACACCACAGTAAAGGGATTGGCTGCGAGCGTTACCGCTTCCAACCCGGATGGCACCATGCTGGTGGATATTTCGGTTAATGATCCAGACCCGAAGCAGGCGTCCAGCATTGCCAATTCGGTTGCCGAAAACCTGAGAAAACAGGTTACTTCCACGATTTACAGCGATGAGGGCGATAAGATCATCTCTCCCGTCAATCTAACTGTGGTGCAGCAGGCGTACGCTCCGACTTCCCCCAGCTCACCCAACGTCAAGCTCAATCTGGCGGCAGGTCTTGGGATCGGTGTCATTCTCGGCATCGTGGTTGCCTTTATCAAGGATTTGCTGGACACCCGTGTTCGCCGCGATTCGGATGTTACTACTGTTATCGACGCTCCCGTACTGGGGTCGCTGAGCCGCAATGAGGCTTATGTCGGTACGTCGCCGGTGATTATCTCCCGCCCGGCCTCCCGCGAGGCAGAAGAGATTCGACGTCTGCGCACCAATGTGATGTTCGTGCTGCCCGATGAGCCGTTATCCAATGTAATTGTGGTGACTTCCGCCGGCCCGTCCGAAGGCAAGACCACGCTGAGCGTGAACCTGGCGACTGCATTCGCCGAAAACGGCAGCAAGGTACTGCTGATCGACGCCGATGTGCGCAACCCCTCGGTGAGCAAGGCTCTCGGCATTGAGGGCGCAGTGGGCTTGACCCATCTGATTACCAACCGTGTATCATCGCATGATGCGATTCAACGCTACTGGAAGCCGAACTTCCACGTGCTTCCTGCTGGAAAACAAACCATGAACCCCAGCATTCTGCTGAATTCCCGCGCTATGAAGGCACTGGTTGAGCAGGTTTCCGGAGCCTATGACTATGTGATTATCGATACCGCCCCCATGCAGGTGGCCAATGATGCCGCCGTATTCGCCAAGGAAGGGCCAGAACTGCTGCTGGTGGCCGGCTTGGGAGTGACGGAAAAGAAACTGCTCCGGCAGACCGGGCGCGAACTGAGCACACTGAGCATCGATCCCGTGGGCGTGGCCATGAATTACGGCGAGACGGAGAAGCCCCAGAAGGGTGGCTATTACTACTACGGCGACGAGTCCGACGACAACGGTAGGAAGCGCCAAATCCAGCACAAAAAGAGCGAAAAAACGAAGAAGGACTGAGGCCATGAGAATCGCGTTCATCGGCCACAAACGCATTCCGTCTCGCGAAGGTGGCATCGAGATTGTTGTGGACGAACTGGCTACACGTATGGCTGCACGCGGGGAGCAGGTCGTGGTTTATAACCGCAAAGGCCACAATGTGGCCGGTGAGGAGTTCGACAACCAGTCGAGCACCAGTGACAAGCCGTATATGTACCAGGGAGTGAAGGTCATTCCCGTCACGACCATCGACGCCAAGGGACTGGCCGCCCTCACGTCCTCTTTCTTCGCCACGTTGAAGGCGATCAAGGCCCGTCCGGATGTGATTCATTACCACGCGGAGGGACCATGTGTGCCGTTGCGTCTGGCGCATTGGGCCGGCATCCGTACGGTCGCCACGATTCACGGTCTGGATTGGCAGCGTGCGAAGTGGGGCAGGTTCGCCTCCATGTATCTGAAGCTTGGTGAACGCACTGCCGCGAAATGTGCGGACGAGGTAATCGTGCTGAGCCGTGGTGTGCAGCAGTATTTCAAAGACACATACGGGCGGGAGACGCGTTTCGTTCCCAATGGCATTGCGCCGGTAGAATCCGTTTCTCCTGACGTGATTGCTGACAAGTGGAGTCTGGAGAAGGATTCCTACATTCTGTTCTTGGGACGCATCGTACCGGAAAAGGGCGTGCATTACCTCATCGAAGCGTTCAAGCGATTAGACACTGACAAGAAGCTCGTGATCGCGGGCGGCGCATCGGATTCCGCCGAATACTACGAGTCGATTAAGCAGGCCGCTACCGGAGATCAGCGCATTATTCTGACCGGGTTTATTGAAGGACGTGAACTCGAAGAACTGTATAGCAACGCATACATATATGTATTGCCCAGTGATTTGGAAGGTATGCCAATGAGCCTATTGGAGGCATTGGCTTACGGCTGCTGCTGCCTGACCTCCAATATTGCTGAATGCGCTGATGTGCTGTGTGATGAGTCCGGAATGATGCATGGAGTCACGTTCCGACATGGCGATGTGAACGATTTGACCGACAAACTCGGTGAGTTGCTCGTAGACGTGGGTAAGGTACGAAAAATCAAGACCGGCGCGGCCGGCTATATCACTGGCCGCTATAGCTGGGACAAGGTTGTTCAAGCGACCCTCAAGCTCTACCGAGGAGCAGATAAATGAGGATTTTACTGGTCAACAAATATTTCTACCGCAAAGGCGGTGCTGAAACATATTTCTTCGCGCTTGCGGAGGGATTGCGCGCGCTTGGACATGAGGTTGCCTTCTTTTCCATGCAGCATCCGAACAACGAACCGAGCTATTGGAGTAAATACTTCGTTTCAGAAAAAGACTATGTGGGCAAGATTTCGGCATTTCAAAAGGTAAAGGAAGCCGCCACCCTTGTGTACTCCTTCGAGGCGAAGCGCAAATTCGAAGCATTGCTTGAAGATTTCAAGCCGGATGTCATTCATATGAATAATGTGCATCGACAGCTTACGTTGTCGATTTTGGACGCTCCTTATTTAAAAAATCACCATGTGCCAGTGGTTTATACTGCGCACGATTACATCCTGTTGTGCCCGGCATACACGATGGTGGATGGTTACGGCAAAGTCTGTGATGACTGCCTTGACCGTCGGTTCTTCCACGCGGTAAAGAAGACTTGTGTTAAAGGATCGAAAGCTAAGAGCGGTTTGGCGTTCTTGGAAGCGGAATTCCTGAAATATCATCATTCGTACGACAAAATCGACAAAATCATTGCGCCGAGCGAATTCATGAAGAGCAAACTCGATGCTGGTGGTTATGCCGGCCGTACTATTGCAATGCAGAACTTCTTGACCGATAGCCAGACGGATATGGCCCGCAAGGTTGTCAACACGAACAAGTTCGATACGGTCGAACCGTATTTCCTTTTCTTTGGACGACTCTCCAAAGAAAAGGGCATCCTTACATTGGTGAGGGCGTTCCTTCAAACTTTGCCTGAATTATCGCATGACTGGACGTTGCATATTGTAGGTGACGGTCCTGAACGCGAGACCATAGAACAGCTCATCGCTCGGTCCGGTGCAGAGGCAGAAAACCGCATCAAAATGTTAGGCTATAAGACCGGAGAAGAACTCCAACGCGAAGTCGGCAACGCTAGGTTCAGCGTATTGTGCTCCGAATGGCGTGAGAACATGCCCTATTCTGGATTGGAGTCTTTAGCCGCTCAAACTCCAGTGATTGGCGCCAATATCGGAGGAATCCCCGAACTTGTGGTGGAGGGGAAGACGGGCTTCCAATTCGGAAGTACAGATTCGGTTGGATTGGGGCACATACTACGTCAAGCAGCTGCTACGGATAAAGATGCATACAAGATAATGCAGAATGCTTGTGCCGAATACATCTCAAAGAGATGCCTAGGCCAATTTTATACAAAAAAGATGATTGATATCTATACCACAGTTATGAATAGGGATCATAGCGCAATATGAGGAAATTAATCGAATATAAATAGCGTTCGTCATTAATAGTGGAATGTTCATTAGTCGTCGTGAAATCAAAATTCAAGGAGCTTATTAAATGAAGATTATTGCTTTTTATCTTCCCCAATTCCATGAGATTCCCGAGAATGATGAGTGGTGGGGCAAAGGATTTACCGAATGGGTGAATGTAAAAAAGGCTAAGCCGCTGTTTAAGGGGCATGAACAGCCTCGTGTGCCTTTGGGCAAAAACTACTACAACCTGTTGTCTCCGGAAACTCAAGTATGGCAGGCAAAGATAGCTCGAGAATATGGCGTGTATGGCTTCTGTTATTACCACTACTGGTTTGATGGTAAGATGCTGCTAGAAAAGCCAATGGAGAACATGCTCCACAATCCGGATGTTGATATGCCATTCTGCATCTGCTGGGCAAACGAACCGTGGACCAAGGCTTGGGTGGGTGAGACTAAGGTATTGATTCCTCAACATTACGGTGAGAAAAAGGAATGGGCCGACCATTTTAACTACTTATTGCCGTTCTTTAAGGATTCTCGTTACATTACTGAAGACAGCAAACCGCTGGTGGTCATCTACCGTCCAGAAGTCATTGGCTGCCTGAATGAGATGCTTGATTATTGGCAGGAGCTTGCTAAAGAAAATGGTTTCCCCGGTCTGACCGTTGCATACCAGAACATCGATTTCGACCTTCAGACAGACAAGGACGACTCGCGTTTTGATTACGATATCGAGTTCCAGCCGTTGTATGCGCAACATGACATGACGAAGAACACTCACCCGCATCTCAAAGCAATGCGCCGTAAGCTTGCCGGTATTGTCGAGCGCAGATTCGGATTCGATCTAATGCGTTATGGTGCTGGATTCTTCAATAAAGGTGTGCAAGTCGATTACGACGAAGTATGGAAGAAAGTACTGGAACGTAAGCCGGAAACGGAAAAGAACATTCCAGGAGCATTTGTCACTTGGGATAACACCCCACGAAAGGGAGAGAAAGGGCAAGCGTTCGTAGGTGATACGCCGGAGAAATTTAAAAAGTATCTCTCAGCACAGATCAAGCGAGCAAAAGACGTTTACCACAAGGACTTTATTTTTATGTACGCGTGGAACGAATGGGCGGAAGGCGGGTACCTCGAGCCAGATGAGCGCTTTGGCTATGGGAATCTGGAAGCAATCCGTAAGGCACTTATCGAAAATGATGAGTTCCCGACCTATCCGGAAAATATCGCTGAGTAGGTGAAGCCAAAAATGCCAGACGAGAAACCTTTAGTATCGGTTGTGGTTCCTGTTTACAATCAGGAACAATATTTGGATCGTTCCATCCCTGCCTTGTTGAATCAGGAATTGGAAGATATCCAAATAGTTGCAGTAGATGATGGGTCAACCGATGATTCACCAGAGATATTGGAAAAATATAGTGATCTTGATCCAAGAGTTACTGTTGTGCATAAGGGAAACGGGGGACTCGTTTCAGCGACAATCACTGGGATTGAGAGTGCGTGTGGGGACTTTATCGCCTTTGTGGACCCTGACGATACAGTTGGATACGACTATCTTTCCACGCTGATTGCAGCAATGGATAATGGAGTAGATGTAGTATCCGCTGGATATTTTTACTCTGAAGGACAGGTTTTGACCGCTTTCCCCCTGAGAAATCAAACAACCTATCAAGACGAGAAGCTAGACTTTTTGCGCAAATACTATATTATTTCTCCTGATAGTGCGGGGATGTCTGATTTATGTGCCATCCCTCGTTGGAATAAGTTGTACCGCAAGGAATGTGTAGAGCGTATACTTCCCCGATTTAGAAGATGTACCGATATCACTCTTGGGGAAGATTCCATATTCACTTACTTGTGTCTTTCCGCGGCAAAATCCGTACGTTGCCTTGACCTTGTGAATTCTTATTACTACACAGTGGGGAATGCTCATCATTCGATGATGAGTAATTCCTCTGCAGACTCTCATGTTGCTCAAGCAAAAAAAGCTTTTGTGCGTTTGCGGGACTTCCTGAGAGAGGATGGCATGCCGGAATCATCCGCATATGCTTTGTTGTATAGAGAGATTCAATCTTTGCTAATTCGACTTTGCGATGATGAGGTGAAGACATTCTATTCAGCGTATAAAAAGGTCAGAAAAGATAGAGACTATGTTCAAGCATTGTCCCTGATGAATAAATTGAGTTCGACCTCTAAAGATAGGTTGCGGATAGGGGTCGAACGATATTCATTGAGAGGCAAATTATATCGATATATCTATGGCGGCGGAAAGCAGCAATTGCGTTCGTGTGCTCGCTCGTGTAAAGATATTCTGCAATTCTTTAAGGATTGTCGCTCGTCAGGTCTTGCTAGAGCTAAAAAAAGGCAGTGGTTTCGAAAAACTCGGAATAATGCTTTTACTGATTTAAATCAGCAATTGCCTAAACTTGAGCACCAAATTCATCCAATGCTCCAAAAATATAGAGGTCAGACAACCAATATTGTGTCGGAAACTATTCCGCAAAAGGTGTTTGTATTATGGTGGGATGGATTCGAGAATGCCCCAGAAATAGTGAAAAGCTGCCGAAAGTCACTTCAAACTGGTTTTCCAAACGCGAAAATCATCGAACTGACAAAGAATAATTTCCGCGACTTTACGGATATAGATGAGAGGATTATTGACGGACTTAATAACGAAAAGATAAGCATACAAACATTCTCCGATATTCTTCGTTTTAATGTATTGAAGAATAATGGTGGAGCATGGGTTGATGCGACACTGTTTTTCGCCGAACCATCAAATTTGTTGAGCAATCTTGCACAAAAGCCATTCGAATCATTGGCCTTTTCGACCTCCAACGAGTATTTGCAATATAAAGGCGAGTACTGCAATTGGTCCGGTTTCTTTATTTCGTCGCGAAAGAATAGCGTACTAACCCAAGCAATGGATTACGTGTTCCAATCCTATTACTTGAAATACGGCGGTTACCCCATCTACTTCTTTATTGATGCCTTATTTATGCTCTGCAAGTTAGAAGGAATAGATAATTCCGCTATTTCCAAAATACAAAATGTTCCGGGAAATATGTTCGAATTAGTAAGTTTGCTGAATCTCAAGGGACATGAAGAATACTTAAGACGAAAGCCGGCAGTTCCTCAGAAGCTGTATTGGGGCTACCAAAGTAATGAGTCATGTGCTGATTCAACCTACCGTATGATCGTCGAAGGTAATTAGATGAAGAACCATGTATTCCTTATTCAAGCTCATAGGTATCCGGAATTACTGAGAAGAATACTAAAAAGGCTAGAGGGCAGCAATCATTTCTTTTACATCAATATTGACAGCAAGGCCAAGAACCAGGATGAGTTTAAAAGCGCAATAAGCGATATAAGCGGTATTCGTCAAGTTACACACCGAAATATAATTCACGGTGGCTTTTCTCAAATTGACTGCACGGTTTCCCAGTTGAGGGATTCTTATCAGGACGAGTTGAATTTCGCTTATTTCCACTCTATTTCCGGTCAGGATTATCCGTGTGTCTCAAACGGTGAATTTGACAGTGTGTTTGAGAACGGCGACAAAAGCTATATGCTTTGCGATACGGAGTCTGAAGCCTTGGAAAGAAGGGTCGGGCCTTATGTTGAGAGACTTGAGCACTGGTATTTCATGGACGTATTCAACGGTCCTATCGCGCGTAAACTACATGTTCCCGGTATTCTCAAGCTGTTGTTATGGCCGATTCATCGTCCATTGAAGTTTATGGATAGGATATATGGAGGGTGGAACTGGTTCTCTCTTAGTCGTAAATCAATTGATTACTTATTGGATTATCTTCAGTCTCATAAGGATTATCTCGATAGGTTTAAATATACCTTCTGCACGGATGAGATTGTTTATTCTACAGTCCTCAGGCCTGTGCGTGAACAGCTGAACATAGAAACCAGGAATTCACTACGTTTTGTTGAATGGTATCCCAAACGCCCTGCAAAACAATTGCCATTGACTCTGGAAGCTTCAGAATACCAAGACATCGTTCACAGTAATGCGTTGTTCTGTAGAAAAGTAGCTATTCCGGAATCTCTTGAATTAATGAATCTTATAGACGAGAAATGTTTGGGGAATTGAAATGCCGAAGCTTCATAGACTATTTAGCAGGATGCGCTGGCTCTTATCTTCTTCTCGAATCGCTGATTTGGGGACTAACAGTCATGTTGGTCCTGCCTTCTCAATTCACGGTGAAGGATTTATCCATATTGGTAAGAATTTCTCCGCTGGTAAGTCCATATCGCTGCAAGTATGGCCAACGGAACGGTATTCGGATCCTGCATTGCTGATCGGGTCTAATGTCGTGATGGCGGATTATTCCTACGTTTCCTGCGCTCATCATGTTTCCATAGGTGATGGCTGTCTACTAGGAATTAACGTCTTTATTACTGATAACTCTCATGGTGCAAATATCGCAGCCGAATTGGATATTGCACCCAATGATCGAGAAATAGTGAGTAAGGGTCCGGTGTGTATTGGTAAGAACGTCTGGATTGGCCGTAATGTGTGTATCCTTTCCGGTGTGAACATCGGGGATGGCGCAATCATAGGCGCAAATGCGGTGGTCACTCATGATGTGCCGGCCTATGCGGTCGCGGCTGGTATTCCCGCGAAAGTAATCAAACAATTACGTCCTGCTCTCTAGGGTGAACGCAATGTCGGTGCATATCACAAAAAGGAAAGTCATCCTATTCTTATTGCTGATTCCGGTATTCATGCCGATATCGGTAGATTACTTTACGACGTCGCTTCATTTGAACAGGTTACTAACTTATGTCGTAGACGCATATCTTCTTTGTCGTCTTGTTTTTTCACGCAAAGCTCTTTCAATTGTAACCGTTATTTCGGCATGCATGTATGCGTGGATCCTCTTGGCAACGGCAATCTCTCATGGCTTGATGGATAATGCAATTTTGTCATTGCTGCGAATCATGATAGTGTGCCTTATCTTCGACCTATATCGAAACGATGTATATACGCTGGTTCGCGTCCTAATATTGCATTGTGAGATTTGCGTCTATGTGAATCTTCTGTCTGTATTAGTTGCGCCTAACGGACTATACAGCAGATCGGTTTCCGGTTATGCAGCTTCCCAAGAATGGTTCCTAGGCGTAGACAATTATTTTGTGCAGTGGCTGTTTCCCGCTCTGGTTGTTGCTTGGGCGTATATTGCCCTTACTCGGAGCAAAACTAGAGGATACGTATTAACGGCTGCAGTTGTTGTAACTGAATTTATTCACGGCTCGGCAACTGGCATTGTGGGTATCGTTCTGTTCTCTCTGCTGATGATTATTCCAAAGGCCAAACTAGCATTTACTCCAATCCGAAGTGTCGTTATCTCCGTTATCGTATGGCTTTTGATTGTTGTTTTCAGGGCAGATAGCATTTTTGCTCCTTTGGTGTCGACTTTGGGCAAAGACATGACATTTACCGGACGACTCAACATTTGGAACAATGCCCTACGTGCGATAACCGCTAATCCCATATTGGGGTACGGTGTGCTCACCAATGATGCAATGGTTGGCTATTTGGGTTCATCGTCGAGTGGAGTGTGGGTCGGCGCAACGCATTGTCACGATCAAATTCTTCAGGTGGCTTTCCAAGGTGGATTAGTGGCACTTGCACTGTTGCTTGTTATCATCGCTCTCATAATCAAAAAGTCGCTGGAATATTGGCCGAAAAAGGTAGCGCAGATCGCGGTGTATGCCGTATCGGCTTATTTGATTATGTGTACAACGGAAGTTTTCACATTCCCCGTGATGTTCCTTATTTTTCCTTTGTCTTATTACGTTCTTTCTGATCAAACGGTAAAGGAGTGAATTATGTCCACTTATGATATGGGTATTTTGACCTTCTGGGATGTGCCAAACTACGGTACTTTTGCCCAAGCATATGCACTGCAACGTGTTCTCGATAAGCGTTGTGCTGGTCGAGACGTTAAACAGATTGCATATCTTGATGAGAAGCATTACAGCAGCTACTACAAGAAGGAGATCGGGCATAATTTCCTCAAGTCCGCTTTTTACAAAAATTTAGCGGATGTCATCAACCCGAACTCAAACTACAACCATCGAAAGCAAACGTTCCCCGGATACTATCTTTCCATTCCTCATACCGAGAGAATGAGCTCTGCCGATTTTGCAAGTACGACATTTAATACTGTCGTGCTTGGCAGCGATATAGTCTGGGACTATTCGTTCGAAATTTTCAACCATGACCCCAAACTGTTTGGTGTGGGGATTCAGGCCGACAAGAAAGTCGCTTATGCTGCTACTTTTGGCACCATTAAACGCGGTTCTGAATATCCTCAGTATGTGGTCGACGGAGTGCGTTCCCTTGACCTCATCACGGTTCGTGATAAAAACTCCGCCGATATCGTCGAAGACATTACCGGAACTCGTCCAGAGGTTGTCTTGGATCCAACTTGGTTATGGGATTTCACTACTGACGAGAATATAGTTAAACCGCAGTATGAGGATTATCTGATTGTTTATGGTCAGGATTTCTCTGATGAGTTTATTCAGCAGATTTGTTCATATGCTAAAGATAACAGTCTTCAAATCATTTGCCTTGATTGCAATGATGACCAATATGATTGGTGTGATGTCCTCATCCATCAATCCGATTTGACACCTTTTGAATGGATTGGCCTCTTCCGTTACTCCTCTGCTATCGCGACGAGCACATTCCACGGCTTGACATTCTCGCTAATTTTTAATAAGAAGATGGCCTTCTGCGCTTCTGATTTCATCTTGGCGAAGGCGGATAACTTCTTGAAGCGACTTGGATTGTATGAACTCCTATCGGACAATACACGTGACGCTCGCGACATGCTGAATTATGAATGGGACTATACCTTCATCAATAGCTATATTAATGCGGAGCGTGAGAAGTCTCTTGGTCTTATTTCGTCCGTAATCTGACGCCTGTTCCCGATAGAAGTGATTCGCATAGAAAAGTGTTGGTAAGGGAATGAATGACTCTAATAAGCAGATGAAATACTCTGTTATCAGTGGTTTGTTTTGGAAATTTGCCGAGCGAATGAGTTCGCAGCTAGTTTCTGTTATCGTTACAATTATTCTAGCTCGTTTGCTCATGCCATCCGATTATGGAACTGTTACTCTGGTAACTATTTTTATCACCATTGCTAATGTTTTTGTTAATGATGGTTTTGGGGTCGCGCTGATTCAAAAGAAAGATGCCGATGGACTTGATTTCTCTTCGGTCTTTTATTTCGGCATAGCTTTTTCAACGTTCCTCTATTTTGTGATTTTCTTTGGTATCGCACCTTTGGTTGCATCCTTCTATAAGATGCCAATTCTTGTTCCTGTGCTACGTGTGCTGGCGTTGCAACTTCCCGTTGCTGCCGTTAATTCGGTGCAGCAGGCCTATGTGTCTAGGAATATGATCTTTAAGAAGTTCTTCTACTCTACGACTATAGGAACCTTGATTTCGGCGATCATAGGCATAGGAATGGCGTATTTCGGTATGGGCGTGTGGGCTTTGGTAGCTCAATATCTGTCCAATACCATTATTAATACCTTCACCCTTCGAACTATCATCGAATGGCGTCCAAAGCTTGAATTTTCTTTTGAAAGACTTAGAGGTCTCTTCCGTTTCGGGTGGAAACTCCTCATTCAGAGTCTTATGGTGACTATTTATGGCAACCTGAGAAGCCTGGTAATTGGCAAGGTCTATTCCGCTAAGGATCTCGCCTATTACGACCGTGGCAGCTACTATCCGAATCTGATTGTCGTTAATGTAGACGCCGCAATGAGTAGCGCGCTTTTCCCTGCTATGTCTCACGAGCAAGCCAGCGTTGAGCGTGTTAGAGCGATTACTAGACGCGCCATCAAGATGTCTTCGTACATCATGAGCCCACTGCTCGTTGGCTTTGCTGCCTGTGGCACTACTTTTGTATCCGTATTACTTACAGATAAGTGGCTGCCCATTGTGCCTTTCTTGCAAATTATTTGCATCAATTTGCTTTTCCGTCCTGCTCAAACTGCATCTCTGCAAGCGATTAAAGCAATTGGAAGAAGTGACCTCGTGCTTAAAATGGATATCCCAATCAGGATTTTTGGTCTTGCCTCCCTGATTGTCACAGTTCGCTTTGGAACAATTTATATCGCATTTTCCGAGGTTCTGGTAGGCATCCTTGGGGTGATACTCTACAGCATAGGTTGCAATAAGACGATTGGTTACAAGCTGAAGGATTTATATTGGGATTTTGCTTCCAATGTACTTCAGGCATTGGTCATGGGCGCTGCGGTGTTTGGCATTGGCTATCTGCAGATCAACAAAATACTTTTGCTATTGCTTCAGCTTATTGTCGGTGGAGTTGTTTACGTTCTGGTCAGCGTCATCTGCAAAAACGAGAACTTTAACTACCTAGTCAGTACGGCTAAAGAATATATTAGTCGTAGAAAATAGTATTAACAATCGGAGGAATTATGGGTAAAAGTAGAACGTTTTCAAAGGAACGGAGAATGGTTTCTCTTCATTCACTTTTGCTGAAGACGATTTTTCGTTGAAAGGATGGCGTATGGCGTGCAGATTATATTCGCAGACATCATATTTTTCATCACATGGGAAAGCAATGCCATTTTGAACCTACATCTCTTCCGTCGGACTCGTGGCTTGTGTCAATACATGATCGAGTATCTATTGCCTGTGGTGTAACCTTCATTAATCATGATATTTTCTCGAACTTTCTTAACGTCAATCCTCGATATTGCAATCACAAAGACTTTGTTCCGCTGAAAACTCATTTCGATACTATAGAAATTATGGATGATGTTTGTATCGGGGGGGGGTGTTTTATCATGCCAGGTGTTGTAATAGGCTCTAACTCCATTGTTGCTGGTGGATCCGTCGTAACAAAGGATGTTCCTGAAGGCTGTGTTGTAGGAGGTGCTCCTGCCCGCGTCATATGTTCTACCGATGAGTTCTATAAGAAGCGCCGTTCTATAGAAGAATTTGATACTTCGGTAGAACGTACGCGCGAAGAATTTGAAAACTGGTATTGGGAAAATTAATTTGGAGCTATTGCTGTTTTTGGTACGGGCTGCTATTGGGCCGTTGGTGTCCTTGCTATTTCCGTACAACTGAACGATCTCATATTTGAATGGATTGGCTACAATGTATTAGACAGTCCGATGAGGGACGAATGACATGAGATTGGAGGCCGACGATGGCCGACCCGAAGCATCCCCGCCACTACGAGGAGTCGTTCAAGCGGCAGATCGTGCAGCTTTACGAGAACGGCAAGCCGGCGCGCGAGATCAAGGACGAGTACGACATCTCGCATTCCACGCTGCACCGTTGGGTCCAGGGCATCCGCAACAGCGGCTCCACGAAAGCCGCCGACAACCGCACTCCTGAGCAGAACGAGCTGATCGAGCTGCGCAAGCGCAACAGACAGTTGGAGATGGAGGTGGACGTTTTAAAACAGGCGGCGCTGATATTCGCACGAAAGTAGCAGTGATACGGGCCAACGCCTCCCGTTATCCGATATCGGCGCAGTGCAGAATACTGGGCGTTCCCCGCTCCACCTACTACTGGATGATCGAACATCCCGAAGCCGAGCGGGTGGACCCGATCGCCGGCGACGTGCACGCGATCTGGCGCGACAGCCATGAGCGTTACGGCGCCAGGAAGATCAAGGCCGCGCTGGAGCGGAGGGGCGTCACCGCCTCCAGAAGGCGCATCGTCAACATCATGAAACGGCGGGGCATGACGAGCGCGTACGCGCGCAGAACGTTCAAACCACACAAGACGCGGGTTAACGAGGCCAGGCTCGCGAACATCCTCGACCGCGAGTTCGACGGCTACGAGCCGCGCACCCACCTGGCCAGTGACCTGACGTACGTGCGCGTCGGCGGCAAGTGGGCGTACGTGTGCCTGCTCATCGACCTGGCGAACAGGAGCATCGCCGGCCACAGCGCCGACACGAGCCGCACCGCCGACCTGGTCATGGCCGCGTTCGCCACGCTCGACTTCCCCCTGACCGAGGTGGAGGTGTTCCACACGGACCGGGGCAGCGAGTTCGACAACGCGAAAATCGACGAGCTGCTCGACGTGTTCGACATCAGAAGATCGCTGTCAAGGAAGGGCAACCCGTACGACAACGCCGTGGTCGAATCCACCAACAGGCTCCTGAAGAAGGAGCTCATATACCGGAACCACTACACCAGCCTGGAACAACTACGCTCCGACCTCAACGACTATGTGTGGTGGTTCAACAACCAAAGACTCCACTCCACCCTCGGATACCGGAGTCCGAAGGAATTCACCGAACAGGGACTCGTCCTCTAAGAACCTGTCCAACACACCGTTGCCAGTCCAGATCCAGGACCTCGCGCTGGGAGGCAGGACGCTCGCGACGCCGGCCGACGGGAGCTTCTCCAACTGCTTCAGCGACGGAATCTACCGGACGATCGCCGAGGACGCCGACATCGTCACGCTGTATTTCGGCATCAACGACTCGCACCACCGCCACGGCGCGTCCGGGTCCGACGGCGAGGACGTCTCGGGGATCATCGAGCTCGGGACGATCGACGACGCCGACGCGTCGACGTTCTACGGCGCCTGGAACGTCGTCGTGCCCTGGATCCTCGAGAACCGCCCGGACGCGCATCCCGGTGTCATCGCGTCGAACGGATGCGAGACCGACGACTACCGGCTCGCGACCATAGCGATTGCCAGGAAATGGGGCGTCCCGTGCCTCGACCTGAACGGGGATGAGAGGACCCCGATGATGCTCAGGTCCACGAACCCCGACATCTCGAGCGAGGCGAAGGACATCGCGCTCGCGAAGTGGAGGGTCGGGGAATCCAACCAGCATCCCAACGCCGCGGCCCACGCGTTCGAGTCGACCGTCATCGAGCACTTCCTGAGGACGCTGTGACCTGTTATGAGGGAGGCGTCATGTGGCCGAATCATCGTCGCCACCGTCGCCATCGTCACCAGCGTGATCGGCAGCGGCGGCGTGGCCATGCACCCCGGCGACCCCGGCCAGCGCCTTGTACATCGTTTAGACCGTCAGACGAGGTCGTACGCCATGCCGAACGCGTAGCGTTCGCCGACGGCCGATTCCACATTACTCATACTCAGAGCATACGCCGAAAGGACCGATCCATGAACCCTCCAGCCGGCACCCCCTTGTGGGCTGTCATCCTGATAGCGGTGGTGCCGAGTTTGGCCACGGTCATAGTGGCGGTGATCCAGTCCCGGCAGATCCGCGGTCTGCGCGACCAGCAGTCGGCCACGAAGTGGGAGATCACGAACGACCATCAGGCGCCGCTGCGCGAGGACATGGACGAGAAGCACAAGCGGGTCATGGACGCGATCGACGGGCTGCGTGACGACATGAACGGCGAGTTCAAGACGGTGAACGAACGCGTCGCCAACGCCGAACGCGAGCACCTGGAGTTGCGCGAGGACATCCGCGAACTGAGGAGGCATCGATGATCGTCATCGTGATGATAGTCGCCGTAACCGTCGTGTGGATGTTCGTGCGCGGCGGCGACGACCGCTGGTAACAACCAGCCAATCAGAAATTCCGCCCCACCCAACCGGGTGGGGCTTTTCCATATCCATCAACGGTAAGGAGAGGAATTGGACATCAAGAACAAGAGCAAGCCGAGCCTGATTACGCGGATCCTTGCGGTCGTTGTCGCCCTGCTGCTCGGCGTCTCGCCCACGACCGCTCTGGCGGATGCGGGCGTGGACGTAAGCAACTGGCAGGGGTGCGTGAACGCGGCCGCGTTGAAGGCGGACGGCGCGGACTTCCTGATCGCGAAGGTCACGGAGGGCAACGGGTACACGGATCCGGTCGGCGACTGCAACATCCAGGCGGCCATCGACGCGGGCATGTACACGGGTGCCTACCATTTCGCCCGCCCCGACCTCGGCAATTCGCCGGAGACCGAGGCCGACTGGTTCCTGAGCCAGACGGTCGGCTACCGTGCGCAGCACGTGCTGCCGATCCTGGACTGGGAGCCTGGCGGGGCCTACAACGGCTGGACGTGGTGGGCGAAGCGCTGGCTGGACCGCGTGTATGAGGTGTGGGGCGTCAAGCCGCTCATCTACATGTCGGGATCCGTCGTGACGTCGAACGACTGGAGCGCGGTGGTCGCCGCCGACTACGGCCTGTGGCTCGCAGCCTATCCGAACGGGTATGCGGCCGAGACGATCCGCGAGGCCGGCTCGCCGACATGGAGCACGGGCCAGTGGCCGTTCGCCGCGGTCTGGCAGTACACCAGCTCCGCGTACGGTGGCGGCCTCGGCCCGTTGGACGCGAACATGTTCTACGGGGACGCGACCACATGGGCCGCCTACGCCGGTGGTAATCCGGCGCAGCCCGACGGTAGCGCCGTGGACATCACACCCTCCGGCAGTACGGGCGGAGCCGCCACGACACCGGACACCGGCAGTACGGGCGGAGCCGCCACGACACCGGACACCGGCAGTACGGGCGGCTGTGGCGGCTCCTGCGTGACCATCCGGAGCGGCCAGACCGTCCGCCAGTTCTGGAGCGACTGGTGGAACGTGACCGTACCGTCCGGTGACCCGAACCGCGTGTACCCGGGCGACGTGGTCTGCCACAACGGAGGCGGTGCCTCCGCCAACGGCGGGTCGCGCACGTACGTCGTGCAGAGCGGCGACTACCTGTCCGGCATCGCCTCGCGGCTCGGCATCAGCTGGACACAGCTCACCGGATACCGTTCGGGCAATCCCAGCCTGATCTATCCGGGCGAGGTCCTCTACTACTAGTCCATCATGGCCCGCATCCGTCACTGGTGCGGGCCTCATATTCATAAGGAAGCAGCAATGGAAGAAGAAGCCACGGGATACCTCATCCCGGACAAGGTGTATGACGTGCTCAAATGGGTGGGGCTGATCGCACTGCCTGCGCTGGCCGTATGCGTGCAGACCATCGGCACCGCCGCGGACTGGACGGGCACCGACCTGACCGTCACCATCCTGACCGCCCTGGGAACCCTCGTCGGCGCACTCATCGGCGCCAGCGCGATCAAGGCCCGACAAGTGACGCAGGAGTAGCCTGCGTCGCGGCATCACAGCGCCCCGCTTCACCCGCATACGCTGCGGGGGAGCGGGGCGCTTTTCGCGTTTCCGGAACGTCTGCGCGTCGGCGTGTCGTCGGGGCGTCTTTGCCCACTCCGTGCCCACATCTTGCCCACATTTTTTGGAAAACCCGAGTAAATCCGAGTAAATCGAAGGGCATCGAAGAGGTGGCGTGAGCCCTACTCCCGCTTAGCAAAAGAGCCGGTTCCCGTTGATTCGGGAACCGGCTCAATCTGTGTCCGGAGCGGGACTTGAACCCGCACGCCTGTATAAAATAGGCACTAGCACCTCAAGCTAGCGCGTCTACCATTCCGCCACCCGGACAGGTGCGTTGCTCAGCGGCAACGAATGAAAACTATAGC
>ENA-OQKF01000197-OQKF01000197.1-human-gut-metagenome-genome-assembly--contig:-NODE-197-length-47111-cov-30.087540_pt1 | contig 47111 bp, 59 predicted proteins | sample MGYA00242617_ERZ504784 | MGnify/ENA primary metagenome ERZ504784 (study PRJEB26092, sample SAMD00036364) | human gut metagenome | host: Homo sapiens | study: EMG produced TPA metagenomics assembly of... | reverse complement strand
TGACACCGCAAATATACTAAGTTTTTTTTTTATATACAAAGCATAAACGATAATTTTTTATTATATTTTTTCGGGATGTAGTTATTTTGTTCTGATTTTCGATTTAAGGCACTTTTACCCCCCCCCCTTATGTTGATATATCCGGGAAACGATATACCGCTAAACGAAAAAAGAGAGGCGTTTCACAACGTCTCTCTCTAGCTGTCTTCAAAACCAATTTAAAAAACAAATAATAAACGACTACTGCCGTATCGTGATCCATTCCGCACCTAACACTCTAGTATATGGGTTTAACGGAATGATTTCTTTACGACTTTCTTTCACTCCCCATTTTATGAACAAAAATCTTTTAGGTATAATATGGTCTATGATTTTGAAAGAGTCTCTATTTTCGTATTTGCCTGTAAAGTTATCATATTTATCTACACATCCAATGAAGTTATACCATTTGTCGGTTATATTTACACATCTAAGAGTATCCACGATATAGTTATCTATATATACGATCGAATCCTTTACATGTCCTTTCAGATCGTTAATCGTTCTAGTTTGCATATCAGTTATGGATTGCAACCTTTTTTTATCGATCTTCAATGACTCTATAAGTTTCATGTCTTCCGATCTAATACGTTTGTACTCCTTCAATGTCAAAGCCATATCGGACAATGTGACCACGTTCAATGAGTCTTTCGTTTTATAGGTCTGCATATCCCCTAAAGCTATCTCCATATTTTTCCGATATATCTCCTTTTGTTCTAAGCTATCCTTATAACCTTCCCACAGCCAACAACAAACGATCAACAAAATAGGGATACCTATCATTTCAATCCACTTCATCATATCAGTAGGTATTTATATTCCGGTATAGCGTCAAAACAGGGGCACGCCTTTATTCTTTCACAGGTATCAACTACCCCATTACCGTTCAAGTCTGGGGATACATCCCTGTGACCTATAATAGCTTTTATCTCCCATCTGGTTTGTATATTGCGTATCAAATCGATAATAGCAACCTTTTGGGCCTCCGTACGGGTATCTTTCTCCTTTCCATTGGCATCTAAACCGCCTTCATAACAAATACCTATAGAATGCGAGTTATGGCCTTTTGTGTGTGCTCCTACCTCATCCTCATTTCTCCCTACAAAGATTTTACCATCTTTTCGGATGTAGTATTGATATCCGATATGTTTTAACTTGCCGGGAACCGATCTTTTATATCCGGCGATTTTATGGCTCATATCTACTTGTTCAACCGTGAAATTAGCGTTTTCACGTGTTGCGCTGCAATGTATTATTATCGTGTCCGGTCTCATTTTGAATTTTATTTATAAGATTAATAGCCTCGTTAACATCTTTAGTCTCTACGATTTTTTTTGCTATGGTTATAACTTGTGCCGCCGCTTCTGGTATATCCCCCGCATGCGATTTCTTACGCTTGCTATTCTCTAATACACTACCACCTTCGATTAGCAATATCGCAACCGTACATAGTATCGTAGCGAATGGCATCTTATAGAAAATAAAAAAGAACCCAATTACATCAAATAAAAAGGAAAACATAAGAACCCTAAAGTAATCGCCTATTTTGGTAATCGTTCTTCTAAAACCTTTTGAGTTTCGTTTTTCTCCAAGTGCTTTGGCGGTGTTAATGCCACTCCAAAAATCTATTATACACCCACTAGCCATAAGAAACCAACATAGCATAATTATAGCCAGCCTCAATATCATGTAATTATACAGACCCGTATAGTTCCCTGTCTCAATAAATTCTATCATTTCCTCAACGCAAAAGGCCGGGAACCCGGCCTGTTATTAAATGTACTTTTTAAAATCGATTTCGTCCAAATCCCCTTGACCTATATAATCACTTAACCAACGATTGAAGATCGCACCGGGATAACCATCTGGATCGCTAATCGCATCGTAGGCGTTTTTGATACAATCTACTTCCGTTTTAACGGAATGCGGGAAATAATCAGCGTAGCACATGTTGGCATGATATTGAGCGTCATAAATTCGACTTTCATCGCATTTTAGCCCCAGCTTTTCAAAAGCGGCCATTACTTCTTTTGCGCTCCAAGAATGTAAAGGCGGCTCATCTAAACTTCGACCCTGCTCAATCTCGATCCTGTTTACCATTTGGCTACGGGCCCATTTTGCCAACTCTTTGTTAAAATGAGAGCCATTATGCAAAATGTATTGCATATAGTCTACTCCGATATGGAAGTATTTTTCTCCCTTCTCTTTGAGTTTCTTTTTCAACTCAAACATTTCATCATCATCTATGGGGCCTTCCTCATCATCATTATAGCCCCATTCATTTCTATGCTCATGTTGCTCATGATGTTTACTAGGCTTACCATGATGATCTGACATACTATCATGGTGGTATCTCCGTCCCAATACCCTATGATTTCCTTGATTAACAATTAAAATTTTCTTCATGTCTATATAATTTAGGCTTTCGCCGTTTGTTCTACCTCATTTTTGCTAGGCTCCTTTGTAAACAATGCGTTGTGGATATCCATTACCATTTGTCTTACCGGATCAATCTCTTTCTTAATCCGATCATCCAATATCTTCTCTATGTTGGCCGAACTCTGTTGAGTTTCCTCTTGTGGAACTAAATCGCCGAACTCGGTTATGATCGAGTCGCATTCCTCGACTATTTTTTCATATCTGCTTTTCGAATTGATGATTGATTGGGCGTTCTGCTTGATTATCTTCAACTCATTCAGCACTAATTCCGGGTTCGGGGAATAAGCTATACCATCATAGATTGATATATCGGAATCCATTTCGAGCGCAACGTTATATTTCTGCCCTTGGAAATCCATCGTAAATTGACATACCGAAGCATATGTGTTTCCAACCTTTTGAAATTCCGGTTTGCCTACAGCCGCTATAGATAAAATATACACGGAAGGGATACCCGTTCTCATGCTTTTTTCTAGGGCTAAAACTTTATCGTTTGGTTTAAGATCAGCTATTTTCATTTACCATTTACTCCTATCATTCCCAAACCTACTTGTACCATATCCGGGTGTGATTTCATGAAATCTACTAATTTCAAGAATGTATCTACCCCAAAATGATCGATCATTCCTTGTGCCTCATTAGCTACCCTTTTGGCCGTTTCTTGATCTGGACAATTAGTAATTAAACATATTTTGTATTCCATATTCTTTAAAATAGCATAGGCCCCACCGATTAAAGTGGGGCCTATTGTTTTTACAGATTTGCTGCTGCAGCGGCTGTAGAGCCGTATTCTTTCTTCAAAATAGCATCCAGTTTGAAATTCAAAAGATTATCATCTTTGAATTTAATCTCTCGATTCAATCTGGCGATCTCTTGATCTTTGGCTTGATCCTTGATCATGCACATAATAGCCTCTTGATTCTTTGTGATGGCACAGAAGTTTCGTTCAGCTTGCAATGCTAACTCATTCTTCATTTCACGGATAAGGCCTTTTGTCTCGCAACAACAATCGGCTTGATTCCGCTCCATTTGACACAGGCGATCCATGATTCGGTTGTTCCCAGCAACATCGACATCTTTAAGATCACGAATATCACTGTTTACCTTGTAACCAAGATCGCATAAACCACGTTCATAAATGGAACGATTATTCAAGATTTCACGACCATTACCATCGATACGCCCGGATAAACGTTCGTTAGAATCAGAGATATCTTTGTAAATTCCCGCTCTTGCCTCCTGTACGGTAGCTTTTACCGCTTCCACGTTGGCCTTAACGTCATTTACTTTGTCCCATACTGAAACGGCTGCGGCTCCGAAACCACCACCTACTAAAGCACCACAGACCGCACCCCAGCCAGCCCCATAACCACGATCTCTATCGTTGCAACAACGATCACGATCTGCATAGATAACTTCTGTTGTATCTGCCATGATTTTAAATTTTAAAAAGTTAATATTAAAAATACTCTACTATAAAACATTGCACGGATAAGTATTGTTTACTTACCCGACAAATTTAATATACAAATCTTCTAGGATGTCAAGCATTTTAACTTTTGATCCATTAGGGAAATCTACTGTCTCTTTTATGTTGATATCTAGGATTGATTCATACTCATCCTTCGTAATCATTTCCATCTTATCGATTTCGACTTCTTCCTTGTAGATTTTCTCCGAAAACTTAATTAAAGCCGGATTGATATCTTTTTGTTCCGTCTTTTGCAAAAACGATTCCATTTCCACGATATCATTAAGCTCTTTTTGTTCTTCTATATTCAGAGCTTCCGCTTTAGTGCCTTTAGCAACACGATCCCTTAGTTCCATGAGCCTAGGATAAATCTCTTTGTATTGCTCTAGTTTTTCCGTGTATTCTTTAGGGGTAAAACCTTCTTTTGCGTCTTCGATCTTTTTGTTGGTTTCTTCGCTTATTTTTTTGTAAGCCAAACGCAACATCATGATCTTGACTTTTAATTCTTTTGGTAGGCTTTTAATATTCCCGTCTACACCTTGTGTTAAATCGATACTCTTAATGATAGAGTAACGTGTTAATGCTTCTTCTCTTGTGATAAACATTTCTTAAATTGGTTTTTTTGAGATTACAAACTAACAGTTTCCGAATCGGATTCAATAGCTGCTATCATTTCAGAGAAAAAAATAGCTCCCTTACTCATGTTAGCGATATCGAACATATTTACCGTTTTTTCACCATTACGATCATACCGGATATTGCCGATTACGGTATCATTAGTTTTATCCAGCACATCACAATACAATGTATTTACCTTCCCATCTTCTCCGCTTCTTTCAACGGTAGCATGATTTGCGTAAACATCTGCTCCTACGCATTTCCATACGGCAGATTCGATAATCACCTTTTCTTTTGTTACTTGTACACTCATGATTTTAAAGTTTAATTAAACGTCCTCAAATATACATATTGTTTTACAAAAAACAAATCATTCCGGCCCCATGTCCTCGATAGGTGCGTATGTAGTCTTGATATTGGCCACATCTGCCGTACCAGCTATCCAGTATTGATAAGAGCTATCTTGTGATATTGTCTCATAATATGGGCCTACTGTTTTTTCTGTTTTTGCCGGAACTACTACCGAACCTATACTTACATTCTTGATAGTTTCGCCTTTTACCGCCGGATCATCGCCAAATTTCGCACGCATGAATATAGCCCTAACATTAGGGAATGTTACTTGACCGCTATTATCATTTTTCACATGCACATAATATTCAACGTTCGTTCTCCCACTATTGGTATATACGCCTAAACAATATACTTGATATAACGTCCCTTGAGCCTTGATATTTATTCTTAAATATTGTGTCAACGGGAATGTTATAAACGTTGCAACCGGGATATTTCCTGTAGACGCAAAAGATTTGCTACTAAAAAAAGGGAATAGCTTCCAAATACCATCGTGTGACTCTGTTAATCCGGCAAATGTCATAGAGACTGATGTACCCCCCATTTTGCTACTAGAAGTGCCTATCATATATCGACTGTTATTCTGGTATAATACCGCACCAAGATAGTAATTAGCTAATGTCACACCAGATATAGTAATATCGGCTAACGTAAGATTATAAGGATCGCCTACTGGTACGGCCAAATCGAAATCCACTTGTATCGCACCACCTGTAATGTAATAGGTATCCTGCAATGGGATATTTACAGGTTCTATTGCGCCGTGATAATATTGATAAAAATCCTCAAGTCTATATGGTTGTGCCGAATTACCTGCGGGCGGCACATAATCCCATTTATCCAGCCTGTTAATTAGCTGGTATAAAAATGTACCTGCCCCTGTTACCGTCCCTACGGAACCATAAGTTTTAACACTCAACCCGCATTTCCCATCTGATCCTTTCCACCATGTTTCTGGCAATGAAGGACGAAGGCCATTATATGCGACTGGTTTATGTTTAGACCATTTGTTTATTTTGTTTCGAGCTATCGAATTACCACCACATAGCCCCCCTACCGTAGTCGTTGGTGCGTCTAATCTATTTCTCACTTTAATTACAGTGATTGGATTTGTCAAAACATCTGCCATGATTAAACCTCCTTAGTAATTATGTCCCCTGTCACAAGAACTTTGTTACTTACTAAGAAGGTTCCATCTATCGTTAGATCGCCTTTAACGATTAATCCATAATTGGCACTTTCCGGTTCTTCAACACAAATAATTTCCCCCCCCCCTATAATAATTATATTATCGGCAAAGAGATTTCCGTATATTAACATTTCATTCATTATAAATACCCTCCTGTCTTCCAACGGTACGCCAAATACCATCATATAGTTGTAAAATTGTAAATTCAAAAGTAAACGGTCTAGTTATACCGGAATTACCAGTATAAATATGAAACGTGTATGATTTAGTTGCTCCCGGGGCCAATGAATCATTGGAATTTGGCGAAATAGAGTAAAACACCAGATTTGTATCCTTTTTTTCTTCTCCCGTATCAAGGTATCTCATGACAAGGGAATATCTCAAATACTGATTAGACGTATTAAACGGTCTACTTTCGCTATTCTGGTTTACTACAGAGAAACTCCCTTTTATCTGGGTAAATGATATGCTAGTGTATTTGATACCGCCTCCGTTCCAACCGCCCGGTACGACTACATTATATGATAGTTTTGTAGAAGCATCCGTATTTTCCACTACTCTATGTATTTCCGATTCATCCCTAAATGGTAATGGCCAGAATAAAGCCCCTAGCGGGAACTCCCCTGTAGCATCATCCCAATTCATCTTGAAATTGCATAGGCCTACGATAATATCAGTAGTACCATTTTTAAACCAATTAGTGAATTGTGTATTGAAATAAAAGGATATCGTTTGATTACCTAAACCTGTTTTATTAAACGCCTCTTGAGTAGTTGCATAGATTGGTGCGTATGTATGATCAGATGCTATCATCCTGCATATGAAATACAAATCATCAACCATGTATGAGAATAAATCTCCTAGAAGCAATGACAGGTCATTTACCCCCGTTTCCCTTATACGTATGTGGCATATTTCCCGGTTGTAAATCTTTTCCGGAAATTCTACCGTATATTGAGGTTTGGCAAAGTGATAGTAATCTTTGAAATCCCTTAGTCTAAAAGGTTCAGACGAACCGCCTCGTGGCGGCTCATAGGTATATTTCTTTGTCAACATGTCTTCAAACCTAGAGGATGATCCCGGCACATTGATCCCGCAATTACGTGATTGGGCCTTCCACCATTCAGAAGGCCTGTTTTGTTCCCCTGCGAAATTATACCTAACTGGCTTGTATTTCGCCCACATATTAATTTTATTAGCTACAGAGGCATTGCCCCCGCACAATGCCCCCACAGACGTAAAAGGCGCATCTAGGCAATTCCTCACGTCTATCACGCTAACATTTCCAGATATAATACCATTCTTTAAAGCCATATCATTTGTTTTAAGCCGCTTCTAATTTAGCTAATCTTTCTTTTAGAGAGGCGATTTCTATTTTTATTAAATCTATCTCATTCTTGTTATCTTGCACAAGATGATGCACTTCTTTAAGCCCATTGACAGCGATAGCCACTCCTAGCGTTGCGTACTCTACAGAATAATATTCTTTTCCGTTGATACTATTATTGCTTACGACCTGTGGAAATTGCTTAATGACATCTTGTGCGCTCACTCCTATTCGAATGACACCATCGTTTAAATCTTTTCGGATGTAATAAAACGCCGATATGTCTTTTATTTTGTCTAATATATTGCTTATATCCTCTAAGCGATATTTTAGACGGATATCGGAACCGTTGGAATAGGAACCGGACACATACATATTACCACTTGGAGAGAATGATCCTTTATTATTATTCGTTCCCCCAAAACAAAAATATACAATATTATCGCCTCTTTGGGACAAATAAAAATTGTTAGTACCCCCAGACAATCCTAAAGCCCCCCATGTGGCTTTAACAGTTATATTATTAGTCACTTCTCCACCATTCCATGAAGGGCCGGGCGATCCAGTAGCTCCTTTTAGATTAACATACGATCCCCAAGCTGTTGAACCTCCATATGGTGTGACTCCCATTCTTAATGAAGTACCGCTCCACTGGTAGGTAACACTTGCGCCCTGTGTACCTGTAGCTCCTGTGTTTCCTCTAGGTATTCCCAGACTCAAAGCCCCCGTAGAACTATTCCATGAGGCGTTTGCGTTTGATCCGGGGTTAAGAGTCGTGGCAGACACAGACCTAATGGGGCTGGTTGCGCTGGCCTTTAACGTTACATATCCACTAGATACGGTAAAATAGGTTGAGTCAAACCTAGCAAGTCCTAACGCATCATAACCGGCGGTTGGGCTGGTTATATTGTACGAGCTACTTCCATAGGCTACAACATCTTGTTGCATGATCAGAGAATGAGAACCATTCATATTACCGTTTGAGTACATATAGAAGGAAGCGTTCGTGTTATTTGCGGTTTGATCCTTGGCAAACATATAGAACCCGAATTGATGGCTATTATCATTACCTTGTAAGCCGCCCAAATTGAATACTCTACCAGTATATGTTTTCCATCTATACAACGGGAAATAAGTGGATGTTGAATTACTGGTACTATCTATCATTATAGCCCCATCTGTTTTGCCACTTATCCAATTACCATTTACGCCAGCTAAATATAACCTTACCCATCTTAATGAAGATGTACCCAGCATACAGGTGGTAGAGTTCGTTGGATAGCAACTACCGCCAATGGCCACAGATGGTGTAATTTCGAAATGTCCGCTGTATGCTATTATACGGTGCGTATAATCAGCCGTGCTATTACCGTAATGGAAATCGATATATGGGCTAGTATGATTTAATTCTATGTATCCTCTGCTAACAAGAGTATTATTGCTACTACTATTATTATTCGTATTAGCGTCTCCAACATATACGCCTTGCGTAAAATATCCATTTGAGAACCTTCTTGATGAGTAGCCAACACTATAAGTGTTATTAGCTCGAGCATATATATCATTAGCCGCAATAGCCCCTACAACTTCTAATTTATCTACTGGGCTATTGGTTCCGATTCCCCAGTTCCCATTAAACTTGCCAATCAACATATGAGTAGCAGGAGCTCCATACCAACCCAATGATAGGTAATTGCCAGTACTATCATCTGCGGCATGATTATAGGTTAGTTCCAAGCAATTATAATTCGATACGGCTTTTCCTATTCTGCCTCGTACATTAACTTTTGTGCTCATTAGGTTAAATGCGTCCTCTGCCGTCCCGCTAGAGGATATAAGGCCGTTAATGTTGCCCGATCCATTGAATGATTTTCCCCATATAGTTCTAGCGGTAGCTAATGTAGTTGCGGTACTAGCGTTACCGATTAATGATCCATTAAAACTAGACGCTGTTATTTTTGAATCTTTACCATAATCCCCATTGTTACTAGTACTTGACAGTGATATAGGCTGTACATAATATTCATAACCAGCGGAAGTACTTCCAACATTAGTTCTAGCATAGTAAATATTTATACTGTTTATTCCAGCACTGCAATACATTCTATAAGTAGCAGTTCCTCCTCTTAACCAAAAAACGATAATGGATTTGTCATTTCCCGGAACTTCTACTTTTTTCAATAAATCGGCATATGGTTGTAGATTGCATAATGTAACAAAAAAGTTAGCATTGCCATTCCAAGAGCCTATTCTACCAACACCTATATAATTCATGCTACTAGTTTTACTACTATGGTTGCCAGACCAATTCGGATTTGATGTTGAACCTAATGTTTTTCCTACACCTACTGTATATGGGACTCCATTGGTATTAACTGCAACTTCTAAAACTACAGGATAGAATGTGTTATAATCATTTGTTACCGTTATTTCCCTAGACCTAGCAGTACTAGTATGATACCAATCAATTGTTGTATTATATAAATTACTCCTATGATACCCATCTACCATATCAGCGTTAAGGTTATTGCATAACGTGGTAGAAACCACATCAATAGGTTTAGTTCCAGTGGCTACCTTGGAGATATAACGGCCTGTGTTGTATAGGAACATATTTGGGTCACTGCCCTCTAAAATACCCTCCTTGCTTATAGCCACCCCATATCCAGCTAAAAACGTATCATAATACTCGTGTCTTAATATCACGTTTGGTGTTGCGTCTTGCGCAGCGGTGAATTTTATACCTGCGGCCTTACTTTTTGCATTACTAACAGTTGATTTAAGTATCAATTGACTATTGATCGTACCAGATGCTATAGTCAATACCCCAGACATGGTATCCCCGGTTTTCTTTACATATCTGCCATCTAAAACGGATGCGAACGTCTTTCTATTATAGACAATGTTATTCCCGCTCGAAGCCAACTCATACACGAAATCGCCCGCCGTACCCGGCGTAACCCCAGCGATCGAACCGCCGCCCCCCGTAGAGCTTAGAACGCCGTTTACGTCAATAGAGAGGCCAGAACCCACTTTTATCATGCCTAGAGCATCCTTTCCGGCTATTGGCCTAACGATATCCCATGTGCCGCTTTGATATGCCACGACATCGCCGTTCGCTTTCACGTTTCCACTAAATATTGAATCAATTGCATTAACATTAAATTCCTTCAAACGTGTATTTAAGTACCCGCTTAGATGAAAATTATATGATGCTACGCTATTTTTACCATATTGCAACCATAGATCAGTTGAAGTTGATTCTACTATTCTAAATGCTGTGCCATTATTAGCGTGATATCCTTCTATGTATGTATATGATACATTTGCCGTACCATCGGCTTTAAATCCTAACAATGGTGATGCACCTCTTATTTCTAATTTAAATCCGGGGTTTGTAGTACCAATACCAACGTTTCCATTATTTGCGATCCTCATCCTTTCTTCAAGAGAAGTAGACGTTCTAAATTTAATTTCGTAACCAGATAAGTAAGTATTAGTTCCTTTTTGCGTATTACCTGTGCCAATAACTAATTCATTGTTTGAGTTAGTATAAAATATTGGCATATCACTCCCATCTGCGTTTTTGGCATATATATATCTATTGCCACCCATATATATATTACCGGACATAGTTATATTCCCTACCCCGGTCATATTACCGGATACGTTCTGTGTCCCGTTGAAGTTTTGTCCCCAAATGGTTCGGTCTGTTTGGAGTTTAGTCGCACTTGCTGCGTTCCCTTGAAATGTGCCAGAATAATTCCAAATGGAATTTCTAGTTCCAAACATTTGTACACCAAGGTTAAGATAATTATACTGTCCACTGCAATACTTAGGTAACAATGTCGTTGGATCATATCCATCATCGCTATATAGTGATAGCACAACCCAGCCAATGCTATTAGGAATTATTTTGCCTTGTAGTGTTATACCTCCCTTATTAGCATAATTTTTTATAGCCCATTTGCATATAGCCTTTAAATAATCCTCTGTAGGATGTCCAGCGTCTTCATAATCACTCCTTAACAATCCTTGAGAAATCAAAGTGTTCCATGATGGGAATTTGGCATATAAAGCAACATTGTCGTTCTCGAACCCCGCATGATGAGTATCAAGCAAATCAGCGTCTAGGCCCGAACCAACTCCATCGTTCCCGGCATGCCAAAACGTTATTCCTTTATCAAAAGATATTACCGTATTATCGCTTTTCATAGAGGCGTTCGTAAATGCGTTACCATTTCCCGTAATTTCTATTCCGGCGATAGTACCACCGCCGCCGCCGTCAATGATTCTAACTAGGCCGTTTACTACCTCGAATTGCGTTTTATCATATCTTGACATACCTACCGCATCGTATCCAGCAAGCGGTTTACTAATGTCGTAATTACCGCTGGCATACGCTACTATATCCCCATTGGCAAATATGTTGTGGTTAGCGTCAATCTTGACATTATGAGTCGTGTCCGTGTAATTTAGGTATAGGTTGTTTGTAGCACTTCCGTACACCCCATTTATCGAGTTACCCCCGGAAAACTTGATACCTTCCGCCGATTTATTTTTAGTGACAAGGATAGATTTGTCGGCGTTGAAGTAAACCAAGGCATTGATACTATCTACGCTTGTCATTGCCCCTTTAACGATCCCAGTAGATTTATCGAACGCTTGTCCCCACCATGTACCGTTATACAACTTCAAGAATCGAGCGTCATTACCTTGCATTACCGTGTTATCTAGTTCGCCAAAAACAACATTGAATTGGTTTTCCGTACCTCCATTTATGGAAGCTAGGCTTAATCCTTTTCCGGCGTAATATTTCTGCCCTACCGCACCAACCTTTAGCCCAACCAGACCATTATCTATGGTAAAATCGGATGAGTTAAAACGGGCCATACCTAACGTGTCATATCCGGCGGTAGGCGTGACTAAATCCCAGTTACCAGACTGGTAAGCCACGATATCGCCTTTGGCCATGATATTGCTATCTCCGATAAACTGTTTAGTTATATAGGCCTCGCTATTATCTTCCTTAATGTATAGGTATTTGATCTTCTTGTCATTCGTCCACAATTCGGAAGGTTTCCCAGTACCACCGCCTAAAAGTCCAATTGACATTTTCTTAGCCTCCCCAGTACCGGTATCGATAGCTACCCATGCCTCTTTAGGCAATGTCGTTTGTTCTTCCAATTGCCGGATCAATTTACCCGTAAATTCCGTATAAGCCTCTGCAACCCCATCAACGGATGCTCCGTATTGCGCTATCACGTTTGGCGAAAACATGATAGGTACACTAGCCGCTGCTAGTAGGGCATTCTTAAAAACCGATTGCGAGCCTTTGTATGCTGATATCTTCTGTAATACGGTATTACTTTCAAATGTTATGGTGATTTGCGCCAAATCCCCAACATCATTCCATTGGTATGAAGGCGTGAAATTATAAGCCTCATAAGCGTTACCGTCTTTTGTTATGGCCACATGATCATGCAAACGGATAATACGTATAGCGTCACACAGATATTCCGGGGCGGCAATAACCATCTTGTATTGCTTACTTGATATCTGGTTCTCTACGAACGTAAACCCGCCTCTTTTAGTGCTTTCTTCCTCAAATAGATATTCCGGTTTCGCTATCTCCGTACATAGGAAAAGTTCAAACTTAAAACCATTGTCATAGGTCAACGCCCCTTCATCAAAAATGATCGGATCGGCGTTGTAATACTCAACCTTTACCAGCTTACCGATATTGGCATAGGCCGTGAAAACTTCGGAATAGTATGTGTCATTGCCAATGACCACTCTCATCGTGTATTGCCCCGGCGTTAAATTCGCATAGTTCCCGCATTTAAACTGCATGACCTTGCTATTGCCAATAGTAACTACGTTTACGGACATGTAAGATGTGACCGTTGCGACTTCAACGCCCCGATCATTGTAAATCTTTGCGGATGTAAGCGTAGTTGATTCGGACGAACCTCTGATTATCTGAAAAGGCGTAACCCGATTCAATGGCATGTACAACGGGTATTTAATCCCATAGTTGTAAGGACGTGCCTTAAACATGTCGTTCTGGCTCTTATAAAAGGCCAATGGATTTAAATTGTTATTCGGTGTCATATCAATATTTTAATGTTACGTTATTCATTCTAGTTCCCAAAGATACGGTACATTTATCAATTTTACCTACTCCTAAATCCGTCTTGACCAAAGTCATAGGATCGATATCATCATACGTAGGGAATTTAATTGACTGTTTCATTTTTCGTGTTACAGATTGTGCCACATATTCGGCATTATTAATGATCAAAGTTCGACCGGGCATATCATACACCCAGTAATCCGGTTGAAGCACTATGTAAGCTAGATAGCCATTTTGAAGATTATAAGTGAAACCGTCTATTGTCCTTTCCACGAAAGGCAATGTATATTGTCGTAGCGTACCGTTATAGTAACAGGACATCACGACAAATCCATCATCCGATATCATACTAGGATTTGATAGGATAAAATCGACATCACTTGTAAATTTTCCAACGGTTATTTCCTCTATATTACCTTTTTGTACGGCATTACTCTTTACCTCTATTGGATAACCTTCAAATGGCTCTGTTACATCATTAGCCCATGAGAACTGAAAACGTTCCGGGGCATTTTCCTTATCGTATTCAAATGAGTTCTGGCCCATACCCCAAGGTTTATTATTTGAAGGTTGGATCGTGGTAGTTAAATCCAGACCAATTTGTTGTTCGATCTCATATGTACCACCATTGTAATAATATTGGATATGCTCTATTATCAATTTGGAATCTTTGATATGCCATTTCAACTTAAATGTATTATACAGCATACTTAAAATCTCTCCTAGTGTTATAGGGGCCTTCATAGCTGGCTGATCGTAACCAGCCTTCTTCACATTACTAGTAGGTGTAATGATGAGATTTATATCTTTATGCGATATAGGATCACTCCCACTGTACAAGAATTGAGAATAGGCGGTAGTATTGCTATGCGTTATACCGGGTGCGATTTCGTTCAATAATACTTGTATAACACTATGTATTGGATAAGCATCATTTAATACAAATGAATTTCTACCTATTCTATCTATTTCATATACACTATCATTATACTTAAACCAATAAGAAGAATTAGTCCAGTTCGATTTACTTAAAGGCAAATACCCGCCTTCATCCTCTGGTGGTAAAAAGTATTTACCGTTCGAATCCATGCCCCATTTATTAGGCGTGTCTGTTTTTCTTGCTGACACAAATACCACATTACTAAATGAGACCTTTGCCCCATACTTGTAATTAGGATTTATTTCTAAAGCGTCTTCACTCGTGATCCTGTATAGATCATATCCTGTCATACTTTGCCGATCGGTTAATATCCTGCTTTGGATGTAGTTGCTTCTCCAAGTCATTGTAACGTTAGTTACTGGTGGTGTAACCATTTGCATGTTTATGGTATCATCCCATAGCAATTCTCCGTTTTCGCTTACCCCGGCATAAGTCTCCCCCTCCCAGTATAAAGTTCCGTTGTTTATCCCATATATTTTAAAGGTAGTAGTTCCAGACGTATCTACGGTATTCATGGCAATTTCCATACGGTACAATCCTTTATCATCATATGCAGTGCCTTCGTAATTAGTGCCCGAAGACACATTATTCCTGTATAGCACTCCTGTATATATGGTTCCATTACTCATAGTGAATGTAAGCATAAATGATGAGAAAGCCCACATATTCTGTGTTAGCCCGGCATCATTTATTACGTCTTGCTCCCAATACGTGCCAGAAGCGTAAGAAGTGACCGAAGAATCATTCTCTATGTGTAATTGGACACATGGCCTTTTTACTATCATACATTTTTGTATTTTAGGAGCCAGCTTGATCAAATCGAACTCCTTATCTAGCCCGGCCAACACATCCGTATAGCCATCATCCGTTTCTACTTTTATCGATACGGTTCTATTGTCGTAATTCCAAGAGCAATCCGTCTTGCTGAATTTACTTACATAGTAGTCGGAAAATGCGCCTTCATCCTTCGATCTGGTTATCTTCAATGTCATTTCGGCTTCAATAGATTTCTCTGCTAGGAACACGAAATCTTCACGCTGAAAAACCAAAGTGCCCGACAATTTTCGCCGGGCAAATTCTTGACCGGATTCTGGGGATATATCTATAGACAGATCATTTGAATAGATAGCCGGGTTCATTTCCCGGCTATCAACATAGAACTTATATCTTATATTCATTTGTGTATAATTTTAACGTTACCTCTTATCTCGATCAATTCTCCGTTTTTGCCTTGGTAGAACCTGCGATCTCCTTGTTCCTTGATATCGGACAATATCGATTCTACTTTACCCATATCGGTAGAAACGCCTGTATAACTTACGCTTAAACCTTCGGTTGAGTAGGCCCCTAGGAATGCCCTTTCAAACGATCCGTTATTGAGAGTGTTCACGATTTTAGGAAGGATATCACGGTATTTTCGTGTATTCTTCTTGTTGATGATCGCTAAAGCCTCGCCGCCTTCGGCCCTACGTTCTCTTCCGTCCGGCATATGGCCAATAGGGATATCATTGCCGCTTTTATGAGAACCACCGCTCAAAATCTCCAAACCACCTTCTCCATACGTTTGTGATTGCGCCTGCGTTCTCGTTAATTGAGCCGCTTTTATTTTTGAGGCCGTGAATGTAGTCCACATAAGAGCGATAGCGGGAATAGCTAACCAAGGAACGCCGAATGCCGCCCATATTTTAGCAGAGGCAGTGATAAGATCGCTAGTTTGCTGTAACGTATTTATAGCTTCTTGCGCCTTTTGTGCCTTCCTTTGCTCTGCGATCGCTTTTGCTTGGTTCTTTTTTGCCAAAGCTAGCTCTTTTTGGGCCGATTCTACGTTATTAGCATATCCATTATTCCGGGCTTCTATCTCCGCATCCAGCCTATTTTTTGCCGCATCTACTTCCTTTTGTGCGTTATTCACGATCTCCTGCGCAATTTGCGATTGTGCGGATAATATCTCATTCAATTTCCCGATCGAGAATCCTACACTCTCGTTAATGGCATTTTTACTTTCATCATCCAACTTTATCCCCAGTAAGCTATAAATATCCTTTGTCTTATTCTTGCTGGTTTGCTGATTGATTTCCCTTGTCAATGTAGCCAGCATATTTTGGATAGTTTTACGCTCTATTGCCGTCAACGCTTTGCCGTTAATAGAATTTAGCTGTAGTATCTTTTGCCAACGTTCCTTTTCGGCTTTCATACGATACAATGTCTTCTCATCCTCTGATCGCTTTATTAGATTGAACTCGCTTTCTTGCAATTCGGCCATTGCGTCAAATTGTGATAAAGACATTTGGACATTGAATGATCTTGATTGATCCATACGTTGTTTATCGTATTTAGCGTTAATCTCCGCTTCGCTTTGCCTCATGCTTTCCTGCAACTGGCTATTCTTAACGATTTCCTGCTTTCGCTGGTTCTCCAAAAGTGCCATTTTAACATCAAATTCGGCCTGTGTATTTTTGGTTGTTGCCTCTAATCTCAACTGCAATGAGGCCTTTTCATTATTCAGCATAGCCAATTGTTCTTCTTTGCTCAAATCTTCGATTTGTTTCATCCCGGCTTTAACATTGTTCGCTATAATGATGTTTATAAGCCTACGGGATTCTTCCGTCAAATCTTTATCCGTTTCTAGCTTGTTCTTTAGACTTTCGTTTTCCGCTTTAGTCTGGTTCAATATGGCTTGCGATCGTTTGCGGAATGAGTCTGTTTGCAGCTTATTTTCGCTCTCATAATATTTCTTCAATATATCGAGATTCTTTTCATTAATTCGCTGCGTTCGATCTTTAGGCTCTTTAGACTTCTTTTTATCCTTTGTCGGATCAGTAGATAAAGCCCCGATATCTACTCTTTTGGCTAATTCTTCCATTGTTTTACCAAGTTTATCGGATTCCTTTTGTAAATCGGATGCTTTTTGCTTAGAATTAGCCCATGCTAGAGCCAGCTTACCGTTCTGGGCGATCGCCACTTGAACCATCTGCGAGTTTGATCCATATTTACGTGTTACAGCCTCAATGCTTTCAGCCGCCTCTCTTGCACCTTGCGATAGTAATTTACGTTGCTCTAAATTATTATCTTGTATTTTGGTCTCAACCTCTAATTGCTGCTTGGATAGCTCGATTAATTTTTCTTCGGCGGCTCTAGCCTTTGCGCTATTTAATATAGCTTTCGCCAACTCGTTATATTTCGAGGCGGCTTTTCCGGCCAATATTTCCTCATCCGTGAAGTTCTCGAAATACTTCGGATATTCCTTCTTTAATGCTTTAACTGCCGCTATTCGGTCATTGTAAGATTTAGTCATATCTTGACTACCATTATATAGCAGTTTAATATGTACCAAGTCCTTTTGGGCCTCTTTCGATCCTGTCCTTAAAGCCTCATTATATTTAGCCAAAGCATCTTTTGCCGCCGTAGTTGCGGAAGTGCTTTTAACCATATTGCTAATGAACTTTACGATATCACCTCCAAAAAAAGTTAGCAACGTGACTCCAATACTCATGAGCGCATTCCATGAGACGAATGTTTTCAATACCGATCCAAACACCGATTTAGTCTTTAACCCTTGTGCGGCTAAAGCCTTATTTTGCACGATCAACGCTTGAATCTGATCACTCAATATCGGAAGGTTATTAGATATGGCCAGAAAAAAGGTATTAGCTGATACCGCCGCTGCTGGGGCCTCTCGAAGAACTTGTGCCATAGCCATATTTAGTCCCCTAGTAGATTTTTCGTAATCTCCAACCGACAAAGTATGTTTCCCAGTAGATTCTTGGAGCATCTTCATCTTTTGGTAGATGTTATACGTTGTTTGCTCTAAAAGTTGACCTTCTTTAGTATTCTTGCGATATTCTTCCGTCATTGCGTTTAACTTGATTTTATTCAAGCTGTATTGAGCGGATAGATGATCATAAGAGCCTTCCAATGAGTTATTGAGGCGGGCCGTCAATTTATTGATCGTATTCTGGTCATGTTGCTGCTTTTTCAATTCAGCTATCCGCATAGCTGTTTCTCCCATAGCGGCTGTAACCTTTTTTTGTTCTGCGGCTAAACGATCGGCCTCCGTTGCTGCTTTCCTTACTATTTCCCGCCCTTCTTCTGTTATCGTATTGGTTTGCTTTAGCTGTATTTCCAATTCGGTAGCTCCTTTCTTCGTCTTTTTTTGCAATGAAGAAAGCTGTTTGTTTAATTCCGTCAATTGCTCTACAGCGGTGATAATACTATCATCCGGTTCAATCAAATCACGGTATCTAATCGGATTATCTGACATATCTTATTTCTTTAAAATTAAATCATAACCTCTCGCTTGTATGCTCGATATTTCTTCCCCTGTCAAATTCCAGAACACATCCCGGTTTACGTATATTGCCATTCTATCAAATCCGGCTTTCTCTCTATCATAAGACAGGCACAACATCGTTTTTATAAAGGATTCATGAGAATATCGATATACGTTAGACAAATCTAGTTCTTTCCAGTAAGGATTACTACCTATGCCCCTTATATACAATTTCGTTTCCTCATTGCAAACTTCGATAGGTTCATCCAATGAAAGAATAGCTTTGGGCCATTCCATTAACGGAACATCTTTCAATTTAAGCCCTAGTTTTTCTAGGGCCTCTCTAATATCTGTTAGAGCTTTTGTCAAATTTTCGAATGTTGCCATTAGAACGTTCCTGCTATTAATTTATTTACAGATGATTCTAATGCCGTTAAACGATCATTTAACAACTTACCCTGCCTAGCCGATAAAGGATCGGTCATTGACTCATTATCTAAGGAGTCAACGGTAACGCATAGATTACTACTGTTTGAGTCCGTAGTATTATCTGGCTTGATAGTCAAATCGACCAAACCCATTCCTCCTTGCATATATGAGAACACGATATTATCCCCGGATTTGTATTTCATTGCGACATGAAAATACATAACATTTTCTGAGGTTATCAATATGTACTCATTATCAAAAGCCGCTAAAGCCCTCTGGTACAAATCGCTTTCCGAAACATTAAGTATAACAGCTGATATACCTCCCGAACCCAAAGGTTCTTGTATCTCTTTGACTGTAGCCGAACCAATTTTAGGGAATGTGTATTTAAACATCTTTAGAGTCTTCGTATCATCCCCTACTAAAACAGGGGATGTAGACAATTCAATATTATCTGCCGAATAAAAGGTATTTACTACCGTTTGGTAATCATCCCCATTTAGGATAACTATATTTTTGTAAATGAATTTAGATACGGTATTAAATGAAGAAGGCATTCCCCAGTTAATCATCAATGTTTCTTCACCTTTTCCGGGTATTGTACGTTCCGTTGTGGCTTGTCCTTTTTTGAAAATATAATCAACAACATCTGTTTGGTTAAGTCTCGTTGACAAGGTTACCGTATTCATCGATTCATTTATTATGCTACCACATACCGTAAAATAGCCATTCTTGCTTTTAATGATGATCGGGACACCTTTTCCCACTAGCCCTAAAACCAGATCGTAATCATAATCCAATGAATGATCCAGATAATCCAAAAGAAAAGCCCCAATAGATTCCGTCTCTTTTAATTCCTCTTTGGTAGGGGCACTATCTTTGGGAACACGAATGATCATTTGGGTAATACCATCATTTGACACCAGCGGGGAAAACAGCATTTCGATCGATCCCTCATTGACATTTAAATGTGGACATATGCTATATTTCCCGGTTTCATCAATATCTACTATGATCTTACCATTAGTATAAGCGTCAATGATAAAATCATATGCGGTTGGGCCTAATCCCATGACACTTGTAAATATCAATTCTTTTTCCGCTTTGCCGGAACCGTCCCCGATCGTTATATCAGTAGACAAGTCAACTATGAAAGGATATCCCGTTTTTCGTGACATGCCGTAATAAGGAACCAACTCAAACGCTGGTGATGAATCGACCGTAGACATCCCCAATTCTCCATCATTTTCTACCAGCATACACACATATATTCCTGTATGCACTTGATCTTTTCCGTAGAAATTGAAGGATATAACACTATCTTTAACGATATAGTCGCTTACCTCTATTTTCTCGAAACCGGTTTGTAAGAATAATTTCAGTTTCTTACTCTCTAAATCTTCTGGTTTACCCAATCTAGTTATATCCCAGTTGACAATTATGTCATTACCTATTCTTATTTTATCCATGTTATTTTAATTAAATTTCTTGTTTAAGACAATTTTATTTCAGCCTATATATATTGCCGCATCAATTATAAACCCTTCTCTGCGGCCTTATTTCTGGCCTTTGCTACCTCTTTTAGGTAATCAAAAGAATTGTAGAAGGTCTGAACCGATATTTCAGATACTTTGATGTTTAGTTCTTTCGAAAGCAATAGACACATCTTATCGAAATCCTTATCATACCGAACCTCTACGCTTTTAGGGCCATAAAAGCATTTAGGGGGATTGAATAGAGCTATATCTAAATCCAATTTCGTTATCTGCTTTTCCCGGCTCTTACCGTCCTTAATTTCTTCTAACTGCAAAAGTGTACGCTTCCGAAGAAGATCGTACACCTCATAAATTCCGCTATCCTCAAATTTCCTTGGAAAGAATGTATTTAGTTCTTTCTCTATTTTTTTTTTGATCGACTGCAATAGCCGATCAAACCATGATTTAGGGACATTGTTTAATTTATCCATCGTTCGCCTCAACCCTTCATCTGAAAGATCGTTACATATGACATGATCGATCGAATGAACTAAGCACATAAAAGCTAAATGAGCCGGGTTAATAGTCTCTGCGACCAGATAAAGATTTTGCCGAAGGTTATTAAGTTCTTGTACCGCCAAATCGGGATCATGGCCTATAAACTTGATAGCCCGGTCAATATGGACGTTAATATCGTTAAGATCGGAACCTATACCCGAATCTATAAGCATATATTTATTGTACTTGTGGAACCGAATAATTGGAAGTTCATCTATACTATCGTATAGAATGACTATGTGATTATTTATTACCTCTCTTTTCATAAGAATTTGCGTGATATTGGTGTACTGAACAAAGGTATTAAAAATGTCCAATAATCTTGCGTAACGATAACTACCAACATCGAAACGAAAAGATTAATCCAGAATGAGAGACAGAAATCACAATTGAACAAATCGCTAAATAGCCGTATAGGGCTATACATTACTATGTATCCACGGAATCCTATTTTATCCAAGAACAAAAAGATAAAGCAAGATATCATGGCTATCATGAAAACTAGACCTACAATATTCAACATATCAATATCATTTACAAGGTTCATTATATGTAATCTCCCCAGTTATTTTAAAGCCGTTCCAAGGCCACATTAAGTATTGTGTATCGATCTCATCGCACGAGAACCCGGAGAAGACATTGCTATACTTCTCATATATTTTATCTACGGTCACGTTAGGGCATAGCTTCAAGCATCCCAAAACATAATCCTTGCATAGATCGATATCCATCATTTCGCTAGTACCTTCTTTGTACCAAACGATAAGAGAGTATCCGACTTTGTATTTATTCGTTTCGAATGATACATAGTTGATACTCTCTATTGGATCATCTAGCATGATGAAAGCGTAACCATGACCACGGCTATCTAATGGTAACATATCCTCATATTCCCCATTACCTATATAGAAACCGGGATAACGGTATTTTTTCCCGTTTCTTATCCGCTCATTAGCCCTCGCACGCCCATATACGTAATCGATAAATGGGACACTACACAGAGCGTCTAAAATAGAGTCTATTTTATTACCTAAAGCAGACTCAAAGTAGTTGTTAATTTTCTTTGCCATTCAATTTGTCTTTTAATTCGTTTAATACTTTGGGATAAAGGTAATGGTAAATTATATCATTTAGGTTCTCATCCGTTAAACCTATAATTTCATCCCCGTACCCCAACATCAATTTTTCGGCTTTCCAGTCTCCCGCTTTAATCTCAAATCCATCTTCCGTAAAATCGATAAAGAATGAGGCCTCAAAGTCTCCCGTATCACGTAACGTAACTCTGTTTGTCGGCTGTCCTTTCTCTTTCTTGATCGCTATAGTCATAGGGCTATAAGGGGCATAACTCGCAATAGATACGTTGTTTCTCGTTATTCCTTCCTCGTATAACTGCGCTTCCGTGTTATAATCCAAGATTATTTCTTGGTTTTCCTCGATACCTTCTCTAAGTATTTCCGGTATACTTTTCTCGAAGCCCTTCAACCTACGTATTAGATTCGTGATTACTCTCATACCGTTTGCATTCTTATCCCATTATTCCTACAAGGCATACATATTTTATTGAGACCGCTAAAATCAGTCTTGATAGCTTGGTATGCTTTCTCTAGTTCCCACTTTAGGCCAGACCTCCTAGGGCTTTGAGTATCTCCGTCTATTTCATAGAGCAATTCGTTTCGCTGGAAATTCTGATTCATCCGGTTAATCCTAAAATTGGGGTTATAAGCGAACTCTCGAAGCATATCACAAGCGAACTGCAAGCCCAGCACATTTACGAACGCCTCAATATTTTCCTCGATAAATCTTGTATGATCGCAATAAATAGAGAACTTGATATTTAAGCCATAATTGGTTAAAGGAGTATAGATGTTATCCGCAATATCCCACATCGGAACTATTCCGGCCTCATTTGGTTCGCCGGGCTTTATCCTCATTGGATAGAACTCAACATAAGGCGATAGCATTTGATAGGTTGCGTAGTCGTAGCTTCCACAACTCATGCAAGGCTTCTTAGAGAAATCACGGTTCTTTGACACGGCTCTAGCTGTATCTAAAGCCTTTTCATCATATACTAGGTAATAGGAACCGCCGCATTTATTTTCGTCTTGATACGGCAATAGGATAGGCTCTTTTAGCTTTATCCAGTTCATACCCCCTTTTACGGAAGCATGTACCGTTATCGTTTGTAAAGGTTCTGGAACGTCTGAATGATAAAGTGAGACCGGGATATCCAGAACTAAACCTGTATTGTCCCGATCCATTATTTGAATCCCTATTTCCTCAATGGCTAAAATAACCCCTTCTACCCTTACCGGGGTAATCTCAAATCCTACATGGCTATTAGTTTTAGCCACTGTATCATATATCCGGGCGGTTCCGTCAAATATCGGTCTACGATCGATTATACTTTTTGCCATTTTATCGCCCATTTTCTCTATGAAGAAATCCCGAATCACTTTTGATGCTGTAGCTTTCTTCTTTTTCTGTAGCCACATAGCCTGCAATGTCTCCGTGTTACAATTTTGAGGCATTATCGAAACGATATTATCAGCCGTGATCATGGGATGAAACGAATTTGCGCTGATCTTACCTGTAATATCTTCTATATCATCTACCGCTATTCTATCAGCTAGCAGATCGGATGTTTTATCTATATCATACATATCATATAAAATTAAAAAAGGGAAGGAAAGCTATTGCCGTCCTTCCCTTAGAGGTAAAATAGAATATGGAAAATTAACCCGCTGCAACAGTCTTAGTTGGAATAGGCTTGCTATCCGGGTTCGAAACAACGACTTTCTTGTAGTCCTCTACTGTCTCCTTCGCAATCTGGAATTTCAGATAAGGAGAAGGACGGGTATCAGCGTCACTATTATAAGCCGTGATATAAGCTACATCAACGGCGAAACCGAAATGCTCTTTCAAGTTTCGTTTCATATCTTTCGTTGCGCCCCCGCCAATAGCGTTATAATCCCCAACTGATTGATAGTAGTAAGTACCTACGGGAATGTCAAGAACTGGCAATGTCGTGATATCCCACTCGTAAGAAAGATTAGTTTTCGTACGGGCTAAACATTCACGCTCAAAACGTGCCAACATACCTAACTGGGAACCACTTATTGCATAACCGCTTGCGAATTGGTTTTCCTCATTCACTAACCGGTTCGTAAAGCCGAATGATTTACCGGAAAACTCTAGGCGTTTGTTTACGGCGTTATACTCCCCTTTTTGGTTCAGCTTGTTCAACAAAGATTGGATACCAGTATTACCAATGATATGTACCGGGCCATAGTAATCATTTGCAGAGAAGATCGGTTCTAAATCTGAAAGGATGTTTTCACGATCTTTCCAGTTTACGTTGATAACGTTACCAGTCTTATCGTAGATCAGCGGATCGTTGATGATTTTAGATTTTACAGTTGCCAACTGTGCCAAAGCATCAGTATCCATCTTTTCGCCCAACTTGTAGATGTACTTCATCATTTTAGTATTGAAGTCTCGTTGTGCGCCGATCTCATTGTTTTGATACATTACCGGAACCATAGTGAAGCCCCAAGCATAAGTAACGAAATTGATCGTTACCATCTTTGATGTGTTTTCCGAATCGGCGATCTCTAAAGTTCTTTCAGAACCAATAGTGATAGCCCCATCATAATCGATTACCGGAACCTCGAAAACACGACCATTACTTTGATTCACCTTATCTTTCATTTCTTGCGTGATAATTGAATCTGGGTCATTAGACATTGCCTTGAATGCGTCCAAAGCTCCGTATCGTGATGCACGATACTCGTTTTTGTCAATGTTTGTAGACGAACGCAAATTTTGCATTCTTGTGAGAACTAAACTCATGCTGTTTAATTTTAAAGTGTTAATTAAAAAGCGTTACCCTTGCGCCGTGATTTATTGTATAGGCAGATTTGAAACCTCTAATTCCGATCTGATCTCTCCAAGTTTAGCGGAAAAATCTTCGCTATCTCGTGTGAACCCGGATGCCATCAAATGATTTGCTATGATCTCATCCGCTTCTACTTGAGTTTTTGCGCCGGAAATATCTACAGTACCACCTTTGCCGCCTTTGCCGCCCGTGCTACCGTTACCTCTTTGTTCTCTACCATGATCAATGATATCCTTCAAATTGGACAGTAACATTTCCTTTGCGGAATAAGGCTGCAATTGATTAGCCGGGTTTTTAAGGATGTTTCCGTCTTTATCCCTAAAGATAAGACTTTGTTTCCCGTTCTCATCCACAAATTCCGGTTTATTTTCCGCTAAGATACTGTTTTTTGCGTTACTAATCATTACGTTAATGACACTTTCCGGATATTCAGATTTGAATTTAACTCCATTTAGAGCCTTAACGAACTCTGTGTCAACTATAGACATATTGTATTTGCCTTGCAGATCATTGTATTTGCTTTGCAAGTCACCTACTTGTGTCTTGTAGGTATTCTCTACGTCCTTTAGTTGTTGCTGAGCATCCTTCAATTGCTGTTTGATCACCTCGTTACCTTCTCCGGCCTCGATTTTAGCTTTTAGGGTATCGATAGTAGATTTTAGCTCTGTTTTTTGAGCCTCAAAACTTTCCGATTGGGTTTTGTAATCCCCAAGAACTCTTTTCATGTAGTCGTAAGCCTTTTCCCCATCATTCTTCTTAACCCCTGTAAGAGTCAAAATGTCTTGTTCATAGGCCCCGTGGATTTCACCAGTCTTTTTGCCGATAACAGCGTTTTCATCATTCTCGGATAATTTCTCAATAGCGGCGATTTGCTCATCTGTCAATGTCGCTAATATGGCATTAGCCTTTATTACTTCTTTTTTTAACATGGCTCAATTTTTACGGTTCGTGAATGACATAGATTTCTTTTCCGGGCAAAGTAGCTCTTTTAAAAATCATGAACTCATTTTTACCCATGATCTGAATTACCCCGTTCTCCTTCGGTTTGCCCGTAACAGGATCGAAAGTAAGTTTAGGCATAATCAAGACATGTACCATGCCCTCCGTACCATTCTCTACCTTATAATTATCAGCAATCTTTTTGACTAATGCTTCTCTAGGAGATAAATGAGAACTCACATTCTCTTTATTCTCCGCTTCCAGATTCATTCCCCCTGATGTTACCTCGGATTCCTCTTTCGTTTCCTTCGGCATTTCCTTGCTGGTCTGCTTTAGAACTTCCTCCTGCAATTTGTCCAATGTTTCTTTTGGCATACTCTTTTAATTTATTAGTTATTATTTCTATTTTTCGCCCGAAGTCTAAATTAGCTCCGAACTCAATGATATTTATGTTATTGCGCTCAAAGGTATCGATATATTGTGAAAAATTCAACTTTAATTCTAACAATACTGGATCAATTAAATCTCTATTGGCAATTTGCATAATCTCGTTAAACGTTTTGTGCCTATATGGTTCCAGTTGTTTTAGAATCAACATCCTTTGCAATTGAACCGGGTTATTCCTATTTTCGGTAGATATGATAAGATCGGATATCATATCTAAACGTGATTCACTCGCACCGCTTTTTTTTGCTTTATCGTAGATGTTCTGCAAATCCTCTATTGAATAGAGATAAAATTCGGTTCCCCAGTTGATGTTTGAGTTTAGGAAATAGTTACCATATCGAAGTTTGCAAACAGTATCATCAACGAACTTTTGCGCTTTTTCAAAGTTTTTCTTTAATGACAAAAGAACCGTTGTACGGCTCTCGTAATTAGATTCAACTTGTAGTTCATTGATCGCTTTTGTTTTTTGTAACTCCCCATCTTCACCGACTATGGCCCTAAAAATCGAGTCCTCTATACGTTTAACTTCTTCAACGTTATAGTCTAACGATTCACGGTCTATTCCCGTTATCTCAATAGGTTTTCTCAAATCCTTGGTATCATTCGTTGGTACTGGGATTTCAATGTAGCTACCCGGGCCTCTGATCTTCTTTGTCCCACAAATAGGGCACTCTTTTATTGCTCCTTCATTCGTGATCACATATGATCCTTGCGCATTCCTCAAATAGCTACCATCGCAATATTCCCCGGTTTGGTTGTTTCTGTATGAACAATCCTGTTGATACCCCGAATAGATAGGATAAGGGGCATACATGTCTAATTGCCGCTTAGAGACTTTATAGAACAAAAGCCAATCCAGATTATCAAGCTGATCGGCGATCGGGCTATCTTTAATGTCCGGTTCCCGACTATTTAACGCCGTGCTCCAAAAAAACATTGCCGGACAATACCCTAGATCGTGCCTAGACTCATTCAACGTCTCGATAACTTCTTTCCGATCATTTACCCTTACTAATCGGTAATACTCATCATCCAAGATCGCTAAAACATCTTTTTCCACATAATAGATAAGCAATGTCATTTCCCCATTATCTATTTTGTAATCATAGACATGGGATATATCCAGCCAATAGAAATACGGCTCCGGCAATGTCCCTTTTTGCTCACGAGGTAAATCTACGACTAAAACCGAATTTATGGATGTCTTCAAGGCGTTCCAGCCTTTTTCATGCCATACTTCCGGCTCATGTAATACATCCTGTCTATAATATTCCCAATCATCCGCATATTTTGAGTCTAGGAAATTATAAATAACGGCCGCATTGCGACCGTTAAACACTCTTTCCAACTCTTTATATATTCTCGATACTAGTTCTACCGTCTGAATCGGAAATCTGAATAGTTGAAGAAAGAAATTGTACTTATCTAATGGCAAACGCTGCTTAACATCATTGAGAAAATCGGTCAAAGGCAATCCAGCATCGAAAGTGTTCAAATACTTTTCGGTATGGAACTTTAATCGATTCTGGTATTTTATAGCCTTGCTAATTTCCCTGTTATGCTTCGGCTCCTTTAGAATTACTTGTACATCTTTCAATTCCATTATAATATTCAAATTGATAGGGTGAATCTTCTGGTAAACTCCAACCGCTGTTAGGCATTCTTAAAATGCGTTCAGCGTGATCGATCGTGAATTGCTGGGTATTACCCATATCATTCACTAGCTCGACCATCGTAACTTTTGGCTTATTTATTTTCATATCAAATTTCGCTAGGAGAATCTGAATCTGGGTTAACCAAATCCGTTAATGGGTTAAAATCCTCTGGTTTGACAAAAACAAGGTTATCGCTCCAATTCGGCTTGAATTTCCATGAGATATTATTTGAGCCAGTTCCATCATATCCCCCAAATGAGTAGTCTCCCACAAACATAGAGAAGATAGGAATAGGTTCGTATTTCGTTGGCTTTAATGCGTTATCGGCCAAACATCCGATCATTCCATTGATATCGAAGATGTAAACGCCTACTTCCTCACACATCATCTTTTTTAGCTGGGCGATCACTGATTGAGGCTGTCTACGGATCACGGCTGCAAATTCCGTAGGAGAAGCCCCTAATGAGATAGGTATACCCCCTACAACCTCGTTACCGTCTCCGAACGTTCTTTCTTCTCCGGGTGTCGTTTCTGGCGCATTTAGATTAGGGCTGCAAGTAACCTTTGTTCCGTCTGCGGCTGAAAGTAGAGGTGTCCAAGATGCTTTCTTGGTAATATCTGCTACTTGGTTCTTAACTCCGGGTGTCTTAAACACTCGCTGAAATGCTACTTTTTGAATTTGATCCATATCGACCGGGCATGAGGCCGGGTTAATAGTCGGGATTGATGCTCCCGCCGGGCAATCACATACAATGCTCATTTGATTCTAATTTAACGTTAAACATCTAATCTATCACGTCCCTTAGTGATACGCAAATATAGTAATTATTTGGTATAAAAGGCAATGGGGAGACATTTTGCCTCCCCAAGTCAACAATAAACTGTAATACACATATGAACTTGTCTCACGACAAACTGAATTATAAGAATAATATGAATTTAGATTTGCAAATGTAGCAATATAATAGATATACATAAACAAAAAGGGGAAAACCTGTTTCCCCTTTTTAGACCTTGATATTCACATAGGAAAGCCCATTTCATTCTTCAAGTACGTATCAAAAAAATATCCTAATACAAAATGTTCAGAAAAACTAATCTACGTAAACGACTTACTTAACCCAACGGCGCAAATATACTAGTTCTTTCGTTTAATTCCAACTGATAGTTCATCTAAAATTATTTCCTTCTCAACTATTCCGGTCAAAACATCTTCTAAATCATCATGGGCGTTCGCATTGAACTTCTTTAAGAAATTCTTCAAATGGTTATATTCATATGGGAAAAGTTCTTGCCAGCCAGCCGGAAATATGATGTGGAAGTTGACTAAACCAGCGTTCGTAATGATCCTGCTTTCTTTGTTTTGAGACTGCCGAAAACAGTGTAGTTGGGCTTTAGTCTTTTTACGGATAAGGAAAGCGAAGCCACTACCGCCGTTATTGCTTTCTATCCAAGCGTAGGTAGCTTTTCGTTGCTCGATCATCCTTGGAACCGTTATGGATGTGACCCTAATGTTTTCTTGCGAGTTGTATATATCTACTATAAGTATATATCTAATGGGCCTACCTTTTTCGTCAACCTCTGTTAGCGATTCATATACATCATATATCACTGTGCAAAGATAGTCTTCTCCTTCATCTGCCACGTCCGTATAAGAACCCCTACGAATGAAACGGCCATATTGAGACCGTTTCGTATATGTTCGGAATGAGGTGTAAAGATAACCTTCTGCCGATCCGGGATGCCCTTGGTATAGACAATCGAATTGCTGCTTGTTCAGTTTCCGTTTTAACAAAAGGGTTTTAAGATTATGTCTTTCCGGGAACAAGACTTCAAATTCCTTTCTTGGATCGATTTCAGTAGGCTCATCCGTCTTTATCGCCTCAAAATTAATTCGAACCCATGCCCCAAAAGGGATATTATCAAGATCAGACCATTTTTTAACATCTATCACTTGTTCTATTTCTTCCAGCTTTCCGATCAAATCCTCATTATGCCAACGTGTAAAAACTATGAGTTCTTGACTATCGTTATGAAGCCGGGAACGAACTACTGATGTGTACCAGTTCCATGCCTTTTCTCGAATGATCGGGCTATTGGCTTCGGCGTGATCTTTGTAAACATCATCTAGTATCGATATATCTACGGATTTAGAGGTTAAAGATGTGGATCGCCCAACGGCTCTTAACGATCCTTTACGGCCTACGCACTCAATCACACGTGAACTTCTTTTCCAGCTTCCTTTTTTCTTAATTATCTCATTCCGGGATAATACCGTTGTGGGGAATAGTTCTTGATATTCCCTTTTATCCATGATCCGTTGCACGTCCGTGCAGAAATCTTTAGCTGTATCTATATTATAACATCCGATTACAATCTTTAGGTCTGGGTTCATACCTAAAAGCATCGCCGGGGTTTTGCGGGTTGATCCTTCGCTTTTACCATGCTGGGGAGGTACGGATATCATGAGTTTTTTTATTTTGCCATGAATAAACATGTCAAGTATTTTGTAATACGTATAATGAAAATTAGTCAACACTAATGAAGGATCAATATAAGAGGCGAATGAAACCAGATCATTTTTTGCCGCCTCTTTTACTATATCATCCGCATGTGACTTTACAAAGTCTTCTAATTCGGTATCTATTATTTCGCCCATTTTGGAATTTTTGAAAGTAGTTAAACGTATATTTAGGTGTTTCCCCGGGAATTTTGCTATTATGTATAGTCAAAAACGAAAATGTACTAATCATTCTTTACTATTTTCCTAGCTAATTCGATCAACATGTCTTTAGGGATATCCGTGATCTTGTATCTTGATTCTTTATTCTCGACCTCTATGTTGATGCTTGATTCCTCTTTGGGAACTTCTACGGCCTCTGTTAGCTTATCTTTAGGCTCGTTCCATAGCTGGATATTTACCGGATCATCATACCCAAATAGTTGCGCTCTTCGTTTCTGGACATCCAATATGACACGCATATATATAGCGTCCCCGGCCCCGCTTTCCTTTATCAGCTTCAATGGTGGTAATGGTTCTCCTTCCTTCTTGCTTTTTTGGATTATACAGTTTTTGATCTTCTCTATTTCATTCTTATAGTACTGAATGGTAGTGGTTTTACCTTCTTTTGTGCGTTCCCAAGCATCCCATAATTCACGTTCCATTTTATCCAGCTTTGCGACCTCTAGCTGCATATAAGGCTTTATCCCTTCAAGATTTTCCTGCTGCCAACGATCCAATAGCTTCAACATGTCTTTCCGAACTAATTGCGGGGATACTTCTCGGTCTTGACCTATCTTTTTGTTATGCTCATTTAAGAGCTTAGATATATTGGCGAATGTGTACCCGGTTAGATAGTAATCCTTGCAAAAGGACATATCCATTTCTATTTGTTCCGGCGTTCGGCCATTCTTCAAATTCCTAGCCGCTTTTTTTTGACTTACTTCTTTCTTCTTACGTCCTTTATAATTAGTTAAATTCCTCATAATTATTTAATTCTATGTTGTTTATAAATAAAAAATGAGGTTAGAAAGACATCCAACCTCATTTGATCCTATTACCCCTGTAAGATAATCGGTGTTTGCCTTTTCTTGTAGGCAAAAGTAATAAATAAACTCTAAACTTCACAAAATCAGAATCATATTTTGATTACTCCTTGCCTACAAGGTTTGGGCTATCATCTATTAAGCAATATCTGCCACTTACCTAAAGCCCGTTTGTGTTAATTACTACCATTCCATCAAGATCATTAGACATTTCTTTGATTTGATGATCTATGTCTTTTTTGATGAGGTCGTAAATACGATAAACGCATTCTTGCGTAATATCTATATTTCGCCTTCCAACCTCTTCTTTTTTATTAGGCTCCTTAAAACTTACTACTACTTTGAAAGGGATATAACCCTTAGTGCTCATTTTTTCGATAAATTCTTGATCTTCTTTAATGTCATCAAGTCTATCCATCATGTCATAAATCTGGGTTAAGTCTTTACGTGTCATGTCTAATAATTTTTACATAAATATTTAAGCAATTCTAAATCCTTCACTTTAGGGCTGTCGCTCCCTTTAGTAGCATCGATAATAGTCATATCATCAATGGTAGTAGTCCAAGACTTGCCAGTTACCGGAGAAGTGTAAGTCACTTTATATCTGCCATAACCTACTTTCTCGAAATCGAAATCATAAATACTAATCTTTTTCATTTCATTTTTGTTTTTTGATTACACTACAAAGATACTAACTTTTTCTTATACTCCAAACAAAAAAGCAATTTTTTCTTATATTTTTTTTGTGCGGGTACAATATAAAAATAGGGCACACTACTTTCACAAGCAATGTACCCAAGCGTAATCAAAAGTATTAACTAAAAAAATCTAATGAAAAAGAACTTATAGTTCCTTGTATATTTTCCCGGTGCACTCATTCTCTAAAGGACAATGATCTGGATCATCCGTGTAGTACCACTTCATTACACAGCCATCACAGCCATTATCGACATAGGGATTATAGTTCATACAGAATACAGTTTTACCTTGGAACTCGCAACTTTGGGTCACCTTTAGTTCCTTCAACCTGTCAATTTCTTTTCTATCCAATTGTATCATAATTACTTTCTATAAATTCTTTACTAACTACAGAGAACTTCAATTTTCCTCTAGCGTTTTTTATTAAATAATCACCTTCCTCTAATATTGATATTGTACCTCCATCATTAATGGTACACCAACAACGACCTTCACCATTTGAAGGTATGACCAATCTTCCAGCAGAGCCATTAGAGAACCTTCTAACTTGATCTATATTCAGCCTGTTTAGCTGAATGGCCTCGCAAACATTAGCAATGTATTTCAGTTTTAAAGACATATCATGATTGTTTTATGGGTAATTCTTTTGATCATCAATTTTCTTTTCCATTTTTTTAGTCTCCTATTTTTATTATGATTACGCTGCAAATATACTAACTTTTTCTTATATCCAAATCGAAAAGGCATTTTTTTTACTTGACATTCCTAAAAGAGCTATTCGGATAGTCTAATATGAAATCTTTATCATATACCAGTGAGAAAATTCCTAGTTGCCCCTTTACCGGGAACTCTATAACCGGGATCGGATTCTTTAGGAACCAAGCGTAATGACCGCTTTTCAATGCTTTTATCAATTCATCACGCTTTAGACAAGTCAAAGCTAGCTCTTCCTCTGTACATTCCTTCAATGGTTTGCAATCATATAGCTCTACTCTACATATAGATACGCCTATACGATCTTCTTCGTTATATTCATAACCATCAAATACTTTTTTAGATGATACAATCAATATATTACCTCTATGTTTTGTTGCACGGCTCCTAACCTCGATCTTTTTAATTCCTTTGCTAATCATATCCGCAAAAGGCTGATTTACGGACAAAGCGTTGAATTTATCGTGAAAATCTGCGTTATATTCGTTTGTTCTATACTGCATAATCTTTTGTTATATTTAAATCTTAAATCAATACATATTATCGGTAGAAACCTTTACCTCGTTTCTTATCCCTTTCCAGTTTTCGCCTTTCACGTCTAGTCAAAGGTGGTCGCTCAATGATATCCGGCCATTTGTTTTTTTTATCTTCATTGCCATTTTTAGGGATATCCCTATCTAATATTAAGCCTCCATTGAGCACATGATCAATCTGATTTTCGCTCATATTATAAAGTTCATTCAATGTAGGCCTTCTCCATTCGTAAACAGGAATGTGATCGGGAATGAAATAAAATGTTTTACAGTGTGACATCATACCTCCACATTTACACCCTATCATAAATGGGGTTACTCCTTTATCGGCATATGTAGTGACCATTTCTTTTCCGCATGATTCGCATCTATACAGATCATATGTCCCACGGCCATCGTAAATATTACTTTTCTCTATTGAGGAAACTAATTTTTCGTATTTTCTTATTATATAATTGTTATCCATTTCTATCAATCATAAATCCGATTTGAACTAAACAACACATAGACTTTATAATCTTTACTGGTTCCCCATTTTCGATAATAGGATCATAAGAATCAGCCAGCTTTGTTACTATCAACATATCTGCCGCCAATAAAGAAATAGTTTGATCCTTAGTGTAGGCCACACATTTGCGTTGTGTCCCGTCCTTATCCATGTACTTAAACATTACTCCTTTAGCCATAATATTTTCAATCTATTAAGTTATGTTTTTAATATTAAGATTCTCTCAATTTGGGATTCTCTAAAAGATACCTTCGTTTGGCATCAGACCAACCAGCGGCATCATTAAGCCTAATTCTATCATCTTCATACACGAACTCATACCAGCCCGTGGTTCCTATTCCAGTACGTTCGCTTAATCTCATTAGGCGATTCTCAATATACCTTGATAGATACTTATATGATGATGATTGAGGTAGAGAAATGATTCTGAAATTCTTATTGGCTAGATCATCTACCCTTTTATCTGGTTTATTTATTATTTTGGCCTTTTTTTGAGTTTCCTGCTTTTTATTATCCCGGATGATGATTGGTTCGGGATAATAATCACGCTTCAACGATCGCTTTATAATGCCATCATAATTCCTTCTTTGTTTTTTTACTTCATTCATCTTTTAGTGTTTTAACAAATTTCTTGACTGATGATTTCATTAGAGTAGCGTTCATGATATTGCCTATGCCATATATTTTATATTGCAAAAAATCGCCTTGCCAAACGGCCTTACAGTCTGGATCGGTATCAAATACGATCATCGTACCTTTCTTGAATTTATTGTCTACCATAAACGATAGTTGCCTCAAAGCATCTTCTTTGGAACCTAGGCCTATTTCTACGTATGGGTCATACTGGTTCCCGTTCTTAACGAGCATAACATAGGATTCAGTCCCGTTTAAATCCAGCTTCACTAGTTTGTCATGCCCCAAATTAGCGGTCGCTATCGTTGTATTATTTATGACTGTTTGCCCTATACAGCCCATCACTATTAATAACAGGCTAAAAATTATGGTTATCTTTCTCATCACTAATCATTTTTAGGTAATAATTTATAAATAGTCAATCCTTCATAATCAACTGCCTCAAGCGTGCATCTTATAGGCTTTCCATCTGATTTATAGATACTATCATCCTCCATTACGCCTTTTATCATATTGGTAGCCTTGATATACAAACATCCGTTATTCCCGGTTAAAACACGATATGATTCCTCTATTGGTACTGGAACGGGACATATAGCTAGATATTTACCATCAAAATACACATTGATTCCATATGTTTCGAATATGCCTAATGACATTACCGTATTTTCAAACAGGTTTATTCTCCCTAGCAACGGAGATATAGATACTTCCATCTTTCTTTCACATTCCTTTGATGATATCAATTTAAAATTTCCCATATTCTTTTTTTAGTTTATAAATTATTTTTTTGTTTTTTGGATATATAAGCATTCTCGATCGGATTCCGTTCTCCCATTCCGCATGGCATGCCGGGCAAAGAAGATTTATGTTTCTTGGATCATGTGCCATATCTGGGTAGGCTCCACGACTTAATATATGACTACAATAGATAGCCGCAAATTGATCCCCTAATGGCTTTAGGCATTCTTCGCAATAATGCGATTTGTGATCCCACACAAAACGGAAAAATCTATTATTGGCTGCTTGAATGTCTTCTTCTCCGAAAAGGTAATTAGAAAACATTTTATTCTGTAGTTCTATCCTTAAATCATGGTCTAGCTCTAATTCATTGTAATGGAATAGGGGTTCTATTCCCCTATTCCTCACAATAAAATATTCTTCTAACGTTTCGATCTTAATCGCTTCCATCTTCATCATCGGAGAAAGGCATATCATTCGGATCGATCTTCTCGTTCAAGTCTTCGCTATCATCATCCCCGTTTGCGGCGAATAGTTCCAGTTGTGCGCTTTTACCCTCCCAGATATAAGCGTAAACCTCATCGTGTAGATCATCAACGATATCCTCTATATCTTCCTCAAACCCGTAGGTAGTGACATCGAATCTTATCCGGTGCGAATTAATAGCCATTACTTGTTTCGTATCCGCTTTAAAAGTAGAAGTAATGATTATACCTCTAGTGTTTTCTTTTCCAGATAATGCGAACCCAGAAATAGATAAACGATCTGCCACCTCTTTATAAGCTGATTCAGCCAGTTCATTTTGTTTCTTCGTGGCTTTAAAATCCGGCGTTTCCATTAGGGAACGGAAAAATGACAGATGCAATACACGAAGCATCATAGGCTTTAAGGATTCTACCTTATCCAATAAATCCGGGTGACAAATTCTAGGGGATACGAAATGATAATTTTCGTAGTAGTTCTCGCTTCCGCACGTTACTCGCACTGTGTAAACGATATCCAAACCACCGTCCTTTACTAGCTTGATCTTATTCAAGCAAAATTGTTCTTTTGTTGGTGCAACCATTTTGATAAATTTATTTAGTTATAAAATCAGCGCATTTCCGGCCATGATTACTACAAGCGCAAACACGCATATCCTTCGCTTTACAATAGCATCCGTTTCCGATAAACTGGGATGCGTTTTTACAAAACCTGCAAAATACGATTTTATCTTTATCATGTTTTGCAGGTTCCTTTTTACCTACTCTAGGCATATTACACCCTGCTTAACTAGCTCGTTAAAACAACGCTCCAAAGCCTTTACATCATTAATCGAACTATGCGCCTCAAAGCTATCATTGAATAACTTTTGATACAATTCCGTCAATGTCGGCCATTTCAGCCCCTTACCATTCGGGAATTTGGCTCCGACAAATTTAATAGTTTTATTCATAGTGCAAATCCTTTTCTCTTTATCTAGTGCCGGAACTACAAGTTTGTCGTAATAATAGGGCATGCGCAATCGTAAAGAATTAGCCTTTACAATAGAAGTATCGAAATAGATATTATGAGCTACTATCTTATCGGCATTTATAGCATCATTGATGAAACTATCTATTGCGAAAGCTAAAGGTACTCCCTTCTCTAAAGCCATTTCCGTACTTATACCATGAATTTCGGTACATTCCTTCGGTATCTCATACCCTTCTGGCTTGACTATTAAATCAGTCTCAACCCCTTTGAACTTCCATGAGATCGAAACGATATGTGGGAAAACATCAAAATCTTTGTCATACTTTTGATCTTTCGTGAATGTTCCCGTAGTCTCTGTGTCAAAAAATAAAATTTCCATATTCTAAATATTTGCTTTGCCGAATTCTTCGGCCATTTTTATTTGTTGTTCTATATATTCTGGATGTCTATTAATGAACAATTCAGATACTCCTAATATGATTGAACGAATATTGTCGTTATTCTCAATGATATTGTATAGATACTCGACATATGATGATTCATCGCCGATAAAATGAGTATTACTAAGAAGGCCTTCTCCTAAATCATCCCCAGTAATTAACATCACGAAATCATGACTTTGATCTGTCATATTAGGCTTATAGGCATCTAAAAAATCTTTAACTAAAATAGATTTTATTTTTGCCGCTGTTTGCATTCGGTCTTTTTTAGTCTTCATTTGGATCACAAATATATACATGCAGATTTTCGGCTGCATACTGTTTTATGAAATCGATATGTGAGATAAAATCTTTCATCGTTAAATCTTCTATCTTAATGATCTCATCGATAGAACTATTGTTAAAACTATTGAAAGAAATGTTGTGAGTCCAAGGGGATAAGAGTTCTAACCTTTCGATAGTCTCCTTAGATGTTAGGATGTCCCCTAATTCGGCGAATCCCTTTTGAACCGAAGGGATAACGCCGTTATAATAGTAGTGCTGCAATAGCTTGCTATCATTAGGGGAATAGACATTAAAAGTAGCTACGATCCCTTTACCCTTGTGTTGACCTAGGAAATCTGTTAATACTTTCATAGGTATCAATAGATTTCCCCTAGAATCAATCTTACCTTTTAGAGTCAATTCGTTATTCTTCATTGTATTCCTCTATTCTTAGATCATTCTGATCTCTTACTACAGTCTCTATGAATCCTTGGAACCCGAATTTTTTGGCTAGGGAAACGATATTCTTCAATTTGGCCGCACCTAAAGATTCTCCACGTGCAACCCGGAATACTCTTACCTTGCTATTTTTAGCCATGACTAGTTTAATGGCCACTTCCATAATTTGAGAATCGGAAACTTTATCCTTTTGGAAAGGAACTCCGTTTAGGATCAAACCATCATTATCGAACGATAATCCCTTAATCGGTAGCTTAGAGGCCTTGATAAGACTTTCTTTTTTAGATAGACATGAATCTATTTCTTGCTGCTTTTCCTCTGCTGAAGCCTCTGCTAGAGATAAATCATGTTTTGTGTTTAGGAATGTCTTAACCTTCAAGACATTTTTATTGTAATCTGAAATAGTAGACATTTCTTCGGCCAAATCTTTTACATTAGCCTTTTTATATGCTTCTATAAATGATTCTGCTTTGTTTAAGAGTTGGGTTTCTTTGTCTAATCTTTCGTTAATGGCATTTATGTTCGCTTGTAATGTATCTGATACCTCCTTCGATATAAGTCTTAACTTTTTACGGCGTTCTTCGGCCTCTTTTTTTATTTCTTCGATCTTTTTCTTTTCCCAAATATCGATATTCCCAGCCTCTATACTGATATCATTCTCTTTCTTTTTAGCGGCCTCATTAATATTAGCCAAATCGGTAGCATGGCCATTACTTATATATTGCTTAGAACTTTCAACCACCGCTAAAGCCTTATCGTATTTAGCTTTTAAGGCATAAAATTTATTTTGCCTTTCAGCCAACTCATTGATATCTTTTTCCTCTTTGTATTCCTCAATTTTAAGCCCGCTAATGTCTTTTTCAGCCTTGTTTTTTAAAGGTTCTAAAACCTTTATGCGATCATTGAAGTTCTTACGTTCCGACTTTGCCTTTTCTATTCGTTTATCCAGTTCTGCCAGTTCATTAAGCACTTCTTTTGGAAAAAGAGACTTAACGATCTCTATTTGTTTCCTTCGTCCTTCCGCATTATCGGACAATCTCGCAAATTCATCCGCATCAAAATCTTGGTATCCGAAAATATCTTGCAGCATTGATACATTGCTGCTTTTCATCCCTGTTTGCTTACTGGTAATAGTAAGTGTCCCTTTTGGATTTGTTTTTGTGAATGATAGCTTAACTTGATATTCCTCCTTGTTATCTCCTACAATGATTTCGGCAAAACCCTTTTCTTTGCCATTCTTTAAAACGTTATCTCTTTTACCATTCAGCAATATGCCAATGGATTTAAGTAACGTTGATTTACCTAATTCATTTTCACCAGTAACAAAGTACACGGAGCCGGAGAACTCGCCTTCAAACGATTCGATCGTTTGGAAATTTTTCAAACTGATTTTTTTTACGTACATAATGTTTTTGTTTTATTGTTGACTCTGCAAATGTATAAGTTTTTATTAATACAACCAAATATATTAAGGAAAAGTTTATATGAAATCGAAATTATTTTTAGGCTCGATTATGTTTTTGTTTATATACCCCTTTTCATTCGCTAGTAGAACACGCCCACAATGAAGGATTAACAAAGCGTCCGCATTCCATAATGTAACGTTGACTAGTGGGTAAAATCCTTGTGCGGCCTCTTTATATCGGTTTTTCCTTTGTGTATCCGTTTCCTTGCCTTTAATTACTAGGTGTAATCTGCGCTGCCACACTAATGGATGTATAAGGACATATGGCATTCGATATTCATCTATGAGGTTTTGTAGTGTTTGGTATGAGTTTAGAAACCGCTGAATGCGTATCGCCTTGCCAAACTGCAAATCATCCGGCCTTATAGTCTGTCTTTCAAGAAAAACGACCGGATATTTGCATGTGTCTTTTAAATGCTGATAAAAAGGCCTCAAATCTCTCAAGTCTTTAGGCATTTTAAGGTTGTAGCATACCTCATTATGCTTAAAAACGACAATACCACCGTTGGAACCGGGATCGATCGCTAGGATGCAATCTATTTTCTTTATGTCTATCATAATTTTAAATAGTTTTTTATCTGCAACTCATTGTCAATTATGTAATCGAAAGCGTCTTTAAGTATTTTCTTCTGGGCGATTAGCCTAGCTTCATCTTCCACGAAATCATGTTTAACGCCTTTCAACCTAATAGTTTCAGCCACAAACGGCGTAAATGCCCCCCTAGCTGATTTATGTAGCAAATGATTTACCGCCGACTTGCGATCATCATCCGTTATGATCATATCATTGACTAGGCCATATTTCCCTAATTCCTCAATATAGGGTATGATGTTAGCTTCCATGATATCGAAACGCCCATGATACTTGTATAGCATAAACCGTCTATGGAAGTTCACTAAGAAAAGCCTTCTAAGATGCTTCTTGTTTATCCTGTAATCAGATTTGCCTACGGTAATGGCATAATATACAACGTCATTAGATCGCCTCTTATATGCGTTTAGAATGCGTGACATGTAATCTATAGAGAATGTCCCGAAATGCTTTCTATCACTAGATTCCGGTAAAAACTTGTCAAGTTCCCCGACTAATAGCAAATCAAAGGCCAATTTAATTTCCGAAAATGCCATTGTCGAGTAGTAATTGATGATGAAACGATATAAGGCGGCTATATCATATTGCTCCACTTGTTTTATTCCTACGTCCTTAGCTATACTGTTAATCAATACGGCAAACATTTGCTTTCTTGATTGATCTGGTATGCTATCTATCTTCGTCTCCATCTTGGCACGTAGGATATTTTTATCCGGCACACTCAATGAGTTGAAATATTTCCGGTTCATTTCAAGATTCCTTCGTAGCTCGATCGAGTTAGTTGATCTTAACTGAATTTCGTTGCTAGATATTGACTCCATACTTTTCGCAATTTTTTAGATAAAGTTCGTAATCTTCTTTGCTCATGCCTAGAGGATAGCTACCATCTACTTTGATATCTTTGTTTTTAGCCTCCCACGCCTTGAATTTATTGGGAGTTGAATCATATTCTAAAGCCCCCCAATCTTTGTTTAACGATTCATCCGCTAATTCTATAGCAAATTCTACTGGGTACTTAGCTATTGATTTCAAACTGTTTTGTATCGCCATAAAACTTCTTTTTCTCCATTTAGGCTGCAAACACAAAATAAAGAATTTCTTTTTAAATTCCTCATTTTCATAGGGGAAAACTAAACCATCAAATAGTACATCAACCTTGTTTATGACTGACTGTTTCATTTTCAGTGTCTTTTCGCTAAATCCGTGCTCTTTCGAAAATTTAGGTTTATGCTCTGGCTCCGGCTCACCAAAAGAAAGCTGGCTTTCTTTTTGCTTATTTGACTCTTTAGAGTTAAATAAGTTTTCTTGATTAATACTATCTTCTCTTATATAATACTTAGTCGGATTTAAATCCGTGTTTTCATCCGTATTTTTCGGATTTAAATCCGTAGAGCGTTTTTCACACTCAAATTCGGTTCCCCATTCTTTCAACGGATCGCAAAGTTGTATATAGACATGAGAGTTGAATTTAGACAAACGGATCAAACCTTTTTTCTCTAAAGACTTATACAACCTTTGCATAGTATCTTTCTTCTCCGTGCATATAGAGCAATTATCAATTGCCGAATTATAATCACACTGATACCAAACTTGACCTTCTATGATGAGATTTGAAGCCCATGAAGGGATACCAAACATAAATGAGGCCAATAGACTTTCCGTAGGCGTTAAATCGTAATAGGACGAACGCAACATGTCTACAATGAAATACAATCTTTTTTTCATGATCTAAAAAAGAAAGGGGAAAAGATAAGCTACCACCCTTATCTAATCCCCTTAGCTAATAAATTAGCGAATATCTTATGTGTCCGGTGGTAGTTCGAACACCGCAAATGTATAAACATTTTTAATACTAACAAACAAAAGTGATATTTTTTTTATAGATAGATCACTTTTTTTGTTTGATTACAATTTCATTACCGCATGATGGCAATATGATCATACTCCCGAAATGGCTATTCACTTCAAGTTCTCCAAATTTATTTAGAGATACTGTATATTCGTTCCCTTCACCATCTTCAACTTTAATCCCATATGGTGCGTTTATCTTCTCACGCTCATTCTGGTAATCAATTATTTGTACTTCCATGATCTATTTTTTATATTTATAGCTGTATAAATCTAAACCCCTTTTACGGAACTCATTCTCTACTCTTTTTATTTCCATATCTATCATTTCCTCAAAATGCTTACTTTGCTTTAAAGATTCTTGATCACGGTTCCTAAAATAGTTCTTTTGACATATACGCAATTCTCGAACTGTCATAAAGAAAGTATGTGCGTTCATATCATTTGCTTTTATGATTTTCTTTTTCCGATAATAACTCATCAATAGTTGATGTAGCTTTTTCCTCAAACTTCCGATAATAAATCATTTCCCGATCGGTAAAGAAATTATGTTCGATCCAATCAGTATAATCTATCAAATCCTTATCGTATTGTTCCCGGTTCTTACCAACGAATAGTTTCCGGTTAAAATCGGCGAACTTTTTTAGTGCCCTTTTTAATTCCTCATACATGTTATACCATTCCGGCTTCATGATGTAATTCCTGCTTGCGAAATAAGCCATATACATATCAAGGTGGTATAATGACATATCAGCCTCGATCGTTGACAGACTAAGTATTTGCCCTCCCCATGATGTTAGGGCCTTATCTTGATTATCCGTTTGTAGCTTGAATTGTTTAGCTTCCATTATATCATCATACTCTGATTGTATCTTGTCTCGTACTTGCTGGTAGATGGTTATTTTAGCCCAATCTCCGTTTTGTACGGCTTTCACCAATCGATCATTAGCCTCTCTTAATTTCTGCAATATTTGTTGCTCTTTTATCTTATCCATAATTCAAGATAGATTACGTAATTCCTCAAATTTTTGTAATGTTATTTTATCCTCATTCAACTGTTTCAATATATTTGATCCGTCCAATCTGCCTTGAGCATAAACAACCTTACTGTATTGCTCTAAAGCTGTTATCAACGAGTCCAATGATATTGCTGTAGTTTCTCGTATAACAGGAACGACATGTAACATGAATGAGTCCCTATAAATGGCACTGCCATGATTAAAGTAATCGGTATTTTTAGATGCTTTTTCTGGCGAATCCAAGGTTTCTAAAAAAAGATCAAAAGCCTTAACCAGATTATCATAAACATCCGAATCAAAACTAGATATATATTTAACATCAAGATCATTTACTCTAAACATGACATAATTTTCGCTTTGTTTTTCCCGTGCCTCTTTTATCTTCTTCATTTCCTTTAGATCACGTAGGCAAGCGAAGCATACGCTATCTTTATAGGCCCTTGGAGATTGTTGAGCCGATTTTCCGCAACCGGGGCACGGCTCATTACCTGTATAACGTCTCATCTTATTGTTTTTGCTTTAAATATTACGCTTTCCTTATCTGGCCTGTTATGGCCCATGCAACAACTTGAAAAAAGGCATTCTTTAGCACTTTCTAAGTCTTTATGAAAATAACATCCGTTGCAGATTCTCTTTACTGGGACATATCTTTCCACTACTAATGTCCTCATACCTACTTTAACTTCCCAGCCTACGCTAGTGGTGCGTAGGCTTTCTTCTGATGCTCCCATGACTTAACCTTTTATTCGTTTAATGTTTTCTTCACTTTCGTTCGGAATAAGGGAAACTACAGGGAACCTAGACGGATCATTTGGCTTTTGACTTTTTGCGAAAGTTACATTTAGGTCAAATAGAACATTCTTAACGAAACCATTATTTTGTAAAACAGTATCGAATGATGTACGTATTTGTGGAATGCTTGATAGGTTCCCAGATGTTCTAAACGTCCAACATCCCGCTATGCCTCTTATTTTAGGAATGATAAAGTTCATCGTTAGTTGAACTTTCCAGCCTTTTTCCTTTTTCGGAAATCGATCTGATATACGAGCCATTATATCCGGGTATTGTTCTACGCAAAATTCCGAATAATGATCCTTATCCCATACCATAAAATTAACTCCGTCACCATAAGCGAAACGGGAACCCTGTATATCTCGATACTCATAGTACTCATTACATACTAAAGCCGGATCATCACTTGGAAAAACTATTTGTATCGAATCTGGCTTTTCTCCATAGGCTTGAGTGAACAAGCTGGAATATCTGCCCCTTGGAATAAAATAGTCTACTGATTGCGGGAACCCTTTGTCGTTTTTCATTCCCACATGAATAGTTCCCACTCTAGGATACATTAATTTAGGTTCATCGCCTTCTGGCATTCTTATAATTCTACCGCCCATAATGTGTATTTTTTATTGTTAGAAATCAAAATTATCCATCTGTAATAGATCATCCAAACTTTTATCTTGGATATCTTTGCTCACATTGTCTTTATTTGGGTCATCCGGGGCCTTATCTTCGGTCTTATCCTCTTTAACCTTGTAGTTATCCATGTATGGGTTTTTATGCCCGCATTCGGCCTCTATTGGTTTTTCTGGGGAAAATTCCTCTTTCGATTCCGGCTCGCTATCATTTGTTCTTTTAGAGACAGCTTCCTCAATAGATATCATACTGATGTTATCATCTAAGTTTTTCCCATATTCAATAATACCTCCTACGCAAGACACCTTATTCTCACGCTTCGAATCCTCTATATGAGCTAGGGCAATGATATAAGGCAACTTTTTTGCGCTCTTAGACTCTGTTTGATCTTTAAAATTAAATGTAGGCTTTGCGCCTCTCCAATCTTTTGGAGACCAGTTGAACACTCTCGTTACCGGGCAATCGGGGAAATTCTCATTCCAAGCGTCCTTATAGGCATGCAATTGTATCTCATGAGCCTCGAAAAATCCTTTCCTGCCAGATTTATTATCGATAATAGCCTGTATCCTTTCTCCTTTATAGTCTAAAGATGCTTTGATATCTATAGCCCCGGCATAAAGATTGATATCGGAAGACAAAACTAGTTCCAGTGCTTCAACCTCAACGTTATATTCATAGACAAATTGCGCCCACGCTAGTAAATCACGCTGCAAAGAATCAAACTCGGTAATGAAAGAAGCTGGTAACATATGATCTTCTATATAACCCATGAGCCTTTCCTTGATTAATCCAAGATTGTACGTTTTATCGATACAGAATCGTGTTATCTCCCCATGCAAGAATGTACCGTAATCCGCACGCATTCGAGCATACCGTACCGCATCCTCATACCCCCTATCGCCATAATACTTCAACAATGCTTGGTTTGTTGGCAAAGCATTCGCTATCATTGTCGTTACAGAGATATAAAAAATAGGCTTACCAGCATCATCGAAAGAATAGTAATACCTGTAATCCCCAAAATCAAGACGAAACATTTTCTTTGGTTGAGCCTTTAACGCTTTTTCATCGAAATATTCCGGTTCGATAAGCTGGGATGTTATACCCGGTGCGATCTCCATCAATTTAGGCATTTCTATACCTACATTCTCTATTTCCTGCTTAACTTCGGCCCCTAGACCATCGTTTAGGGACACTCCTTCCATTTTGAATAAATTAAAATCTTCCATATTCTATTTTTTTTGACAATAATAATTATGAATTACACGATACAAGCGTTTTGCTAATCATCACTTGCTTTTTTATCACTTTCGTTAATTACATCTTCGATCTTTCTTTCCGTTTCTTCCTCAATCGATTTTGTGTATCGATATAATGAGTAGATGATAGATAAAAAAGCTATTCCGACAAACAGCACTACTCCAATACCAAACCAAATGATCTTACCGAATGATACAGAGATAAAATCTATTCCGGCCAATAAAGCCGTCATTAAATACACCATTCCGCAAATGATCGTTAATTGTATGATCCTATGGATCAATCCTCTCTTTTTAATTCCCATTTTATTCGTCTTTATTAATTCCTAATAAAAAATCCGCTGTCACTCCACATTCTTCCGATATTATCTTTATCCAATCTGGGGACACTCTCGCCGTTTCGCCATTAACCAGATTATACATATTAACCCTTTGGGCCGCTGGGGTTGAGTCTGGCCAAATCTTTCTAGCTATTCTCATTTGAGTAATTTTTACACCTTTGCTTTTGGCAATTTCTATTGCCTCTTTAATTCTTAATACTCCCATCTTCATCACAAATTAAAATTTTACCACATTCACATTTATAAATAGCTTCTGTCACCTCAAATACCGGTGGTAACATAAAGTCATAAGTTATCCAATTTCCCACGCTATCTATTAACGTAGCTTTCTCCCCGCAATAAGGGCATTCAATTTCTTCCATACTCTTTTAAATATTTGAAAAAAATACATTTCCAGTTCTCAAACATTTCCATCACTTGAGGCCCCATGTGCCTTTCATTGATAGAAAAAGACGTTAATTCCCTATCGAAATTATCCAATAGCCTTAAACTACATACATTAGATTCGCTAGAGGTATCATAACTTACTTCTAGGATGCTATCTACCTTAGATTTTATTGCCTCCACTTGCAACGATTGAAATTCCTTTACTACTTCCATACTAATATAAATAAAATCTTATTACTAAACCACGTCTTAATTTGCAGATGCAAACATCTTTACCCTCTTTGAACGCCCTATCGATAAGTTTGTTCGTTAGATCGATACCAATTAGGTTTATGAGACCAGATACACCTACTAAAGTAGTAATCTTCTTTCCGTTCAATATCCCATTTACCTTAATCTTAAAGTTCATGTTTATTTTCCTAGTTGGCCATTTGAGGCCATTGTAAATATCACCCGGCTTCATAACTAATCTTTATTGTTGACACCGCAAATATACTAAGTTTTTTTTTTATATACAAAGCATAAACGATAATTTTTTATTATATTTTTTCGGGATGTAGTTATTTTGTTCTGATTTTCGATTTAAGGCACTTTTACCCCCCCCCC